>RCNE010001214.1_pt1 | contig 14342 bp, 10 predicted proteins | sample 2041361 | NCBI WGS metagenome assembly RCNE01 (sample SAMN09708229, study PRJNA481090) | Marine sediment metagenome, whole genome shotgun sequencing project.
TTTGCGGACGCAGGCACGACCTGTATTGGGGGCTGCTCGGTGAGTTTGCTCACACATGAGTTCGGTTCTGAGACGATCAGCCTGCTCGGTTGGCAGGTTGTGGGCGGTATGCAGACGCTGATGTTCCTCGCGTTCTTTGCCAGCTTTGCGGTGAAAATGCCGATGTGGCCTGTGCACACATGGTTGCCCGATGCGCACGTTCAGGCACCAACAGCGGGTTCTGTTGTTCTGGCGGCGATCCTGTTGAAAATGGGCGGCTACGGCTTCTTACGCTTCTCGCTGCCGATGTTTCCGGTGGGGTCCGAAGTGGTTGGTCCGCTGATCCTGTGGATGTCCGCGATTGCGATTGTCTATACCTCGCTGGTGGCGCTGGTGCAGGATGACATGAAAAAGATTGCCTATTCATCCGTTGCCCACATGGGTTTTGTGACGATGGGTATCTTCTCAACGAACCAGCAGGGCCTTGATGGTGCTATCTTCCAGATGATCAGCCACGGCTTTATTTCCGGGGCGCTCTTCCTTGCGGTGGGTGTAATCTACGACCGGATGCATACGCGCGAGATCGACGCGTATGGCGGTCTTGTAAACCGTATGCCGGTCTATGCGATGCTGTTCATGCTCTTCACTATGGCGAACGTCGGCCTTCCGGGGACTTCCGGATTTGTCGGTGAATTCCTGACCCTGATTGCAGTGTTCCAAGTTAACACGTGGGTCGCGGCAGTTGCGACCACAGGTGTTATCTTATCTGCAGCCTATGCGCTGTGGCTCTACCGTCGCGTGGTCATGGGCGACCTGATCAAGGAAAGCTTGAAGGCGATCACGGACATGAATACCCGCGAGAAATGGATATTTGCGCCGCTGGTGGTAATGACGCTGCTGCTGGGTATCTATCCTGCGCTGATACTGGATGTGATCGGGCCGTCTGTTGCGGCACTGGTTGAAAACTATGACACGGCAGTTGCCGCGGCCGAGGCTGTGACACACACCGCCGAAGCCCACAATTGAGGCGAAAGACATGACTGACGATATCCTAGTGATCCTGCCCGAAATCATCCTCGCGCTCAGTGCTATTGTAGCGCTGATGGTGGGGGCCTACGGCGGTCAGGACAAACTGGCGCGACCAATCCTTTGGGCCATCTCGGCAGTGCTTATCGTTTTGGCGTTTATGGTTGCGCGGAGCGCGGGTGACACGGTTCAGGCGTTCAACGGGATGTTCGTGAATGACGGTTTCGCGCGGTTTGCAAAAGTTATCATCCTGCTCTCGGCAGCTTGTGTGCTCATCATGTCCGAAGGGTATATGAGAAAGCGTGATCTGCTGCGCTTCGAGTATCCTATCCTTGTAGCACTAAGCGTTGTTGGCATGATGATGATGGTCTCTGCCGGTGATCTTATTGCGCTTTATATGGGGTTGGAGCTTCAGTCGCTGGCGCTTTATGTTGTGGCGTCGTTGCGCCGCGATAGCGTGAAATCGACCGAGGCTGGCCTCAAGTATTTTGTATTGGGCGCACTCAGTTCCGGTTTGCTGCTCTATGGGGCATCGCTGGTCTATGGCTACTCCGGCACCACGTTGTTTTCAGGCATCACCACCACCGCGCAGGCGGGAGATATGTCTCTTGGCATGCTCTTTGGTATCGTGTTCTTGATCTCTGGCATGGCATTCAAAGTGTCGGCAGTGCCGTTTCATATGTGGACACCTGATGTGTACGAAGGCGCGCCGACGCCGATCACAGCCTTCTTTGCGACCGCGCCCAAAGTGGCGGCGATGGGCCTGTTTGCCCGCGTGCTGCATGACGCCTTTGGCAACGCGGTGAGTGACTGGCAACAGATCATCGCCTTGCTGTCCGTGCTGTCGATGTTCCTCGGCGCGATTGCGGCAATCGGTCAGACGAATATCAAACGTCTGATGGCTTATTCGTCCATTGCCCACATGGGGTATGCGTTGATGGGTCTTGCGGCAGGGACGGCGTTTGGCGTTCAAGCGATGCTGATCTATATGGCCATTTACGTGACCATGAACATCGGAGTGTTCTCGTTCATTCTGTTGATGGAAAAAGACGGCCAGCCCGTGACAGATATTGCTGCGCTCAGCTTGTATTCCAAGAACAACCCTGGTCGCGCGCTGACCCTGCTTATCCTGATGTTCAGCCTCGCAGGTGTGCCGCCCTTCCTTGGCTTCTTCGGCAAGCTTTATGTTTGGCGCGCAGCACTGGAAGGCGGCCTTGTATGGCTGGTTGTTGCCAGTGCTGTAGCTTCCGCAATCGGTGCTTACTATTATCTGCGGATCGTGTTCCTCATGTACTTTGGCGAGGATAAGTCGGATGCGCTTGATAGCACTCGTGGTGGCGTGTTGGGTGTCTTTCTGATTGCCTCTGCGGTGATCATGGTGGTGGGTATCATCAACATGTTCGGTGTTGAGGGCGCAGCAGGTTTGGCGGCGGCAACGCTTGTTAACTAAGCGCTCCCATGGCTGATTGGCCTCAGGGCTATACGCGGCATGTCTTTGACACGCTCGATTCCACATTGTCTGAGGCGGCGCGGATGGCGCCGACCCTTGCGGGTCCTGCGTGGATATTGGCGGTTGAGCAAACGGCGGCACGTGGCAGGCGCGGGCGGGCGTGGTCTACGCCGCGCGGTAATTTTGCCGGAACCCTCATCATGCGCCGCACGGGCGGCCCCGCAGATGCGGCGCTGCGCAGCTTTGTCGCCAGCCTTGCGCTGCGTGAGGCTTTTGTCGCGGTAACGGGGCAAGAGGCTGCTTTTGCGCTCAAGTGGCCCAATGATGTTTTACTGAACGGTGGTAAGGTTGCGGGGATCCTGCTCGAGACTGTGGGCGAGAACCTTGTGATCGGGATTGGGGTGAACCTTGCCCATGCGCCCACGGCGGCGCAGGTGGAGCAGGGGGCGGTGACCCCTGTAAGCGTGCTGGGGGAGACAGGTGTGACTGTGACGCCCGAGGTTTTCCTGAATGCACTGGCCAGCGCCTATGCGCGGCTTGAGGATCAATTCACCACATATGGATTTGCGCCCATCCGCACGGCATGGCTGTCTTATGCAGCGCGTATCGGTGAGGTTGTGACAGCGCGTACTATGCGCGATGAGACAGTTGGTGTCTTTGAAGATGTGGACGTAAGCGGTAACCTCATTCTCAACACAGCAAAAGGTCGTGTGGCGATCACGGCGGCGGATGTCTATTTTTGAACGGATAAGGGGGGCACGATATGCTCTTGGCGATTGATTGCGGCAATACGAACACGGTCTTTTCCATCTGGAACGGACGCGAATTCATTGCCACGTGGCGCACGGCGACCGAATGGCAACGCACGGCGGACCAGTATTACGTTTGGCTCAGCACGCTCATGAAGCTCAATAAGATTGATGCCGATATTACCGATATGATCATCTCGTCGACTGTGCCGCGTGTGGTTTGGAACCTGCGGGTGCTGGCAGATCGGTATTTCAACACGCGTCCTATAGTGGTGGGCAAGGCCGAGTGTGCGCTGCCCGTGGATGTGCGCGTTGATGTCGGCACTGCCGTCGGGCCTGACCGCTTGGTGAATACGGTGGCGGGTTTCGATCTGCATGGCGGCGATTTGATCATTGTAGATTTTGGCACCGCCACCACATTTGATGTCTGTGACACGGATGGCGCGTATATCGGCGGGGTGATTGCCCCCGGTGTGAACCTCAGTCTTGAGGCACTTCACAATGCGGCCGCAGCACTTCCCCACGTCGATATCTCGAAGCCACAGCAGGTGATTGGCACCAATACTGTGGCCTGTATGCAATCGGGCGTGTTCTGGGGTTACATCGGCCTCGTGCGTGAGATATGTGCGCGGATAAAGGCGGAGCACGGGCGCGACATGCGTGTGATCTCTACCGGCGGGCTCGCACCCCTGTTTCAACAGGCCGAGGCGCTTTTTGATGAATATCATGATGATTTGACGATGCACGGCCTGACCGTGATCCATAAATATAATAAGGACTTAGCGACTCAATGAGCACTGAGAGATTAATCTACCTTCCCCTCGGTGGGGCGGGCGAAATTGGCATGAATGCCTATGTGTACGGATACGGTAAACCCGGCAAGGAGCGGCTGATTGTTGTCGACCTCGGCGTGGCGTTTCCCGATATGGACACTTCACCGGGCGTTGATTTGATCATCGCCGATATCGATTGGCTTGTGCAGCGTCGCAAGCAGATCGAGGCGATTTTCGTAACGCACGCGCACGAAGACCACGTGGGCGGCATTGCGCATACCTATGATCGTCTGCAAGCACCGATCTATGCGCGCAAGTTTACGGCGAATATCGCCAAGCGTAAGATGTCGGAATACAATCACCCCGATGATGCGGTGACGATTGTGGGCATTTTCCCACAGCAGGTCGAAGTGGGGCCGTTCAAGGTGGGCTTTCAGCCGATCTCCCACTCCATCCCCGAAAGCTCGGCGTTGATCATCGACACGCCTGCGGGCCGTATCGTGCACTCGGGTGACTTTAAGGTCGACCTGACACCGGGTGTAGGCGAGGCGTTTGATCCCACCGCGTTCGAAGAGATTGCCAAGGACGGTATCAAAGCGCTGGTCTGTGACAGTACCAATGTGTTTAGCCCCGAGGCGGGTCGCTCCGAAGCGACATTGCCTGATGCAATCACCGAATTGGTGGCGGGTGCCGCGGGCATGGTAGTGGCGACGACATTTGCGTCCAACGTGGCGCGTGTAAAAACGTTGGCGGTTGCAGGGCAAAAAGCGGGACGCTCTGTCGTGCTGCTGGGCCGTGCGATGAAACGCATGGTAGAGGCCTCGGTCGAGACTGGCGTTTTGACTGACTTCCCGCCTACGATCAGCCCCGAGCAGGCGCGTGATGTGCCGCGTGAGAACCTGTTGCTGTTGGTGACCGGATCACAGGGCGAGCGCCGTGCCGCCTCCGCTCAGCTTGCACGCGGTAAATACATGGGTTTGACGATGCAGGAGGGCGATATGTTCCTCTTCTCGTCCAAGACCATTCCGGGCAATGAAAAAGGTGTCATTCGCATCATGAACCAGTTTTCCGAGATTGGTGTGGATGTGGTCGATGACAGCTCGGGCAAGTATCACGTGTCGGGCCACGCGAACCGCCCCGATATCGAGACGCTGCATGACCTGCTCAAGCCGCAAGCGATCATTCCGATGCACGGTGAGCACCGTCACTTGCGCGAGCATGTGAAGATTGCGAACGGCAAGGGCTATACCGGTGTGATGGCCGTGAATGGTATGATGATTGATCTGTCGGGCAACGCGCCCAAGGTCGCGGAACATGTCGAGACTGGCCGTACCTATCTGGACGGTTCCTGTCAGGTTGGCGCGCTGGACGGCGTGGTACGTGACCGTATTCGCATGGCGCTCAATGGGCATATGACGATCACCGTGCTGATGGACGAGAATGACGAGGCACTGGGCGATCCGTGGGTCGATACCATGGGCCTGCCGGAAAAAGGCATGAGCAAAGCGACGCTGACCGATGTGGTTGAGCATGATCTGGGTCAATGGCTTGGTCGGGCAGGGGCGAAAACCCTGCGTGATGACAAGGCACTGGATGAAGGTCTGCGTAAAGTTGCACGCCAGTCCTCGCAGAACGAAATCGGCAAAAAGCCGGAAGTCACCGTTGTGGTCAGCCGTCTGAGCTGATCCCTTCGGGGCGTAGACGCTGCGTTAGATACAAAAAAAGCCCCGCAGAACTTGCGGGGCTTTTTGCATTTTGTCGTACCAGCTTAGTCTTTGGGACGGTCCGCAAAGCTTAGCTCGATAAATGTTGGCGTGTGATCGCCAAGGCCAACCACTTTGTTCCCGCCACGGTCATTGTTGCCGTTGTTGTTGCGGCCACCGCGAGAGCGCGAGGTGCGGCGATCGTTTGCGTCGCTATCCTTTGGCGTATCGGCTTTGGGGCTGTCCTGCTTTGGCTCTGCCTTCGGCTCAGACTTCGGTTGAGGCTTCGGCTCAGCGTTTTGTTCCGGCGTTACCTCGGATGTCTGTTCGTCTTTTGGTGCTTCCATTGCGCGGGAATTGGCCTTTGGCGGCGCGGACTTGCGCGGCGCGGCTTGGGCTTCTTCCAGAACAGGGACATCTGTCACTACAGCGTCATCTGCCTTCGGCGCATCACTCGTTTTGCGGCTGCGCGAACGGCTGCGCTTTGGCTTTTCGGAAGTGTTGCCTTCATCGACGGGCTTTTTTGAAGCAGGTGCTTTCGTCTCGGCAGGCTTGCTATCGCCTAGAGGGTTCTCAAGGCGCGGAATTTCCTTTTGAACAAGGCGCTCCACGTCTTCCAAGTTCTTTTCGTCGCGTGGGATGCAGATCATGATCGCTTTGCCATCGCGGCCGGCGCGGCCTGTACGGCCAATGCGGTGAACATAGTCTTCGGCATGGCTCGGCACGTCAAAGTTGAACACGTGGCTGACCGCAGGCACATCAAGCCCACGGGCCGCAACATCAGAGGCGATAAGGAATTTGAGGTCACCAGCACGGAAACCGTCGAGGGTTCTTGTGCGCTGGCTTTGATCCAGATCGCCGTGGATGGGGGCGGCGTCATAGCCGGACTTTTTCAAGGACTTTGCAACCGCATCTACGTCCATCTTCCGGTTACAGAAGATGATTGCGTTCGTGCATTTGTCCCCTTCGGCATCGATCAGCGCGCGCAGAACTTTGTGTTTTTCCGCAGATTCGCGGTCTTTGCGCGAAGCTTTGAACATCAGCACCCCTTGGGTGATGTTCTCGGAGGTGGTGGCCTGACGGGCCATCTCGACCCGCTCTGGGTTGCTGAGAAATGTGTTGGTGATTCGCTCGATCTCGGGCGCCATAGTGGCGGAGAAGAACAGCGTCTGGCGCGTGAAGGGTGTGAGGCCAAAGATACGCTCGATATCGGGGATGAACCCCATGTCGAGCATGCGGTCAGCTTCGTCCACAACCATCACTTTGACGTCTGTGAGGATCAGTTTGCCGCGCTCATGGTGGTCAAGCAGGCGACCAGGCGTAGCAATCAGAACATCCACACCTTTGTCGATCAGCTTGTCCTGTTCTTTGAACGAGACGCCGCCAATCAGCAGTGCTTTTGTCAGCTTGGTATATTTGGCGTAGGTGTCGAAATTCTCGGCGACTTGAGCGGCAAGTTCGCGCGTGGGGCAGAGCACCAAAGAGCGCGGCATGCGCGCACGGGCACGGCCACGGGCCAGCATGGTGATCATGGGCATTGTGAATGCAGCCGTCTTACCAGTGCCGGTTTGCGCGATGCCCAGAACGTCACGCCCTGCGAGGGCGGGGGGAATGGCGCCTGCCTGAATCGGTGTCGGCGTGTCGTAACCCGCCTCTTCAATCGCTTTCAGGACCTTGGGGTTCAGGCTTAAATCAGAAAATTTTGTCATGTGTATCCGTTAGTTGCGGACATTCATTTGGCCCGCGGCAGCTCTTGTGTCGACCCGATCGGCCCAAGGGGCGGCACCTGCCGCGACACATCTTCACAGCGCATAGCAATTTGCGAGGGGAGCGTCAAATATTTGCGAAGTCTGGGAATTGTTTCGCAACGCTTGTGTCAAATTGGAAGCGTGTGCAATGCAGGTGTCCGGCGGCCTCAAGGCGCGCGCGCAGGGCTGGGGTGTCGGCGCAAACCTCGTCAAAGAAGGCCCGCAAACCTGCTATCCCTTCCTCTTCTTGGATCAGGGTAAACAGCTCGTGGGTGGTAATGCCACCGCGATCGCGGCTGCGCGCGGGTCCGAGGTCGGCGCGGTAGGAGCCTTGTTCAAACCGATAGGCGAAATGGGCGTACCACGTATCCCAATCAGTAGCGTGGAAATGGGCGAGGTGAAGGTCCGGCAGCTCGATGTGGTTTGGATTCGTCTCCCCGTCGAGGAAGGCATTGTGGATGCGAAACTTGAGCCCCTTGATCCCCGTGCGCACGAAAATCTTACCTGCGATATGACTGAGGAACCCACCTTTGAGGTGTTGGCCGAAAGTGGGGTAAAGCGATGCTACAGTCTCTTCACGCTGTTTGCCTTGTGGAATGAAGGTTTTGAACGCCGCTTCTGTCTGTGGATCACCCCCGGCAAGCAGCTCCATTGGCCGCACACGGGCGCATTGGGTGTCCTCAGGCAGCGCCGCGAGGTGGGAAGCGATCTGGCCATCTGCCACTAGAAATTCATCCACATCGATATGAATGAGCCAGTCTACCTCTTTGGCGCGATTATAGGCGCGGGTGGCGTTCAGCGTTTGGCGCGGCTGGTGCATGGGGGGGCGCTTGCCATTGTTCTGGCGGTTCCAATAACCCTCGTCACATCGGACAACGCGGCATTTGGAATGTTCGCGCAGGGCCTCTTGGACCTCTGGATTGGGATCGTCGAGGTAGATGTAGATGCGGTGCGCACCGAGTTCGAGATGGTAGGCAACAAAGCGCAGGATGGCGGGCGCGTCAGCTTTGATCGTTGCGACTATTCCCCAGTTTACGCCCCCGCCCCAATTCACGCCCCCGCCCGGTTTCACCATTAAACCATCATTTCCTTGGTCGCGGTCAATTTGATGTCGGGGTAGTCGCGGTCGACGCGGTCGATATCCCATTGAAGGCGGGTGAGGTAGACGACGTCACCGTCATTATCTGTGGCGATGTGCTGTTTGTTAGCCTCGGAGAATTTATCCACAGCCGCCTTGGGGCCGGTGACCCAGCGCGCGGAGGTGAACTGCGACTGCTCGAACCGCACGGGCAGGCCGTATTCCAGCTCGATCCGGCTGGCGAGGACCTCAAACTGGAGCTGTCCGACAACGCCCACGACAAAACCCGAACCGATGGAGGGTTTGAACACTTTGGCGGCACCTTCTTCGGCAAATTGCATGAGTGCCTTTTCAAGATGTTTGGATTTCAGCGGATCGCCTGCGCGGACCCCTTGGAGCAATTCGGGCGCGAACGAGGGAATTCCCGTAACGCGGATCGCTTCGCCCTCAGTGAGCGTGTCGCCGATGCGTAACTGGCCGTGGTTGGGGATGCCAATGATGTCACCCGCCCATGCTTCCTCCGCCAATTCGCGGTCGGCAGCGAGGAACATGACAGGGCTGGCGATCGTCATGACCTTTTTGGTGCGGACGTGGGTGAGCTTCATGCCCCGCTCGAAATGTCCCGAGGCGAGGCGAACGAACGCCACGCGGTCGCGGTGTTTGGGGTCCATGTTGGCCTGAACCTTAAAAACGAAACCAGAGACCTTCGTTTCTTCGGGGAGGATCTCGCGGGGCTGGGCCTTTTGAATCTGTGGTTCTGGCCCGAAAATAGCGATGCCATCCATGAGTTCTTTTACACCGAACGAGTTAATGGCGGAGCCGAACCAGATGGGGGTGAGCGATCCTTCGGCCATCAACTCTGGATCAAGCGGTGGCATCAGTTCGCGCACCATCTCCAAGTCTTCCTTGAGCTTGTCGAGCAGGTTGGCTGGGACGTGTTCGGCGAGTTTAGGATCATCGAGGCCTTCGATCTTAATGCTCTCGGATACTTTGTTACGGTCGGCGCGGTCCATAAGCTCAAGGCGGTCGCGCAGGATGTCGTAGCAGCCGACGAAATCGCGACCCACACCAATGGGCCAGCTCGCGGGGGTTACATCAATCGCGAGGTTCTGTTGGATTTCATCAATGATCTCGAATACATCGCGGCTCTCGCGGTCCATTTTGTTACAAAACGTCAGGATCGGCAGGTCGCGCATGCGGCAGACTTCGAACAGCTTTTGCGTTTGGCTTTCTACGCCTTTCGCGCCGTCGATGACCATGACTGCGGCATCCACCGCCGTCAGCGTGCGGTAGGTATCTTCTGAGAAATCCGAGTGCCCCGGCGTATCGACGAGGTTGAAGCGGTAGTTCTTTTCGCGGCCCTGATAATCAAACGACATGGCGGAGGCGGAGACGGAAATACCGCGGTCTTTTTCCATCGCCATAAAATCGGAACGGGTGCGGCGCGCTTCACCTTTAGCGCGCACTTGGCCCGCCATCTGGATTGCACCACCAAACAACAGGAATTTTTCCGTAAGCGTGGTCTTGCCCGCATCAGGGTGGCTGATAATCGCAAAGGTGCGCCGTCTCGCAATCTCTGCGGGCAGATCAGGTCTGTTTTTGTTTGTATCCAGCATGTTACGTCCCATTCCTGATCTGTTTTTCTTGCGCAGCTTATCAGCGGCGCAGCAGGGTGTATTTCGGCGCTACACATACCTTACACAGGCGCAGAGGCAAGTCTCAGCGGCTAGAGGCTTTTTTCAGCATCGCGGCGGCATCAGGATGTCTGAGCAGCCCTTCATTCACATCCAGCCCAGCGTGCGGCAGATCGGAGTGGCCTTTGACATGCTTGCCAAGGCTGTCGGACAGATCAGTGGGCAGGACGGGGCGGGTGCGGCTGTTGATCAGCATACTTTCGGCGGCGATGCCTTCGGCATAGATGATCTGGTGGCTGTCAAAGAGCAGCTGGAAGTAATCGACAAAGCCGCCTTCGGAGACCGTCACACTGTCGCCGTTCACGAGGTGGCGGGCCTTGACCAAAAGCTCGGAACGACCTGCACCCAGCTCGTCTGTGCGTTGGTAGATGAACAGTCGGTGATCGGGGCTGACCAGCAGGTTGGCGGTGTTGTTAAGCGTCCCGGCAGCAATGCGGATGGGCGCGAATTCACCGACCGCGCGGGTGGTCGAGGTGCCGATCCAGCGCAGGGTTTGCACGCCGTCATCACGTGTCAGGATGCGGTCGCCGACGACCAGCTCCTCTACGGCGCGCTGTGCGCCCGACGCCATGGTGATGTGGGTGCCGCGGGTAAAGCTGACGCAGGCAACTTGGGCGAATTTACTGTGCGCCGTCTCGCCGTCGATGCCGACAAGGCGGTATTCCACCTTGGAGCTGAGCGTGCTGAAAGGGAGCAGATAAATTTCCGCAATATCACCTGCCTCGTCCACTTCGACCAGCAGGATCGCATCTGAGGTGGTGCCGTTTGGCGACATGAAAACAAGGGCGCTATCGAGATGCACAATCGCCCCCGGCGTACCAATGGAGGTGTCATAGCCAATGCAAAAGCTGGCATCGTCGCGCGCGACCAGCGCCAAGCGCGCAGGCTCTGCGCCGAAATTCATTTCATAGACATCATCAAGGATTAACTCACTCGCAGAGGAGATCACATCGCCCATATTTGCGCCTTCCGTGGCGCGGATTTGCCCTGCGACGTAGACGGGAACGCTTTGGGATGAGGGGGAGCCTGTGGACATCCGTGAGGGCCTTTTTCGAAGTGCTATTTCGTACAGATACATTAGAATTATGGCAGGTTACGGTCAATGAAGCGGTGTTTTGCTGGCGCGTCCCTATGTGCTGCGCTAGCACTGTGCCGAACAGTAAGGGAGATTTATTATGGATTTGGGTATAAAAGGCAAAAAGGCGCTGGTTTGCGCGTCGTCCAAAGGGTTGGGGCTGGGCTGTGCCGAGCATTTGGCCGCTGCGGGTGTAAATCTGGTGATGAATGCGCGCGGGTCTGAGGCGCTTGAGGCCTCTGCCGAACGGTTGCGTACAACTTATGGCGTGAGCGTTGTGACTGTCGCTGCTGATGTGTCGACCGAAGAGGGCCAAGCGGCCGTGATCAAGGAAGCACAAGGCGTTGATATTCTGGTAAACAACGCGGGTGGCCCGCCTCCCGGCATGTGGACCGATTGGGAGCGTGAGGACTTTATCAAGGCACTGGATGCAAACATGCTGGCGCCAATCGCACTCATCAAAGCGCTGGTGCCTGATATGATGGACCGTGGCTGGGGCCGTGTGGTGAACATCACATCGCAGTCCGTGCGCGCGCCCATCGCTGTTTTGGGCCTGAGCAATGCGGCCCGTACGGGTCTGACCGGCTATGTCGCTGGCACCTCGCGTCAGGTGGCCGGTAAAGGGGTCACGATCAACAACCTGCTACCCGGTATTCATGCGACCGACCGCGCAGATGCGCTCGACGGCGGAGTTGTTGCGGCTAAGGGCATCACGCTGGACGAGGCGCGTGACCAGCGTGCGGCGACAATTCCTGCAGGCCGTTATGGCACGCGCGACGAATTTGGCGCGGCTTGTGCGTTTTTGTGCTCGACCCATGCGGGGTTCATCGTTGGGCAGTCGATCCTGCTTGATGGTGGTGCCACAAATATCACCATGTAATGGCTGAGAAATTCTCGCTCAAGGATCATCTGTTTAACGCAGAAACTGTCGGACAGCTGGCGGCGGAATTTGCCGCTGGCGTGCCTGAATTTGATGCGGCGCGCTTTTCTGCGCAGGCATTGGCAGGGTTTCCCGAGCGGGAATTGATGGCGCGGATGGAGTGGATGGCCGACTGCTTGGAAGAGCAGTTGGCAGGTGACTTTGCGGTCATGGCGGAGCAGCTTACGGCCGCCATGCCTGCGCTTTTGGACCCATCAAAAACCGACGATGATTTCGGACACTTCATTCATGGCGTTCACGGTATCCTTTCGGCACGGCACGGATTGGAGGGGCATCGCGCGCGCGCCATGGCGCTGCTCTATGAAGCGACACAGCGGTTTACGATGGAATTCTACATTCGCCATTTTCTCAACCGCTGGCCTGACGAGACATTGGCGGACCTGAGCATGTGGGGCACTGACGACAATTACCATGTGCGACGCTTGGTGAGTGAGGGGACGCGGCCCCGTTTGCCGTGGGCGCAAAATGTGGGGCTGGAGCCGGAGCAGACGCTGCCCCTGTTGGATATGCTCCATGCCGACAAGGCGCGGTTTGTAACGCGCTCGGTTGCGAACCATCTGAATGATTTGAGTAAGATTGTGCCGGACGAGGTGTTGGCCCGATTGGCGCAATGGGATGCGGCGGGCGAACAGAACAGACAAGAGCTGGATTGGATGAAGCGGCACGCGCTGCGTACGTTGATCAAGCAGGGTCATCGGGGCGCGATGGCCGCATTGGGCTACAGTGCGGATGTGCCAGTGACGGCGCAGATTGCTGTGGCGGATAGCACCGTTCCGATTGGTGGTGCGCTGGCGTTTGAGGTGACGTTGCACTGTAACGTCGATGCGCCAGTGCTGGTGGATTACCGGATCGGCTTTGCGCGGCCTTCGGGCAAAGTGTCGGAAAAAGTGTTCAAACTCAAGGTGGGGCAGGTGAAGGCCGATATGCCGCTGGTGCTGAAAAAATCCCATAAATTCAAAGGTGGGGCGAGCACCTTCTCGCTGCATGCAGGGGCGCATGCCATAATCCTACAGGTGAACGGGCGCGATGTGGCATGCGCAGAGTTCGCCTTGACGGACTGAGTCGGCTTCACGTTTCTGACAGGTTGCACTTTTTGGGATGGTTTTCGCACAAACGCTGACTTAGCGCTGCGGAAAGTGTTCTGAAAGGTCTCGCATGCATCCCGTTGTTCTGATTGCCGTGTTCGGCGCTATTGTTTTGGCCTCCATTCTCGCGGCACCGCGCCGCGCCACGGTTGAGGGATTCTTTGGCGGGCAGGGCGCTGCAGGGCGCAATCCTGGCCTGTGGGTGCTGGTCCTGAGCCAAGTCACGACATGGATTTTTGCACGCAGCCTGATGAACGCGGCCATCCTTGGCTATTATTACGGCATCGCGGGAACGTTGGCCTATGCCGCTTATTATGGCTCGTTCCTCACGGGTGGTTTTATCGTCGGGCGCTTGCGCGAGGGCGGGGCGACCTCCGTGCAAGACTGGCTGGGCGCGCGGTTCGGCAGTGTGGGCAACGGCTGCTATAATCTTGTGATCGCTCTGCGGCTTTTGTCCGAAGTCTTTGCTAATCTCATTGTGGTGGGTCTTATCTTTAACGCGGTGCTAGAGGGCAGTGGCACGACGGCGATCTGGATCGTGGCGGTGTTGGGGCTGGCCTATTCGGCTTGGGGTGGACTGTCGGCGGCGCTGCGCACGGATGTGGTGCAGATGGTAGTGTTCTTGGTGGTCTTCGGCTTGGCGTTTGTAGCACTGGTGATCAGCCCCGCATTTGATCTGGGCGCAGTGCTCACGGCCTCCGGCACGGCAGGCAGCTATAACGGTTGGGTGCTGCTGGCCGTCGCGGCATTGCAGGTATTCTCCTACCCTGCGCATGATCCGGTGATGATGGACCGCGGCTTTATCGCGGATAGAGCGACCACGCGCTTGTCGTTTCTGCATGCGTTCTGGATCAGCACGCTGTGCATCATCGGGTTCGGCTTTTTCGGCATTCAGGCCGGATTGATCGGTGCAGCTTATGAGGGGGAGCTGATCGGGACATGGGCCACGATGTTCCCGTCTTGGGTGTTCGGTCTGCTCATGATTTCGCTCTTGGTCTCGGCGCTCAGCACGCTCGATTCTGCGCTGTCCTCTGCGGCGCGT
>RCNE010001160.1_pt1 | contig 14341 bp, 15 predicted proteins | sample 2041361 | NCBI WGS metagenome assembly RCNE01 (sample SAMN09708229, study PRJNA481090) | Marine sediment metagenome, whole genome shotgun sequencing project.
TTACCAGGACCTTACGAGACAGGACGTCGAGGAAGAGCCTACAGGGATGTACTTGTGGCGTGTCCTGGTAAGACAATACCCCCGCCCCAGCGCCCCCGCTGCTTGCAGATGAGAGGAACTGAATCTGAGCATTGGTCAAATAGCTAATAAGAAGTACCGATAACGTAGGCCAACAAAAGAACGAGCCCAATTCATTTTGTTGCACTACACTAGATCGGACAAACGGTTTCGGAAATCATGAGCACTAATAAAACAGCACAGACACGCTACATTGCCTGCAATCTCTGCGAGGCCATATGTGGTCTTGAAATCAAGCTTGAAGACGGACAGATTAAGTCCATTCGGGGTGACAAACTAGATCCCATTAGCAAGGGGCACATTTGTCCGAAAGCTGTCGCATTGCAGGATATCTATAACGACCCCGACAGGCTTCGCAGACCTATCAGGAAGATTGCTGATGGCTGGCAGGAGATTTCCTGGTCCGAGGCATACGACGAGGTCACCAGTAATCTGAAGAGTATCCAGGCACAGTATGGCAAGGATGCGGTGGCGGTTTACCTGGGTAACCCAACGGTGCACAACCTCGAGGCTCTGCTGTTTGGGCCGGTCTTTTTCCGTACATTGAAAACAAAAAACCGTTACTCAGCGACCTCGGTTGATCAGTTGCCGGAACAACTGGTTTCCCTGCTGATGTTCGGACATAGCCTGCTGATCCCCCTGCCCGACCTGGATCGCACCGATTTTCACATTATTTTTGGGGCCAACCCGGTTGTATCCAACGGCAGCATGATGACCGCTCCCGGGATTGCCAAACGCCTGAAAGCGATACGTGAACGGGGTGGCCAACTGGTGGTGGTTGACCCTCGTAGAACCGAGACTGCCGAAATTGCAGATTTGCACCTTTTTATTCGGCCCGGCAGTGATGTATTGATGCTGCTCGCGATGCTGCATGTGGTGTTCAGTGAGAATTTACAAACGCTCGGCGGCGCCGCCAGATTCACGAAGAGCGTGGAGATAATCGAAGAGCTCGTACAGGGTTATCAACCGGAAAAGGTCGCATCTTTCACCGGTATTGAGCCCGGGACCTTAAAAACAATGGTCAGAAACTTCTGCGCTGCCAAAAGCGCAAGCTGCTATGGTCGCATCGGTGTTTCAACCCAGCAATTTGGCACACTCACACAATGGTTGATCATGGTATTTAATATTGTCACCGGCAACCTGGATATTCCGGGTGGAACCATGTTTAGCAAGCCGGCGTTTGAGGTGCTAACGGACGGCAAGCCGGGTAAAAAGGGCTTTGCCGATAAAGTGAGCCGGGTCAGAAAACTACCCGATTTCAACGGTGAGTTTCCAGTGGCAACCCTGGCTGAAGAGATAACGACAGCGGGCGAAGGCCAAGTGCGTGCACTTGTCACCAATGCCGGTAACCCGGTATTGAGCACGCCTAACGGTCATCAACTTGACGCTGCGCTGGATTCGCTAGACTACATGGTTTCGATAGATATTTACCTTAACGAAACTTCCCGTCATGCAAATATCATACTGCCACCATTGACCGGGTTAGAACGACCTCATTACGACGTGGTCTTCCAGGCGTTGTCGATACGAAACGGCGCAAAGTTCTCCCAACCGGTTTACGATGCCTCAAAGGACCAGCGGTCTGATTTACAGATATTCACAGAACTGGGATGGCGTATGCAAAGCGGCACCTGGTTCAAAAAGACCACCGGGTGGTTCAAGAAGGAACTACTACAACGACTCGGCAGTGAATGGATTATCAACAAAAAGCTAAAGCAGGGGCCTTATCACAAGACACATGGTCTTGATTTGAAAAAGCTGAAGAAAAACCCGCATGGTATTGATCTTGGGCCCATGCAAGCCTGCCTGCCGGAGCGTTTATTCACGCCTGATGAGACCATCAATCTTGCACCGGAAGTATTCGTATCTGAATTGAACAAGCTTGCTGATGTATTTAGCGCCGAGATGGCCATTTCAACACCTGCCGAATTTGACCTGCAGCTCATTGGCAGAAGGGACCCGCGCACCAATAACTCCTGGTTTCACAACAGCCACAGAATGGTAAAAGGCAAAGATCGTTGCCTGGCGCTGATACACCCCGGGGATGCCGAAACACGACATCTCTGCGAGGGTGACATGGCCAGGGTCAGTTCAAGGGTGGGTAGCATCAGGATTCCAGTCGCCATCAGCGACGAGATGAAACCCGGTGTGATCAGTATCCCCCATGGCTGGGGACATCACGCTGATGGCATCAGGCTCGCTATCGCCGGGCAGCATGCAGGTGTGAACACGAACATACTCACCGATGATCAATTCCTGGATTCCCTATCGGGCAATGCGGTGTTGAATGGTATTCCGGTGTCAGTAACAAAAGAGAGCCAGGAGCCTTATCCGGGATCCTCCACGCTTAAGGATTCAACGTAAACAAGTTCGCAGGCACCATTACCGGTGTCCATACGGGACATCGAAGAGCGCCAATACCAACCGGAGTCATGGTCCACATCGACCAGGTAACCACGTATAAAAACGATATCCCCTTCGCGTAACTTCTTCAACGACCTTTCTATGTCTTTCCTGGCCGGAATCATATGCATATTGCTACTGTTGAAAATAATCTGCTTCTCGGATATCGGTGGCGGCAAATCGTACTTGGTGCGGTACCAGCGAGCGCTCTGGGATATGTCAATCTGATTGAGCACAGCGGAGTCGGACATCTCGCCCCAGCCCAGTGCCAGGTCAATGGGGGCGAGATCTGCGGTCCGGTTCAGATAGTAGGGTTCTTTTGACAGGACCCGCGCACGTATTTCGAAGCTTGCTTTACGTGTGAGTTCGTAGTCATCCAGCATGAACGAGGATAGCTTCAAATCAACCTGCACGGGTCTCTGGGCAACCAATATGCCGGGCGGATGTTCAATTGGCTTGCTATCCCAGTCCCTGATAACCAGGTAGCCAAGAACAATAATACTGATCAGGAATAATCGTCCGGTCATGGATGCCTGCCTGAAACCGGGCTAAGCCCTTGCCAGTGCAGCCTTCAGGCCATCCAGGCATAGCTCGATATGTTTCTCTGAGCTGGATGCACCCATTAAACCAATCCGCCAGATCTTGCCGGCCAATGTACCGAGACCCGCGCCAATTTCCAGGTTGTATTCGTTCAACAGAAAACTCCTGACAGCGGCTTCATCAACCCCATCCGGCACTTTCACTGCATTGAGTTGTGGTAAACGATATTCCTCTTCCACGTAAAATTCGAGACCCATGGCCTCAAGACCGGCGCGCAACTTCTGATGGTTACTGGCGTGTCTGCTCCAGGCGTTTTGAAGACCCTCCTTCTTGAGAATCAAGAGAGCTTCGTGCAACGCATACAGCATGTTAATGGGTGCAGTATGGTGATAGGCACGCTTGGCGCCCGGACCCCAGTAAGAGGTCAGCAAATTCAAATCGAGAAACCAGCTTTGCGGTGGGGTCTTGCGAGCCTTCACCTTTGCCATGGCAGCGTCGTTGAAAGAAACAGGTGAAAGCCCCGGTGGTGCGGACAGGCACTTTTGTGTACCGGAGTAAATAGCATCTACATCCCAGTCATCGACGAGCAGTTCAATGCCTCCCAGCGAAGTCACGGCATCAACGATGTTTAGACAGCCATGATCGTGGGCTAGCTTGCATAAAGTTTGCGCGTCGGACCGGACACCTGTCGATGTTTCGGAATGAACAAAAGCCAATGCCACAGCATCGGGATTGGCCTTGAGCGCCTCCTCGACCTTACCGGGATCAACGGGGGTACCCCATTCAAATTCGACCGCGACGGGAATTGCTCCGCAACGACGGGCATTCTCCAGCATGCGACCACCGAAAACACCATTGCTGGCAATTACGACCTTGTCGCCTGGCTCAAGGAGGTTGACAAAAGCACATTCCATGCCGGCGGAACCCGGTGCCGAGATTGGCAGGGTCACCGCGTTTTTGGTCTGAAAAGCGTAACGCAATAACTCGTTAAGCTGGTCCATAAAGTCGACAAAAGCCGGATCCAGATGACCAATCGTAGGTCTGGCCATCGCGGCGAGTACTTCCGGGTATACATCTGAAGGTCCCGGGCCCATCAAGCATCTTTTGGGTAACATTGTCATTACTTCCCTGCGGTATGTGGATACTCCGCCAATACTTTATCGACGGCTGTATAAATGGCATCGCGTAACTGCATTGCTACTTTATCGGTTACATCAACGACAGCCACGCCTTGCCAGACAACGCGGTGCTGTTCGAAATCAACAAAATCAATGAAGACCGAGGCCTCGGTCGTCATGGTGGCACGGGTGCCGCTGGAAACGCCTACCCCAACTGCTGAACCGGCATAAGCACCACCTGGCCGGCCATAATAACCACCACTCATATAAGGTGATGTATAAGACCTCATTCGAACCTTGTCATCTGAGCGTATCGTAACGTTGATCAATAATTCAGGTCTGTCCGCCACCCGGTAACCTCTGCGGTTCATTTCACCACCGATCGCTGCTCGAAAATGCTCTCCGAATATAGGTGAGTTGTAACCGCCCTCGATACCCATGGGATCAAAGAAGTTATATGTCTTATACTGGCTGAAATCCGTCGACGGATCGATTTCACTGCGAACGGTCAAACCCGAGGAACACGCCGACAACAAAGCCAGCAAGAGCAGGCCAATGACCATTGTGCGAAAATATTTCCGACCGCCTGGCCGCGCTTGGTATGTTGTCTTCACTTGGTTTCCTTATTTGATAGTGTTGTGCACTTATCTGATGAAAGTCAGATGCTCAAAATGTGCTGTCCTGCCATGCATTCGTGCAAGGCAAGAGTAAGAGCCATTTTCCCATAAGTCCACAACAATTGAGCAGTTTTGTCCGCTGATATTCGTGGCCACCACCACAAGCCTTCTATTTCACAGGTAGAATGCCGCGCACTGTCTTATAATGCCCTCCTTTCAAGATAGTCTGCTGGCAGAATTCTCCTATGCTACAACTCAACCAGATTGAACTGCGCCGGGGCACCAAGCTGTTGTTCGAACACGCCGGCCTGCAGGCCCATGCCGGACAGCGCATGGGTGTTATCGGTGTCAATGGCAGTGGCAAGAGTTCTTTGTTCGCGTTGATCCTCGGGCAATTGGAAGCTGATGCTGGTCAACTGCAACTCAACCCCAAAGATGTCATTGCCCACGTGGCCCAGGAAAGCCCGCATTCCGATCAGCCAGCCCTCGAGTTTGTTCAGGATGGCGACAAAGTTTTACGGCAACTACAAGTGAGCATCACCGAGCTTGAGGCCCTGGACAGTCACGACGAGCGACTTCACCGTCTCTACGAACACATGGACAACATCGATGGTTTTGCCGCTGAAACAAGGGCAGCGAGACTACTGCATGGACTGGGTTTTGAAGCTACGGAAATCCAGAAACCCGTCAACGAGTTTTCCGGTGGTTGGCGTATGCGTCTGAATCTGGCGCAGGCGCTTATGTGCCGCTCGGATATTTTGCTTCTGGATGAACCCACCAACCACCTGGATTTACCAACCATCGTCTGGCTGGAACGCTGGTTGAAGGCCTACACGGGCATTTTACTCTTGATTTCGCATGACAGGGACTTCCTGGACGGCCTTTGTACCCATATCGCCCACATCGAGTTTGAGACAGTTAAAACCTATACCGGTAATTACAGTCAATTTGAAGCAGTTCGCGCAGAGCAACTGGCACTTCAACAGGTGATGTACGCTAAACAACAGAAAGAAATCAAACACATGGAAGGCTTTGTTGAAAGGTTTCGCTATAAAGCCACCAAGGCAAAGCAGGCACAAAGTCGTCTGAAAATGCTGGAACGAATGGTCAAGATCGCACCGGCGCATGTTGATTCCAACTTTCATTTCAAATTTCATGAACCGGATAAACAACCGCAACAATTGATGCAACTCGAGAACGTAACCATCGGTTACGGGCAAACTTCTATCGTCAGTGAAATACGTCTCAGGTTAGGCGCCGGAGACCGCATCGGCCTGCTGGGTTCAAACGGCGCAGGCAAATCTACACTTGTCAAAACACTCGTAGATGGCAGCACTCTCCTGGCGGGCGAAAGGACTGTCAACAAACACACCCACACGGGCTATTTTGCTCAACAGCAAGTTGAGTTATTGCGCATGGATTGCAGCCCCCTGTGGCATATGCAGCATCAGGCACCCGACACCAGGGAACAGGAACTCCGTAACCACCTTGGCAGTTTTGGTTTCCGGGGTGATCGCATCACCGATCCGGTTGCACCCTTCTCCGGCGGTGAAAAAGCCCGCCTGGTACTGGCACTGCTGGTGTTGCAAAAGCCAAACCTGTTGCTGCTCGATGAACCGACCAACCACCTTGACCTGGATATGCGCCACGCGCTCAGCGTAGCACTGATGGAGTACAGTGGAGCCTTGCTGGTCATTTCTCATGACCGTCACCTGTTACGTAGTGTTTGCGATGATCTCTATATCGTTCATAACGGGCGTCTGCACGAGTTCAGGCAATCTCTGGATGAGTACCCGAACTGGCTAAAAAACCAGGATGCAGAATCTGCCGGCGAAAGCGCCGACAGTCCTCAGGTCACCCCGGTTTCCAGTAAGAAACAAAGCCGGCAGGATGAGGCCAGGCGGCGAAAACAGCTAAAGCCTCACACGGATGTTGTTAGAAAAATTGAAAGGCAAATGAATCAAGAGCGGACCGATTTGAGCGAGCTTGAAAAACTCCTGGCAGAAGAAACACTGTATACCGACGTCAGTCGAAAAGAGGAAATCTCAAGCCTGCTACTACAGCAGGCCGGTTTGAAATCATCGCTGGAATCACTCGAATGGGAGTGGTTGGAAGCCAGTGAAACGCTGGAGAACGCTGAAAAGAAATTATAAAAGATAGTGGTCCTGACGATACCTGGAGCAGGCGAAACCAGCGTGACGAACCTGATCATGCTACCCAGCGGTATGAATTCTCGGAATTGAACCGAGAATGCGTTAGGATTAATCAATGATAGAAAGCAATATATCCGTCGGGGATTTTAAAAACTCCGCAGGTACCGAACTTGGGCCTTCAGACTGGCTGTTGATTGATCAGGAGCGCATCAACCGCTTTGCTGAAGCGACCAACGATCACCAGTTCATTCATGTCGACCCCGAAAAAGCCGCTGCCACGCCATTCGGTTCCACCATTGCCCATGGTTTCCTCAGCCTGTCAGTACTTCCGCACCTCCTCAGCCAGATCTTGCCGATACCGGAAGGTATTGTGATGGGTATCAATTACGGCACGGACAAGGTGCGGTTTTCACAACCCGTACACGTCAATAGCCGGGTCCGCGCAAGGGCCAGGATAGAAAAAGTAAACGCAAGATCCGGTGGGCAATTCATGGTCAAGACCAGGGTGACACTGGAAATTGAAGACAGACGACGCCCTGCGGTAACCGCAGACATTTTATCGCTTTATGTCGTTGAGGAACCCCGAAACACAATGTGAGTTCGGGTTTACCGCGTGATCACCAAACCCTTGCCGTTATTTTAATCCTACAGGTATGTCCACGACCGTGCGATGAGGGGTAAAATAGACACCATGAAAAACCCTGAACGTCTGCATATACTGCTCACCAATGATGATGGCCACCAGGCGCCTGGCATCCAGGCACTGCATCGTGCACTTAAACAGACCGGGCATCGCGTCAGCATGGTCGCTCCCAGCACAGAACAAAGCGCAACCGGCATGGGTATAACCAGCCGGCGCAACCTGACACTGGAACAACTCGAAACTGACTACTGGCACCTCGACGGTCAACCCGTAGATACCATTCTCGTCGCCCTGCTGCATTTGCTGGAGGACAACCCGCCGGACCTGGTGCTTTCCGGTATAAACTTCGGGCCCAACCTGGGTACAGCACTGCACATGTCCGGCACCATTGGTGCGGCTATTATGGCAACGCTGAATGGATTTCCATCGATTGCAGTTTCCGCCGGTATGCGGTTTGACGAAATTGACACTCAGTTCCCGAGCACCCATAAAGCCTTTAAGGAAGCTGCTGAATTCACATGTTCTGTGATTGATTCATTGCAGGTTTCAGTTGGCAAAAAAGGCCGTCTGCTTCCCAGGGATGTTTTGCTCAATATCAATTATCCGGCACTTCCCAAGAACCAGATCAAGGGTGTTTTACATCCTGAAATATCCGCCGGAAACATGATTCAGTTGGGATACCACCGTTGCAGTGAATCGGGCCACGTGGTTCCGGGGTTTTATCCGGGTGTGGACCCTCAACAACCTCATAAAGAGGCTGGTGATGTGCGGGCACACATGGAAGGCTATATCACGATCTCAACCATCAAACCGCGTTGGAACCCACCGGCCAAACAGGCGAGAAAACTGGAAAAACGGCTGGAAGCAGTGAAACTTGGTTTTCCATTCTGAGGCCGGTTCGCAATTGAGAGAAAGCCTCGTACGGTACTGGAACTAACTACCCGCCCCAGCTTCAGCCCTACCCTTGTACATTCATCTGAAACCATTGGTCTATGACCATCCACTTAGCCGAGGGTGTGCAGTACCTTACTTCAGGACCTTACGAGACAGGACGTCGAGGAAGAGGCTACAGGGATGTACTGGTGGCGTGTCCTGAAGTAAGGTACTGCGCGGCCTTGGCGCCCCGGTAAGTTAAAAGTCAGTTGGTCTACTGGCTATTTAGAACTAAACAGGCCTTTGAGCGCTATGGATGTCGCGACCGAGCCACTCACCCCAGTTCTACCGCATCAACAATACCAACCACGATTGAACGGATTGGTGCTTGAGCGTCATCGAGTATCTGGCGGGCACCACTGCCCTCATCAAGAATGATGACTGTCTCACCCATACCGGCACCGATAGCATCCATGGCGATCAGGTATCCACCCGTGGGTTTACCGTCCTGGTCGAGCCGCTCAGCAAGAAGCATCTTCTTGCCATCAACGATAGGGTGATGAATGGTCGACACAACATTACCAGTGATGCGCGCAAGTATCATCCGTCAAGTTCCTCAGGGGAATAGTTTCTGACCTCATCAACCAGGCCGACAATGGCATCATCGACTGGAACAAACCACGGATCCAGGGTTAGTGCAGCCTCGCGACTGGCCACCCAGTAGATCATTTGACCAGGTCCCGCCATGCGCGTGCCATCGGCACAGACCAGCGGATCACCATTGGCGTGACCTTCCCGGTCAAGAGGCTGGACCCACAACAGCGGCGTGGCGGATAACTCGTCTGCCAGCATTGCCGGCACCACGGTTCCTATTACGCGCCCCAGGAGCATGCTACCTCCTCGGGATATTCAGCGCCCTCTGGCTCAAAGGCAGGACAAGAGCCAAACCGCGTGCCCTGGTCAAGAATGGAGCGGAGACCACCATCGAGTCGTGGCAAAAGTTTGCGGGCCAACAGTTGCTCCCCGGCCTGATCGGAGCATATATCCAGTGCGACCTCGACATCGGATAAATCACCGCTCATCAACGCCAGTGCATGTCCGCCAAGGTCATCACCCAGGCGAACCTCAGAAAGCACAACGGTAGTGCTCTTGATAGCCGCATCAACCGCGGCCAGTAACGCTGGCGAAGAACGTGTTTCCACCACCGCCAATGAATCACCTGTCAGATCCCTGCGCGTACCAAGCACCGCGTCATGCAGGTTTGGATGAACATCACCGAGGAAAACACTGCCAGACAAAGAACCCTCGGCCTCACCCAGTTCTTTTCCGGATTCAAAGGCTTCCTGTGTGCTCGCGACACTACCTCCGATAAGGATCAGGAACCTTCCCGGATGAATTGTTCCGCAGCGCAGCAATGCGATGGGCGAGCGTTTAAGCATGAGGTCGCTCGCTAATACGCCGGAGGCAATGGTATTGAATTCCAGCAATGCCATCGCCCCGTGTCGTCTCTTTTTTTGCATCCTGTGTCTCAAACGATCCGGAAGTGGTCGACCAGGACGCAGCGCCGCAATCGACTGAATGCAACTGGACCCGTGAGGCCCTCACCGGTTGGGCTGGCGATGGTGAAACTCGTATGGCCTTCCCCGCCTTCGCCGAGACCGGCGAAAAACGGTCCGTTCTTGGTGAAAATACTGGTATTTATGGTTCGCGCCATTTTACTCAGCGCATCAATGTCGCGTGAGTACATACCGGCCGAATGCCCATATCCGTGTTCGGCTTCCATCGCCAGTTCAATACCACGATCGACATCGGGTACGGATGTGACCGGCAGTACCGGCATCATCTGCTCAGTCCAGATCAGTGGATGGTCGTTTGGCACCCGGGCCACCAATAACGGTGGATCATCTGCACAGCTGATGCCAGCCCGTGACAGAATTTCTTTCGCGTTCTTGCCGATGAGGTCTTTTTCTAGCACTGCACGCTGTCGTGGTCCGCGCTGCTCACTGAAAATAGCCTGCTCTATTCTATGAAGTTCACCTTCGTTCAGCAGGTAAGCTCCCTGCTGTTTCATCTGTTGCAAAAGTTTTTCGACAATACTCTCGACGGCGATAACTTCCTTTTCATCGACACACACGATGTTGTTGTCGAATGAAGCACCAGCGATGATGTTACCGGCGGCGTGTTCCAGGTCAGCCGTCGCATCGACAACTACTGGTGGATTGCCGGGACCTGCGCAAATTGCACGTTTACCGCTGGTCATCGCCTGGCGAACCACGCCGCTGCCACCGGTCACGGCGAGCAGTCGAATACCCTTATGGGTCATCAAAGCCTGTGCGGACTCAATGGTTGGCTCAGCCACCGTTGTTACCAGGTTGGACGGACCGCCGCCTCGAATGATAGCCCGATGTAATAATCGAACATTGGCCATGGAGCACTCACTGGCGTTTGGATGTACGTTGAAAACAATACTGTTGCCTGCCGAGAGCATGGCAATCGTATTGCAGATAATCGTGGAGGTTGGATTGGTTGTCGGTGTAATGGCACCGATCACGCCGTAGGGCGCGTATTCGGTCAACGTAAGACCGTTATCGCCGGTAACAGCATGCGCTGTGAGCACCTCCGTACCGGAAGTCTTACTTGCAACCAGGCGGTTCTTGATCACTTTGTGCTCGACCCTGCCCAGACCGGTTTCCAAATGCGCGTGGTGTGCGAGTTCCTCGGCGTGCTCAAGCATCGACTCGCGGATAGAGGCGATGATCTTTTGCCGGCCCGCCAGTGACATGCCATCCAGTTCACGATACGCGCTAGCGGCAGCCTTGACGGCGTCGTCTACCGTGGCAAAAACCCCCTCGCCCAGCACACCGCCGGCAACGACGGCAGGCGTACCGCGTGAAGCCGGAATTTCAGCCTTTGCAACCGTTGGCGCCGAGAGACGTTCGGCAAGGCGCGTGGCGATGATATCCACCTGCCGGTCGCTGAGAGCGTTCCCGCCCGAAGCGCTCATGCGTCAGTCTCTCCCTTGCGGTATTTCTCCTCGCCTTCAATCTCCCAGCTGTCCACGATAGCCATTACGACGGCATCGACCGGTTTCTGGTCGGTACGCTCGGTTTGGCGGGCTGAGGAACCGCTTGCGAAAAGAACCATCTCACCAACTCCTGCACCAACGGCGTCCACCGCCACCACTGAACCACCTGCAGGTTTGTTGTCATGACCCCAAAGGCCTAACATCAGGAACCTCAAGCCAACCAGCTTGGTGTCTTTTTCAGTAGCAACGACCGTGCCGAGCACTTTCGCGAGTTTCATGGCAGTATCCTTCCTGCAGACACTATTTCTGCGAAGTTTCCGGGCCGCGGCCCAAAGGGATCGCCATATCGACGCCGTTATGAGGACGCGCGATCACATGTACGGCAACGACATCAGCGACACGGGCACCCGCGGTTCGTCCGGCGTCACAGGCTGCCCTTACGGCTGCCACGTCACCCCGCACCACCGCAGTTATATAACCGCCGCCTGTTTTTTCGTAACTAACGAGTTCGACCTTGGCTGCTTTGACCATTGCATCGGCCGCTTCCACCATGGCCGGAAAACTCCGGCATTCAATCATTCCTAATGCATCAGACATTGACTTGCTCCTTGCTAATAGGGCCTTCAAGCCCGGGTTAATTTAATGGGTTATTTCTTTGTTTTCTTTCCGGTTACCGCGTTGATGGCCTGCGTCGCCGCTTCCTGGGCAACTACCACATCCCGCTCCTCACCACCAATATAGACACGTCCGAAACTGCCGACGGCGCGTACTTCGAGAATATTGATGTCTGCCGCCTTTTCGGCCTCATTGGCCGCCAGTGCGGCATAGGCCGCTGGTTCGACTTCCAATACAAACAGCGTCTGGCCGGCAAGGATCATATTCCCATGGCGAAAACGGTTAATCAGCATGGTCTGTGAATCTTCGAGGTGACGAATTACCTGGTTGGCCACTACCAGTGGCTTATGGCGGTCTTTTTCCTCCAACCCGAGGTAATCAAGAATCGCCTGTCCGGCCTCCCGGACATCGGCCTGACTTTCAGAATGCAACTCGAGCATGCCGTAATGCCGCTCTACGATCTGCATTCCCGCTGTTACGTCCGTTGCCTTTAGTGCGACGTCAAGGATCTGATTAATCGCCATTCCAGGAGCGATTTCCACAAACAGGCTTGCCTGACCCACTTTGGGCAGGTAACCCTTGGAAATTGTCGCCTGGAAAGAGGCGAATTGCGGCTGTAATGAGTCAAGAAAAACGAAAGCTCTCAAATCGACCATTTTGTAATACTCCTCAAGCACTAACGCTTGTTAATTTTGCTTCTCGTACAATGCCAATACTGGCACTCGCACCAAGGCGGGTGGCACCGGCCTCAATCATGGCCTTGGCATCTTCATAGGAACCGATACCGCCGGAAGCCTTGACCTCCATGCCGGCACCGCGCACGACGGATGCCATGAGTGCCACGTCGGCTGCAGTAGCCCCACCGGTCGAGAAACCAGTAGATGTCTTGACGAAATTGGCGCGGGCTTTTTTCGCGAGTTCCGATGCGAGCCGCTTTTCTTCATCTGTCAAAAGTGCGGTTTCGAGAATTACCTTACACTTTGCACTGCCATCGACACATTCTTCGACAACGGACTTTATATCACGAAGTACGAGCTCATCGTTGCCGCTTTTAAGCGCACCCACGTTGATTACCATGTCGATCTCGCGTGCACCGTTGCGAATGGCGCGCCGGGCCTCCATGGCCTTGATCTCAGATTCATTGGCTCCCAGCGGGAAACCCACGACCGTGCATGTAAGCACCTCGCTGCCACGCAGCAGACTGGCCGCCAATGACACCCAGGTTGGATTTACACACACCGAACGAAAATTGAATTCAAGGGCCTCTGCACAGAGATTGCGTACTTGCTCCTCGGTCGCATTGGGTTTGAGTATGGTGTGATCTATGTAACGTGCCAGGTCGCCGGGTATGTTTCCAGGCCGCTCTGCGGGGGCAACGCTGGTCAAACCGGTAGCACCCAGTCTTACAAACTCACGCGCAGCATCAGGATTGTCGCCAACGGCTTCACCGCTGGGTTCCGTTGCCGCCATCGGACCAATAATTTGGTGCAGCCTGTTTACGACACGTTCAAGATCCTGATCGGAAAGACTCAGATCAGCGTCCTTCTGGCTGAACATTGCAACACGGTTCAAATGACGTGACTCCGTACATTCAGTCGCCAACCAGGTGTCAACCAGTTGTTCTGCCAAACCGGTTCCGACCTGACCTGCGCCCAGGGTTAATACGTTGGCATCGTTGTGCTCACGGCTATGGCGGGCAGTCAACAGGCTGTTTGCAACGGCTGCTCGTACACCCGGTACCTTGTTTGCGACCATGCAGGAACCGATACCAGCGCCATCGATAATGATTCCGGCATCCGCCCTGCCCTGCGACACGGATTCAGCTACCGCGCGGGCAAAAACCGGATAGTCCACTGCTTCACGGGATGAAGTACCAAAGTCTTCAACCTGGTGTCCGCCCTTGCGCAAATGGGCCGCCAACACGGATTTCAGGTCAAAACCGCCGTGATCTGCGCCAATCGCTATTCTTTTTGAGTGTGTCATGTCCAAACCGCCGAGTCATCTGGTCGCCTGATACGCTGCACAGGCCGTCTGGCGCCTGTATCTGCGTCTAGAATTTTCTGTAGCTTCATAATATGTAGTTGAAGACGTTCACGTCCAAGTCCAGTGATACGAAACTCGGTAACGGACCGCTTTCCTCTCTTGGTTTTACTAATTTCTATGAAACCAACCTTGTCCAACTTGCGCGTTTGCGCGTGCAGGTTACCATCAGACAAGCTGGTTGCGGACTTTAACTCACTAAATGAAACTGAATCACCCGGCACGAGCGCGGCCAG
>RCNE010003822.1_pt1 | contig 14340 bp, 16 predicted proteins | sample 2041361 | NCBI WGS metagenome assembly RCNE01 (sample SAMN09708229, study PRJNA481090) | Marine sediment metagenome, whole genome shotgun sequencing project.
GGTACCGAAGCCAACACCGAATCTGCAGCCCATATCCCGGGCCCAGCCGGTGGCGGTGAAGGCTTCAACGCCGCTCGTGACGACATCGCAGATCGCGTCGCCATGCACCCGGGTGTTGTTGGCCAGGACGACGGTTTTGCGGCCTCTGACCTCAATGGACAGCATCGCTTCGACAATCCGGTCGCCCAAATCACGATCGAGCGGATCAACTAGGACCCCGCGCCGACACCTCATGGACGAAATGTCGGCTATTCCTGTGATATTTACGTGAAGTTTTCGGTCTACTCTCCCACCAATAACAATAATAAGGTGGTCTCGATGGCGAAACGTCGAATTTTGCTGGTTGAAGATGAGCAGGACATCGCTGATCTCGTCGCTCTGCATCTCGCAGACCTATGCGATGAGGTGGTCGTCGCCAAAGATGGACATGAAGGCATGCGCCAGGCCACCAGCCGCGACTGGTCTCTTATTATTCTCGATTTGCGACTGCCTGGTCCCGATGGCCTCGAGATCTGTCGAGCTGTACGCCGCGAACGTGCCTACCAACCGATCCTGATGCTGACGTCAAAGTCGGCGGAACTTGATCGGGTTCTGGGCCTCGAGACGGGTGCCGACGACTATCTCACCAAACCGTTTAGTGTTCTGGAGCTGGCCGCCCGCGTTCGGGCCATTTTGCGGCGCGTCGAGAACCTGCAGCGACCTGTTAAGGAAAAAGATTCGGAGCAAGATTCCATCCAGGCCGGGTCTATCAGAATTGATCCATCACGGCGCAACGTTACTCTGGCCGGCGAATCAGTCGACCTTACCGCACGCGAGTTTGATCTTCTGGAGTACTTCGCACGCCACCCAGGACGCGTATTCCGCCGCGCCGAATTGTTGGATCGCGTTTGGGGATACGGTCATGAAGGTTACGAACATACGGTCAACTCACATATCAATCGCCTGCGCTCCAAGATCGAAGGCGACCCTTCTCGGCCCGAAGTCATCGTGACGGTTTGGGGCGTTGGTTATAAATTTTCGGATCACGCTGCATGAATACATTATTTGCAAAACTATCCATAGCGCTGCTCGTAATTGTTGGTGGCATGGGGACCGCGTTTTTCTTTATTGATCGCATCAACACCCAGACCTACTACGACGAGTTGTCGCAAAACCTGAATGCACCGATAGCAATGTATGTCACGGATCAACGGCAGCTGATCACCGATGGTGTCGCAGACCTTGAGAGCCTTCGGGACCTTGCCGGTCACGCGATGGTAATCAATCCCACCGCCGAGATTTACCTGCTGGATGTTGACGGCAATATTCTCGGGCACAACTTGCCCGCGGAAACTGTACTGACTTCCAGCATCGATCTAGACCCCGTGCTAGCGCTGGTTGACGGCCAAGCGCGCTTCCCTTTGTACGGTGATGATCCGCGAAACTCGTCAACCCGGAAAGTCTTCTCGGCATGGCCGGTCACGTCCGAGTTGGGCACTGAGGGTTACCTCTATGTAGTTCTGGGCGGTCAAAAATATGAGCAGCTTGCGAACAATATCGGTGACACGTATGCCGCTAAGTCCAGCATTGTCGCAATCGCTGCTATTGCCCTACTTACCGCGATCGTCGGGCTGTTGGTATTCGGTCTGTTAACTCGCCGTTTGAAACGTCTGAACACCGAAATGCAACGCGTCACTGAAAGCAATTTCTTGCTTGAACCGATGCTCGATAAACCGGACAACAGTGGCGATGAAATCGATGCATTATCCAATGCGTTTGTCGATATGTCGGCGCAAATTCGAACACAAATTTCACAATTAACTGAGAACGATCGGCTACGTCGGGAATTGGTATCGAATATTTCACACGACCTGCGCACACCACTAACTGCCATGCAGGGCTACATTGAGACACTTATTATCAAGAGTGATTCGATGTCGGTTGAAGATCGAAATCGCTACTTACGAATCGCACAAAAACACACAATGCGACTGGGCGTACTGATTGGCGATTTGTTTGAGTTATCCAAGCTCGACGCGGCGAGCGTAACCCCTAGCGTCGAGTCATTTTCACTACCTGAATTGATACAGGATATTGCTCAGGAATTTCAAATCGAATCCGAGCGCAAGAATATTGCGCTGCATGTTGAGGTCGACGAAGCGGCGCAAGATACCGTGGGCGACATCGGACTGATTCAACGAGTTCTGGAAAACCTGGTACGCAACGCGATTCAGTTCACTCCGGAAGGCGGCGAAGTGACCATCTCCATTTCCGAGCGTCGTGACTCGTTCGCGATCTCTGTGTCGGATAGTGGGCCGGGCATTGCTGAAGAAGACGTACCGCGAATTTTTGATCGCTTCTACCGCGCCCGCGACGGCGAGGAAGCGCGCTCAGACTCGTCAGGACTCGGGCTTGCGATCGTGAAGCGCATCTTGGATCTACACGACTCTCAGATTCTGGTGGTGAGCAAACTCAACGCCGGAACGCGTTTCGAATTTGAACTTCCGATATGCCAGCGCGCGGCTTAGATCGACGATTAGTCGTCTAGGTGCTCGACGCTGACCTGGCCCGTGATCCGACGCCAGATATGTGACCATGAAACGCCGATAGTCAGGACGGCGGCCAGGAAGACCAGACCTATCCAGGTTGCCGCAGATACCGAATCGGCTGACAGCAGGCCGATATCGATCAACAGCCAGACTATTGCGCCCAGAACGATACTCGCCAGCACGACACCCATGGTGTCCAAAGCCCGCCAGGTCGCAATCCAGAAAATCGACCAACCGGCTAACAACACGCCGATGAGTAGCAGGTGTAGCGGCCCGAACGCACTTGCGCCGATGGCCGAGGTAATCCAGTGGTACGCGGAAAAACCGCTGGGGTTGAAGGTCAACAGCACCAATGCCAGCGCCGCGAGAAATCGCAATCCAAAGCCCGCTGCTGAAATCGAGCTTTCTGACTTGTTGTTCTTGTTTGGCATTTACCTACCTAAAAGTATGGCTCAAAAATCCAGCCGGGCGCTGATGCGAACGCTATGGGAAATCTGAAAGCTTCCTGCTAATCCATAGCGGGTATTAAGATCTCCGTTCAGAGGCCTATAGTACGACACTGGAAGCTCTATTGGTGCGAACGGATGATCTCGGTGGCAGACCCTGAGCTTTGCATCACACTCGGAACCGATGTGGTATTAGGCTAAATTGGCATATTATCGATTTCTATTGCCAACTTGGTACCTTCGTGCGAACAAGACTTCTACTAGCTGTAGCTTCGATACTCAGCTGCCTTCTCGGCTTCTCGGCTGCTAACGCCCACCACTCCGCCGCCGCGACCTTTAAGGACGGCGAAAACGTCGCGGTTGAGGGCGTTGTAAGCAGTTTTAGCTTCAAAAATCCTCACGTCCTGATCTATCTCGATGTCACTAACGCGGACGGTTCGGTAACGAACTGGATGAGCGAGGGCGCCGCGGCGACCAATATGCGATCCAGAGGCTGGTCGCGCGACACTTTTAGCGCCGGTGATCGAATTCGCATTCATGGCAATCCAACGCACGACGGATCACCGATGGTATCGATAGAAAGCGTCGATGTTCTCGATCCAGACAGCGGTGATGTGATCAAGACCTTGGGGAACGATCGCAACCAGCGCGCCCCCATTGAAATCGTGCAAGTTCCCCTGACGCTCGACGACGGTCGTCCAAACCTTAACGGCGCGTGGGTGCAATTCCACCGACCCGGTCGCGGCAGCCCGGAGAGCCTCGGCGGTATACCACCCTACAACGCGATCGGAACGACAGCGCAAGCCGTTTATGACCGCAGCGACGATCCGCAGATTTTCTGCGAGCCGCCGGGCGTAGTTCGGCAAAGCGGCTTCACTCCACACCCGATCAAAATTACGCAGAACGATGACCACATAGTTTTCGAGTACGAAGAGTATGGAGGTTACCGTGTCGTGCCATTGAGTGATGAGTTGCCGGCGCCTGGTGAGAATTCGCACCTGGGCGACTCGGTTGCCCATTACGAGAGCGATGCACTGATCGTCCGAACGGTAAACCTGCTTAGCAACCCAACTCACCCTCATGGCCATCAGACCAGTGACCGGGTCACAACGCACGAGACGTACAAGCGTGCGGACGAGGAAGAATACGGTCCGGTGGTGTCAGCAACGATGGTTGTTACCGACCCCGGCTTTTACGATGGCGGCACCTGGGTACTGAGCCAAACCAAACGCTACTCCGAAGGTTACGAATTCATCGAGAATGAGTGCCGGCCGCCAATGCGCGAACGCAAGATTGACGCTGCAGTGAAAATGGCCAACATCGTCATCCCGCCACCGCAACCACCAGCCGAACCCGAACCTGAAGAGGAAGGACCAGGAATACTGGAACAACTCGAAACATCTGGTCTCGCGATCTGGGTCGCCGAGTCACTATATGGTTATTCAATAGTCCTGGGTCTGCACGCGATTGGACTTGCGATCGTGGTCGGCTTGCTGATCTTTGTTGACTTAAGGTTGCTCAACTTCCTTGGCGACATCCGACTATCGGCAATGCTCGGGCCGATGAAGCTGGCATGGTTCGGCTTCGCCGTTAATGCACTGTCCGGTTTTGCTCTATTCTCGTCGCAAGCGACCTACATAATCTACAGTCCGCCGTTTCTGATAAAAATCGGTCTGGTTATTCTCGGCGCGATCATCGCTTTTTACATACAGCGACAAGCAACGAAGAACGTTGCCGCCTGGGAAGCAGGTTCGGTGCCCTCGTCGATTAAAGCTGCTGCTGCGATCTCACTACTGTGTTGGATGGGCGCGATTATCGCGGGCCGTCTGATCGCATACCTATAATCGGAGAATCAGGAATATGGACGGAATAGTTACCTGGATTCTTAGCACTTCGCTCAACGCCTGGGTATTGAGTAGCCCCTGGGCGTGGCCGATCATGGAAATCCTGCATTTCATGGGCCTGTCGATTCTTCTCGGCGCGATGTTGCTTATCGACGTTCGCCTCGCCGGGCACTGGCGGGGCATTGCCTTGACCGCAGTGCGCCGCTTGTTGCCATGGGCCGTATTCGGATTCGGCGTTAATCTGTTTACCGGCGTAGTATTCTTCTTCGGCGATCCGGAGCGCTACGTCGCGAATATCGGTTTCAAAATCAAGATGTTACTGGTAGTCATTGCTGGACTGAACGCGGTCTGGTTCAAGCTTAAAGTCGACCCGGATATGGTCAACTGGAGTACGGATCAGGATTCAACAACACAGGCCAAGGCAGTAGCCTATATCTCTCTGGTCAGTTGGTTCGGTGTGCTGCTGTTCGGCAGACTGATTCCTTACATCGGCACGGGTTAACCCGCAAGTCACCCGCGGTGGCTCCGAGCGCTAGTCCAGTACGCCACTCGACCTAATAATATCCAGAGTCACCATGTAGTGAGCGTGCAGCATCTTGACTGCCTTCTCGACATCCCGCGCCAGCACCGCATCCTGAATCTTACGATGCTCGCCACATTCATGGACATCGCGATACTCGACAACCTCAACGAGGCTGCGATAACGCAGCGTTCGCTCGTGCAGTTGTCGACAAAAGTCGAGCAGGATGTTCGAACCACACGCCGAAAGTAGCGCAATATGATAGTCGCTGTGCGCTTGTTCCCACTCAGCAGTACTCCGAATGTTCGAGCTATCGATAGCTCTTTCGAGTTTGTTTAAGCGATGAAACGCGATGACGACAGCTTCTTCCCACTCAGCATCACCACACTCGATTGACTCACGCAGTGCAGTTTCTTCGAGCCAACAACGCGTACGAATCAACTCGAACAACTCTTCGGCACTTGCCGGCGATACCCGAAAGCCCTTGTTCTCTTCACGCGTGACCAGCCCGTTCGACGTCAGCCGGTTGAGCGCTTCGCGTAACGGACTATTGCCTACGCTGTACTCCTTTCCCAGATGCTGCAGTCGCAACTTGCTGCCGGGCAAAAGACGACCCTTCAGAATATCAGTGCGTAACTGCTCATAGACCGAAGACGCCATCGTTTCCGGTGGCTTCAGTGGAACTACAGCTCCTCTTGAATCGTCCATGGTCTTCCCAATCTTGGAATCGATCGAGTATAACCAAGCTGGCGGGAAACGCGAATACGCTTAGGCAGCCTTAAGTACATCAGCAGAGGGCCTGTGCTCCAAACCCAGATCAGTCGCAACGGCTGCATAAGTCACACGTCCGGCATGCACATTTAGCCCATTCGCAAGATGTGGGTCTTTGATCAGCGCCTCACGCCAACCGAGGTTCGCCAGTGACTTCACGAAAGGTAGCGTCGCATTCGTGAGTGCAAAGGTGCTCGTCCGTGGAACAGCACCCGGCATGTTGGTTACACAATAGTGAACGACATCGTCAACGACATAGGTCGGATCTGCGTGAGTCGTTGGTCGACTGGTTTCGAAGCAGCCACCCTGGTCGATTGAGATATCAACCATGACCGCGCCACGATGCATATCTTTAACGTTCTGTGCGGTGACCAGCTTCGGGGCTGCAGCGCCTGCGACCAGAACTGCACCTACAACCAGATCTGCCTCGGTAACCAGCCTGTCGATGGCATGCTTGGTTGAATACACCGTATGTACACGTCCGCCCCAGACATCATCGAGCTGACGGAGTCTTGGCAGTGAGCGATCGAGAATCGTGACCTCGGCACCCATACCGACTGCCATATCTGCTGCATTCGAGCCCGATACGCCGCCACCGATGACAACAACCTTTGCTGGCTCAACACCCGGGACACCACCTAATAACACACCCCGACCACCGTTCGCTTTTTGCAAAGCGTACGCGCCGCATTGAATAGAAAGACGACCTGCTACCTCGGACATCGGAGTTAGCAGCGGTAGCGAGCGATCCGGCGCAGTTACGGTTTCGTAAGCGATGGCGGTTACGCCGGACTTCATCAATGCCTCTGTCTGTGCGCGGTCGGCCGCGAGATGCAGATACGTGAATAAGACCTGGTCATCGCGTAACATTTCGCACTCGTTCAGTTGCGGCTCTTTGACCTTGATGATCATTTCGGCGGCATCGAATACCTGTTCTGCTGTATTCAGCACAGTCGCGCCTGCTTTTTCGTAATCTGCGTCGGTCATACCAATGCCTTCACCGGCATTGCTCTCAACAAATACTTCGTGGCCTTCATGCACGAGCTCAACGACACCCGATGGCGTCATGCCGACGCGAAATTCGAGCGTCTTAATTTCCTTAGGTACCCCGATCTTCATTGAAGCTCTCCAAACACAGATAAACAGATTCGGACACAATACACCGCTATTTGCGCCATTAGATTGCGAATTGCTTGACGAATTGATTAAATTGCGCAATATTCTGCTTCATAACTCTCATTCTACACAAGTTTCTGCCATGTCGCTGGATCGCTATGATCATCTAATCCTGGACGCACTGCAAAAAGATGGGCGCATCAGTAATGTTCAGCTTGCTGCGGCGGTCAATCTTTCTGAGTCCGCGTGCTTGCGTCGAGTGCGCGCACTCGAAGACGAAGGGTTCATCGACCGCTATGCTGCGTTGCTGAATCAAACCAAAGCCGGACTGTCGGGCAATGTGTTCGTACACATCGGCCTGCACCGGGAAGAGCAAAGTGAATTGGCGGCTTTTGAGGAAGCCGTAAAAGGAATTCCGGAAGTGATGGAGTGTTACCTGATGACAGGAGAGTTTGATTATCTATTACGTGTAGTCGTTGCCAACATGGCTGACTTCGAACGTCTGCATAATGAATCCCTGACCCGCTTGCCCGGCGTTGCGCGCGTGAACTCCAGCGTCGCTATTCGCACCGTGCAGAAGACGACGCAACTGCCGATGCCACGGGAGCCAGCGCATGGATCGTGAGGTCATCACAACGCTCGCTGAAAAGTTTCAAAGTGTTCGCGACTGCCACCTTGTCGGCCGAGGATACTGTGGTGCAGTCGATGCCCGACACGAGCCCGACGAAGTGGCATCTCGCGCACATAACCTGGTTCTTCGAGCGTTTCGTTTTGGAGGAATTTTCATCCGACTACCGACGCTATAACGACGACTTCCACTTTTTGTTCAACTCTTACTACTTCACGGTTGGCCAAATGCACGCACGACCGCGGCGCGGGCTACTGTCGCGACCAACCTACGCAGAAGTCATTGCTTATAGAAAATACGTTGATGACGCTGTACGAAATCTACTCGAGCAACGCACTGATCAAGCTCTCGTAGACCGTGTTGTGCTCGGACTGAATCATGAGCAACAGCATCAGGAGTTATTGCTGACCGATATCAAGCATGTTCTCTCCTGTAACCCCCTGTCACCGGCGATGAACGAAGATAATCTAGCTCCAGCAATAGGCAAGGCCAGCGAGTATTCGTACAGCGACGGCCGCTCTGGCATCCGTTCGATCGGTGCACGCGGCACGGGCTTTTGTTTTGATAATGAAACGCCACGCCATGACGCACTCTTACATCCGCATCAGATAGGCGATCGCCTCGTGAGCAACGCGGAGTATCGTGAATTCATTAATGACGGGGCTTATGCCGACTCGAAATTGTGGTTGTCGGACGGTTGGTCGGTCATCAACGAACGTGCCTGGAATCGACCGCTATACTGGAGTGAAGACCTGGCCTCAGAGTTCACGCTCGGTGGTATGCGTGAGATCGACGAGCATGCACCGGTCTGTCATGTCAGTTTTTATGAAGCGGATGCCTTTGCCCGTTGGGCGGGTGGACGCCTGCCGACAGAGTTCGAATGGGAAGATGCCGCGGCAGAAATTGAGCCCGTCGGAAACCTGATGGAATCAGGCTATTGGCAACCGGCAGCAGCCGCAGATTCGCGACAGTTCTTTGGTGACGTCTGGGAATGGACGTCGTCACCCTATTCTCCCTATCCGGGCTTTACACCGCTTGCCGGTTCGCTCGGTGAATACAACGGTAAATTTATGTGTAATCAGATGACAGTTCGCGGCGGTTCCTGTGTAACGGCCGCCGATCATATTCGTGCGAGCTATCGCAGCTTTTTCTATCCGGATGCTCGCTGGCAGTTTCTTGGCATTCGCCTCGCGAAGGATGCCGCGAAATGACCGAGATTCAGGAAATCGTTGCCGGACTGCAACAGGACGAGAAGATGATCTCGCCGAAGTACTTCTATGACGAGCGTGGTTCTCAGCTGTTCGACGAAATTACGACTTTGCCTGAGTACTACCCGACCGAAACCGAGTTCGGCATCATGCGTGAGAATATCACCGAGATTGCGACGCTCATCGGACCACAGGCGAGTCTTATTGAGTACGGCAGTGGTTCCAGCCGCAAGACGCGCGTGTTGCTTGAGCACCTGAATGATCAGGCAGTGTATGTACCGGTCGATATTTCCGAAGAGCATTTGCTGGAATCCGCACGACAGATTCGAGCAGAGTTTCCTGACCTTGAAGTCTTGCCGGTGGTCGCTGATTTCACCAAGCGTTTTCAGTTGCCGGATCCGCCCGTCATGCCATTGCGTAACATCATTTATTTTCCAGGCTCTACCATCGGCAATTTCGCGCACGCTATAGCCTGCGAGTTGCTCGAGGTCATGTATCACGAGGCCGGTGAGAATGGCGCGATGCTGATTGGGGTCGACCTGCAGAAAGATCCGAGCATTATTGAACGGGCTTACAATGATAGCGCTGGCGTAACCGCTGAGTTCAACCTGAATATGTTGCGACATTTGAATCGTGAATTCGGCTCAGACTTCGATCTCGACTGCTGGAAACACAAGGCGCAATACAATCAGTCAGAAGGCCGCGTAGAGATTCGACTCATTAACGAAGAGCAGCAGACCGTCAATATCGATGGCACTACCATCGTGGTCAAACGAGGCGAAGGCATACTGACCGAGTACTCGCATAAGTACACGTTGGAAGGATTTGCGGAGATGGCGCAAGGCGCGGGATTCAAAGTTGAGCGTGTCTGGACCGACACGAACAATCTCTTCAGCGTGCAGTACTGCACCCGCCTGTAGAAGGGCCTTCAGGCCCGAAGCACGATCTACTTCGGGACGTACTCTTTGGGGGCTGCCGAACCCTCGCCGAAGAAAAACTTTTCCATTTCCTTTTCGAGAAACGTACGAGCTTCCGGTTCGATCGGCGTTAAGCGATATTCATTAATAAGCATCGTTTGGTGTGCTACCCAACGCTGCCATGCCTGCTTTGAGGCATTATCGTAGATACGCTGACCCAGATCGCCAGGATAAGGCGCGTAGTCGAGACCTTCTGCTTCCTCACCGAGGAGGACACACTTAACTGTTCGTGACATTTTGATTGATCTTCAATGAATTAATGAGTTGTTGCACCGGTGCAGCCATGCCGCCCGGCGGTTCGTCTTCCAACAGATACCAGATCGCATCCGGGCTGTCGGCTACTTTACGCGACACGCTGGCAACACGCACTACCACCGGCTGAATATCGAGGTCGAAGTGACTGAAACTATGTCGCAGCACTTCTCGTTGTTCAGTGTTATCAGGCTGTTGGTCTAGCGTCCGCAGACACCACTCGTCGATGCTTTCCACTTCCGGCAGGCTCCACAGACCACCCCAGATTCCGGCCGGGGGGCGCCGTTCCAGGAACACCGCGCCGTCGTTGATCGCCATCACCATCGTCGTTTGCCTGAGTGGTTTGATTTTCTTCGGTTTGCGACCGGGATACTGGTCGATCGAATCCGATCGCCTCGCCAGGCAATCGTCAGCAACAGGACAGGCATCACAGCGCGGTTTACTGCGAGTGCAAAGGGTCGCGCCCAGGTCCATGATCGCCTGCGTGTAATCTGCGGCCCGACTTTTCGGTGTGTACTCTTCAGCAAGTGTCCAAAGGCGATTAACAACCTCGGTTTTTCCCGGCCAACCCTCGACTGCGGCGTGACGGGCCAGCACGCGTTTCACGTTGCCATCAAGAATAGCGTGCGGCACGCCAATGGCTATGGCCAGAACCGCTCCAGCAGTTGAGCGTCCGATACCGGGCAGCTCAACAACATCGTCGAATGTGCTCGGAAATACGCCGCTATGCTCATCTCTTATGATCTGAGCGGCTCGGTGCAGGTTTCGAGCACGCGCGTAATAGCCTAAGCCCGACCAATGCTGCAGGACCGCATCCATATCTGCATCGGCCAGCGAAGCCAGGTCGGGAAATGACTGCATGAAACGCTCGTAGTACGGGACTACGGTTTGCACCTGCGTTTGCTGCAACATGATCTCCGATATCCAGACGCGATAGGGACTGATGTTCTGCTGCCACGGCAAATCCTTGCGGCCGTGATCATCAAACCAATTCAAAACACGCGCTGAGAACTTGCTCATGGTTGTCTGTCCTGCGCCAGCGCCTCGATACGATACAACGCTCTGACACTGTCGGTCTCCAGTTTGCGCTGCATCACATACGGGCCGATTAGCGGCGGGATCCAGAACTTCGGTTCGAACTCGAAGTGGTATTCGACGACGGTACCCTCTCCTTCGGCTTCGAACGTCCACGATTCCAGGCTTGCGTGAAAATCACTCAGTTCGGGGTCGGCTGTCGAGCGAATGAAGCTGTGCCGCTCGTGCTCTACGGAACCACTACGCTCAAATGATTTGCAGTAGAACAAGACACAGCCCGCATTGCGTATATAGAAGCCTCGTTGGCCATTCTCATCCGGTTCCAGATTGCGTGACTCGACGATAAAGCTGGAAAACTCTGAGGAGAGATCGTAGTCAAGAAATACGGCATAGATAGACTCTACGCCAGCGTCGAACCAAACCTTTGAGGTCAAGAAATAGCGCCCGTCCTTGCGGTCGACTTCAACATTGCGCAGCTCCACCGCATCGGCGCCGCTACACAAAAACAATAGGCAGAGAAAAAAACGTCGCATGTAGCTAGCGCTTCAGCAAGTCCCCAAGCGCATCCTTGAGCTTATCCTCGACCTCTTTCCTGACTCTGTCCTGCAGCAATTTTTCTACGTCGGGCTTTATGCTGGGTGAGGTCAAAGGGCCCGTTACTCGCATCGGGATAACGGTCTTGGTGAAGTCTTTCAACTCATCGGCTGTTACGTCCTCACCGATAAATTCAGGTTTGTCGAATACTCGCGCAGACATTCGATAATCCACTGTTGCAGCAACAAGATTTACACTGCCTTCGCCCGTAAGTTGCATGAATGGTAATTCGACAAGCAGATCTTCATTCGCGAAAACACCGTTGACTACCGGCCCACTCGCACTGACTTCGCTGAACGGCGTACGTGCTGGCAAGTTTGCTTCTGGCGCCTCCTCCTGGCGCAGAGCCGCGCGTGCCTTTCTCAGTTCATGCCATACATCTGTGCCTTCGTATGCACCGTCTATGAGCTCGAGCGAAATATTGCCTCCCAGATTGCGCTGAATCGCACCGAGGTCCGCGCCTCTGCCACCGAGTTTGAAGGTGCCATTGATCGTGCCGGTAATATTGTCCTGATCGAACATCGCCATCGCCAGTGCGCCCAATTGAACGCCTTCGATACGTTCGTTCGCTGACATGACCGGTGTATCTCCAGAGGCATCGATTTGAATATCGCCCTGATACTGGCCGTCAAATAAAGTCGCACTAAAGGGGTGCAGACGCAGCACACCGTCATCTGTCGATAAACCCAGCGTCACGTTTTCGAACTGCAGGCCGCTCAGATGCACACCGTCCAGGGTCAGATTTCCGCGTGCATTCATCAGGCGAATCATCTCCACGGGAATCTCGACCGGCACCTCTGCCGAGTCGTTACTGGCAGATCCCTCTACAACCGGCGCCATGTAGCGATCAAGGTCGATCGAATCGGCGCTGAGGTCGATTCGGTAAATGTCGTCGCTGCCCTGTGGTATTGAAAGTTCGCCCGCAAAAGTCGTGTCGTCGAGCACCATCGTGAGATCGGTCAGTGCGATGGCGGTAGAAGTTACTTTTGCTGTTGCGTCGATAGTGACTTTACCCAAGGCAGTCGGATCCGTGGTTTCCGGGGCTTCAATATCCAATCGCTGCATGAGATTGCGTAGCGAAAACGCGTCTACCTGTATCGCTGCTACTGGCGTAATGTCGCCCGCATATGAGAAAGGCTCGACTTCGGCAGATATGTCCAAGCCAAGCAGTGCAAGCTGAACGGTACTTAAGGCGACCGACTCACTCTCTGTATTCAGATCAACCGACGCCGTTTCGAGCCCGAACGCGGTCGGAGTTTCCGCGACACCTTCAAGTAAGGCATCGATCGAGAAGCCATCAAGGTGAATCGTGTCAGCATCGCCGGAGATATTGCCCATCGTAATATTAAGATCGCGCAGCTGAATATTGCTGCCTCCCTGAGCATCAACATAGCTGATCGCAGAATCAAGGATCTCGATGCCCGCTATACTGAGGTCACGGTAAGAAACATCCGCGCCAGCATCGCTAAGGTCCTCTACCTCAATCGTGTCCATCGCCTCGCTCGCATCAATGAAGTCCTGCCAGTTGCTGCGACCGTCGGAATTGATGGCGAGATTCAGCCGAAGTCCCACCAATTCGGCCGTTGCAACCTGCACTTCGCGACGCATAAGCAAAGGCATGAGCCGAACACTCAGGCTCGCCTCTTCAAAGCTAACAAACGGCTCGTCTCCAAAGCCGGCACCATTGCCCAGCCGAGCTCCAGGTATTTCGATCGCAAGCCACGGAAAGACGGCCATGCCGATGTCGCCGTCAATGACGAATTCACGGCCCGTGTTTTTCTCTACTACAAGCTCGATTTCTTCTCGATAATCGTTCACATCGAAAAGCACCATGACAGTGATGACGGCGATAACCATCAGGGCCACAGCGGCGGCAATGAAGTAAGCGATAAATTTGAACATGCGGCCCATAAATCAGCCTCCGGTCGGGGCTGTTAAGAGTAGCAAATTATTGTGGGTCGATGACCTTACCTGGGTTCAGTAAATTACTTGGATCCAGGAGTCCTTTCAGGCTTCGCATCAGTTGAACCTCGTCTTCGCTGCGGCTGTCTCCGAGCCAACTCTTCTTATCCAGCCCTATTCCGTGTTCGGTGGATATTGATCCGTCGAGCCCATCCAGACAGCCGTAGATGATCTCATTGCAGCGTTTCTGATTGGCACCGTCATCGAAGGGCGTCGTAAATATGTGCAAATTGCCGTCAGCGATATGCCCGAACACCAAACACGTGGCATCTGATCGCAAGATCATTCAGGCTATATATCTAATGAGGCTTCCGTTGTTGAAAACGTTATGGCGAACTGGTTCAAGTAAGTTGCAAGTAACGTTCTTCAGTCTCTTCCCGCTCGCATTGCTGTTATGCGCTTGCGATCCAACGCCTGAAATTGAGCCCTCGCAGATCCAGGTCGATGCAGAGGTGATCA
>RCNE010001161.1_pt1 | contig 14337 bp, 11 predicted proteins | sample 2041361 | NCBI WGS metagenome assembly RCNE01 (sample SAMN09708229, study PRJNA481090) | Marine sediment metagenome, whole genome shotgun sequencing project.
TATTATATGAAAAGAAGCTGGGTACCTTCTTCGTCGGCTCTGTTATAAAAATCTCCAATAGTCAAAATGTCTTCAATCTCATCGATAAGATCTTCTTTTTTTAGGTGGAACATTTCAACAGCGAGTTTGCAAGCCCAAAGCCTACAACCTGAATCTGAAAGAATTTCGAGAAACTCCCCTACTGGTGGCATATCCAATTTTTCCATTTCGTTCTTCATCATTTTGGTAGCAAAGGCTTCTACTCCTGGTAATCCTCCTAACATAGTGGGTATGTGCATTGCCGGATTACCTACGGTGGCTACATGCAGATGTTCAAGTTTTTTCTTTTGGATGGCTTCCAATCCAAAAAAGGTGAAAAATATTTCGGACTCAATACCTTCCATTCGTGCTCCATTGGCCATAATAAAAGCCGCGTATACGTTTTCAATGGTCGCTTTTGAAAGAATGAACATCATCTTTCTGACTTTTGACTTGCTCATGATTTTTTATTTAAAGGATTATAGAATACTTATATACAGCTTTTAGGTTTTGGAATTCCTGCAATCATCGTAGCTTTTTTAAGAGGCCCACCAGGAAACAGGCTATAAAATTCTTTGATATTGAGGACGCCACTTTTTTTGATTCCTCGAATTGATAAAGCTTCTTCTTTAGTGTGTTTTTCATGAATGTATTCGATGACTTCCCAATGTCTATCCGTCATACAAATACCGTTTTCATCAGCAATGCAATCACCGATTTCTTTGGTCCATTGTTTAAAGTCCGTTAAATACCCTTCTTCGTTTACTTCGATTTCTGTATGTGCTATTAATTTTGTCATTTTATTTAAATTTTATGATTGTTATTAGTTTACTTCTTCAAAATGTTTTCCTTTTTCGGTCATTGTCGCGGATACAAAGGGTATATGTACCCCTTTGATCAACATATTCCAATACACCCATCTAAAGGCCATTTTGCCCATGTGATTGGTTCGACTCTCTTTGAGTAAGGATAAGGGACCTACACCTGGGAAAGGAAACGTACCCGATACTGGTTCGTGGGTATAATTGAAATCAATTAAAAGTGCCTTTCCATTACCAGTCTCAATAAAACAATTGGCATGCCCATCGAATTCTTCTTTCAATGGTTCATCATTTATATAGCGTATAATATTCTCTGTGAGGATTTCAGCTTCGAAATGGGCAACCGATCCTGCTTTTGAAGCAGGTAAGTTGGTAGCATCGCCAATAGCGAAAATATTTTCGTGAACAAGCGTCTGTAAGGTTCCCTTGTTGGTGGGTACATAGTTCAGATCATCACCCATACCTGAGCGTTCTATCAGGGCATCTCCCATATTCGTAGGTACCGTTACCAGTAAATCATAATCGACCTCCGTATCGGCGTAATCGATGATCTTATTGTTTTCGTAGTCAACCCGTTCTATATTGAAATCGGTAACCTCTTTAATACCTTTTTCCTCTAAAAGATAGTGAAGGGCTTTGGTGGCTTTCGGTTTAGTGAAAGCTCCATCGAGTGGGGTCACAAATGTAATGTCCACTTTATCACGCATACCCTTATTTCTAAAATAGGAATCGGCTAAAAACGCAAATTCTAAAGGAGCAACGGGACACTTTATAGGCATTTCGGCAATATGAACAACAAGTTTGCCCCCTTGCCACTCCCTCAATTTATTACGTAATGATTTAGCGCCTTCATAGGTGTAGAAATCAAATATATTTTTATGCCATTTAGGGCCATTCATTCCTTCAATTTCATCTGGGGCAATGTTGGTCCCAGTAGCGACTATCAAAATATCGTAAGCCAAAGCATCCCCCTTTTCAAGTACCACCTTGTTCTCATCATGCGCAATTCGCTCAATTTTCTTCTGAATGTAGTCTACTGATTTTGGAATAAACTTTTTACCATTTTTCTTGACCTGTTTTGTAGTATAAATATCAAAAGGGAGAAACAAGAAACCAGGCTGATAATAGTGTGTCTTGTACTGATCAATAATAGTAATCTTCCATTCTTTTTTTGGTAGCTTTTTTACGAGATGGTTAGCCATCATCGTACCTGAAGTACCCGCTCCTAATATGACTAGGTTTTTCATTGTATTTAGTTTAATTGGCACTAATTTTAACTAGAACAAATTTATCACCAAGCAGTCATAAAAAAGCTGACAAATGTCAGGTTATATGCTAAATATTGGTAACAAATGTTACATATAAAGCAGTATATCTATTTGATTTTTAACATTTTAAAAAAATGAAATCAGCTATTGCCAAAATTGATTGATGACCAAAAAAAAACAGGGATTATTTATCCCCGTTTTAATTAAAATTAGGCGCCTCAAGCTACTTTTAAAAATGGTCTTGACGCACTTAAGGTTAGTGTTTTGCTTTTAAAGCTGCTTGGGCTGAAGCCACTCGGGCAATAGGCACCCTGAAAGGCGAACAGCTTACGTAGTTCATACCAGTCTTATAGCAAAACTCAACTGAACTTGGCTCTCCTCCATGTTCTCCGCAAATACCCACTTTTAAATCAGGTTTTACTTTTCTTCCTTTTTCAGTTCCCATTTTGATTAGTTGGCCTACACCTTCTTGATCTAATACTTCAAATGGATCTACTTTCAAGATTCCTTTTTCCAGATAAATGGGAAGGAACTTGCCAGCATCATCCCTTGAATATCCAAAAGTCATTTGGGTAAGATCATTGGTACCAAAAGAAAAGAAATCAGCGTGTTTGGCAATGGCATCTGCCATTAAAGCTGCACGAGGAATTTCAATCATAGTACCAACAAGATATTCGATTGTTTCGTTGTATTGTTCAAATACTTTATTAGCAGTTTCTCGAATTACCTTTTCTTGTTCAAGAAACTCATTTAAAGTTCCCACTAAGGGTACCATTATTTCAGGTTTGGCCTCGATACCTTTTTCCTTGAGGTTCAGCGCAGCCTCAATAATAGCTCTGGTCTGCATTTCTGTAATTTCAGGGTAGGTATTACCTAATCTGCAGCCCCTATGCCCCAACATCGGGTTGAACTCGTGAAGTTCTGCAATTTTATTTTTAACCGCACCCAAGGATATGTGCATGTCTTCGGCAAGTTCCTTTTGCGTAGCTAACTGGTGGGGAACAAATTCATGTAGGGGCGGGTCTAACAAACGTACGGTTACTGGTAGCCCTTGCATCGCTTCGAATATACCCTCAAAATCGCTGCGCTGCATAGGTAACAATTCTTCTAAAGCCTGCTTTCTGCCCTTAACCGTATCAGCTAGAATCATCTCTCGCATGACCTTAATGCGATCTACTTCAAAAAACATATGTTCTGTTCTGGTCAAGCCAATTCCTTTGGCACCAAAATTCCTAGCTGCTCTGGCATCTTTAGGGGTGTCAGCATTCGTACGGACTTCCATTGTAGCGTATTTGTCTGCCAGTTTCATTACCTCACCAAACTCACCACTCAACTCAGGTTCAATAGTCGCAACTTTGCCTTCGATAATATTACCGGTAGAGCCATTCAATGATATCCAGTCTCCCTCGTGATACTCTTTATCGTCGACTGTCAGCGTGCGTTTTTTATAGTCGATTTTAAGGGCTCCCGCTCCGGAGATACAGCATTTTCCCATTCCCCTTGCTACTACCGCTGCGTGGGAGGTCATACCACCTCTCGCGGTTAAAATTCCTTTGGCAAGATTCATACCCTCTAAATCTTCAGGAGAAGTTTCAATTCTGGTTAATATGGTATTTCTATATTTATTCGCCTCATCAGCAAAAAAGACGATTTGCCCTGTTGCGGCGCCAGGAGAAGCTGGTAAACCCTGCGCAATACTATTTGCACGTTTTATTGCCTTTGGGTCAAATACCGGATGTAAGAGTTCATCCAACTTGTTAGGTTCGATTCGTAATACTGCTTCCTTCTCATCAATCAACCCCTCCTTTAACAAATCCATCGCAATTTTGACCATAGCAGCACCTGTACGTTTACCATTTCGTGTCTGAAGAATCCAAAGTTTTCCCTCTTGAATGGTGAACTCCATATCTTGCATATCGCAATAATGGTTTTCTAACGTATTTTGATATTCATTAAGTTCCTTGTACATAGAAGGCATTAACTCCTCTAAAGATGGATAATTTTCAGTTCGGTCTTCTTCCTCCACCTTTGCCAGTTCTGCCCATCTTTTTGAGCCTAACTTGGTAATCTGTTGAGGTGTTCTGACACCTGCCACCACATCTTCGCCCTGAGCGTTTATTAAATACTCACCATTGAAAACGTTTTCTCCTGTGCCTGCGTCTCGCGTAAAACAGACACCAGTTCCGGAGTTTTCACCCATGTTACCATATACCATGGCCTGGACGTTAACCGCAGTTCCCCAATCAGCTGGGTAACCGTTCATGTTTCTATAGTAAATGGCACGGTCACCGTTCCAACTGTCGAAAACGGCCATAATTGCACCCCAAAGTTGTTCCCATGGGTCGGTCGGAAAATCATGGCCGGTTCGTTTTTTTACGGCATCCTTAAAATCGTATACCAGATCTTTTAAATCTTGAATCGTAAATTGGGTATCGAGTTCAATTTCCCGTTTGTCCTTTAGGTGTTCCATGATTTCCTCGAAGGGATCGATATCGTCTTTAGATTCGGGTTTCATCCCCAAAACAACACCTCCGTACATTTGAATGAATCTGCGGTAGGAATCCCAGGCGAACCGATCGTTACCAGTCTTCACTGCCAGACCTTCGACTACCTCATCATTAAGGCCTAAATTCAAAACGGTATCCATCATACCTGGCATGGAGACTCTGGCACCCGAACGAACGGAAATCAGCAGCGGATTTTCTTGATCGCCGTATGTAGTCCCCATTATACTTTCAATATTTTCTATGGCTTGTTCAACTTCTGTTTTAATCATCTCAACGACGGTTTCCTTTCCCAAATCGTTGTACTCGGTGCAAGCTTCGGTTGTAATGGTAAAACCGGGAGGTACCGGAATGCCTATAGCACTCATTTCAGCCAAGTTGGCCCCTTTGCCTCCAAGGAGGTTTTTCATTTTACTATTTCCATCAGCGGTCTTGTTGCCAAATCGATAGACTCTAGCTCGAACTTCTTCCAATACTTCCATAGTGTAAATTTTAGATATCCTATTGTTATTCCGACATCAAAATTATTGTTTACATGCCTCTGGTTTCATGATATTTGTCACATTCGGTGCGAAAACTCCGTAACAATGGTTGCATAAGAATAATCTTATCTATTTGATTTGTAATTATTAAAATCACCGAATTCAACATAATTACAAAACCTCTCTTATTAAGCTGCTCTTTAATATGTTATGAATAGACAGTTATTTAACAAATGTTACACAAAAGCCCCATAATTATTGACGTTAACTGACGAAAGTCATTGTTCGAACCTTAATGTTCTGATACATTTATCTCATTATTTCCAGATAGGCAACATTACCCTTTTTTAAATCCTTCGGTAACATTGGTTACTGTACAGTTCTTTTTACCGCTGTATTTTTGTCTTAAATAAATTAATACGATGAAGTACAAATTAATAGGACTTTTATTATTCGGCTTTTATTCAGGACTTGCTCAAGAAGCTAAACCGATTACCAAAGAAGAAGTTCTAGCTAAAGTGAAGGAAAGCAACAATACGCTTAAAATGGCTCAGCAAGATGTGTTGGCGGCAAAGGGTGATTTCAATCAGACTAATGCTATTTTATTGCCTAATATCAGCGTTTCACATACTGGTATTGCTACTACGAATCCGTTAATGGCTTTTGGTTCAAAACTCAATCAAGAGATACTGACAGCAGCTGATTTTAACCCTGGTTTATTGAATGACCCCAGTCAAATTGAAGATTATGCTACACGGGTGGTAGTGCAACAACCCCTTTTGAATTTCGATGGTATTTATCAACGCAAAGCCGCTAAAGCCAAGTGGAATGCTTCTGAACTGCAATCTGAACGTACACAAGATTATCTCACACTAGAGGTCGAAAAAGCCTATATGCAATTGCAACTTGCCTATAAAACAGTAGACGTTTTGCAAAAAGCCCAAGAAACCGCTTTAGAAAATAAACGCATCGCAGGCAATAGTTTCAAACAGGGTTATCTGCAAAAATCAGATGTGTTGGCCGTTGAAGTGCGGGTAACCGAAATCGACAACCAATTGCAATACGCAAAAAGTAATATTCTGAACGCCAGTAATTATTTATCTGTTTTGATGGCTGCTGATGACAGTCAAATTTTAAAGCCTTCTGATTCATTGTCTGTTGTGCACCATGCCACACCTGCGGCGGACTTTTCAGAAAACCGAAAGGATATTTTGGCGATGAATTCAGCCACCGAAGCATATAAGCAAATGCATAAGGCAGACCAAATGGCTTTTCTACCAAGGTTAAATGCCTTCGGAACTTACGAGTTACATGATGATGAAATTTTTCAAGGAGATGCCAACGGCTATTTATTCGGAGCAGAACTTAAATGGAACCTTTTCGAAGGCAGTAAACGTTTTGGGAAATCGCAAAAGAGCAAGGCTGAATATGACAAATCTAAATTACAATTAGCGCAGTATAAATCTGAAAGTCAATTAGAATTAAACAAGGCAAAAAGGGCCTTTAATGACGCGCAAAACAAACTAAAACTCACAAAATTAGCCATTCAACAATCGGAAGAAGCGTTGCGGATTCGCACCAATAGGTTTAAGCAAGGATTAGAAAAAACCACGGATTTACTGATGGCCGAAACACAATTATCTCAAAAACAAATGGAGTATTACGCGACCGTTTTTCAGCATAATTACGCGTTGGCTTACGTGCAGTTTTTAACGAAAGAATAAAAAAGCAGACAGTTGACAATTAGCAGCAAATACAATTCAATAATCATTTACTAAAATACTTTGTACTCAGTACTAAATACAGTTAAAAGATGAAAAATAGAAAATACATACTAGCAGCAACCTTAGGGGTAACAATGCTTATTTCAAGCTGTGGCGGTGAAGACAAAAAAGCGGCACCCGATAATTCCCCCGCGGTGGCCGTTAAAGTGCAGATCGTTTCTGAAGATGCTAGCAGTCCGTTTTTGACGGTTAGTGGTAAAATAGAAGCGGCTAAAAGTGCCAACATCAGCACCCGAATGATGGGTTATGTAGACAAAATCTATGTTAAGGTAGGAGATAAGGTACGTAAAGGACAATTATTGCTGAGTGTTAACAATGCAGATGTATCCGCACAATTAGCACAAGTGAATGCTGGTATTACTGAAGCTGCGGCAGCTTTTACGAATGTAGAAAAAAACTATAACCGATTCACGGCATTGTTTAAAGAAAACAGTGCCTCGCAAAAAGAGTTAGACGATATAACTGCCAACTACAATATGGCAAAAGCTAGGTTAGAGTCCGCCAAACAAATGAAGAACGGGGTGAACGCCCAAATGGGCTATGCGAATATTCGGGCTCCGTTTAACGGTGTAGTAACTAATAAATTCATAAGTGCAGGCGATATGGCAAACCCGGGCATGCCTTTGATGGAAGTAGAATCTCCTGGACAATATCAAGTTTTGGCCATGGTACCGGAATCAGAAATTCTTTCTATCAAAAATGATACGGAAGTTACTGTGCAGTTAAAGGCATTGAACCAAAATTTAAAGGGCAAGGTGACCGAGGTAAGTACTTCTTCTAAAAACACGGGAGGGCAATATTTGGTAAAAGTAGTTTTAGATAAGACGGATACTCAAATATTATCGGGTATGTACGCCACGGTACAATTTCCGGTAGTAAGAAAAACTACAAGTTCGGCTGTTATGATTCCTGTAGAAGCCCTAGTAACCAACGGCCAACTATCTGGTATTTATACGGTAAGCCAAAGCAATACCGCATTGTTGCGCTGGTTGCGATTAGGAAGAACTTTTGGAGACCAAGTTGAGGTTTTATCAGGCCTTTCGGCGGATGAGCAATACATTGTTTCAGCAGAAGGGAAGTTGTTCAACGGGGCGAAAATCTCAAACCAATAAACAAGTCTGCGTTAGGGATTGCAGCGATTACCCCGCAGGTATTTTTCATACCGAGGAGTATTAGCGAAAAGCCCGCCCGAACGCCCAAAACAAAATAATTAGAAAGAATGAAGGAAGGTTTAGCTGGCAAAATTGCCAAAGTATTCATAAGTAGCAAGTTAACGGTGCTTCTGATGATCGTATTCATGGTTGTTGGCGTATATAGCTCGTTTTTGATTCCGAGGGAAGAAGAACCTCAAATCGACGTGCCGATGGCTGATATTTTTGTGGGATACCCCGGGGCGAGCCCCACCGAAGTGGAATCGCGCGTGATAAAGCCGTTAGAGAAATTAATCTCTAACATCAAGGGGGTGGAGTACGTGTATTCGACGTCGATGAAGGAGCAGGGAATGGTCATTGTTCAGTTTTATGTGGGCGAGGATATTGAGCGTTCATTCGTAAAATTGTATAACGAAATCAATAAGCATATGGACGAAATGCCGCAAGGTGTGACGTTTCCGTTGGTGAAAACCAGGGCTATTGATGATGTGCCCATGCTGGGTTTAACCTTATGGAGTGAAAACTATGATGGGTACCAGTTAAGCCAAATGGCGCAGGAGCTGGAGAGTGAGATCAAGAAGGTGAACGATGTGGCGATTACCCATAAGATAGGTAATCAAAACCGTCAGTTGCGTGTGGTTTTAGACAAAGATAAATTGGCGGCCAGCGGGCTCGATTTCTTGTCGGTTTCTGAAATGATCAAGGCTAATAACGCGCAGTTGAGCTCCGGTAGTTTTGATAAGAATGATACCGAATATTTGGTTAACACGGGTAAGTTTTTGGCATCGGTTACCGATGTTGAAAATCTTGTAGTTGGCGTTCAACAGAACCAGCCGATTTATTTGAAACAAATTGCAAGTATTATTGATGGCCCAGAAATTCCTTTAAGTTATGTGTCTTTAGGTTTTGGACAAGCCAGCGATAAGGTGACCGATTATAAATCGGAATACCCGGCGGTTACGATTTCCGTAGCAAAAAGGAAAGGTGCCGATGCGATGAAAATCGCCGATATCGTTATCGATAAAGTAGAACATTTACGAGCCACTTTAATTCCGGATGATGTTCATGTAGAAATTACCAGAAACTATGGTGAAACAGCTTCTCATAAAGTATCGGAATTACTGTTACACCTTATAGGCTCTATCTTTGCCGTAACACTTGTGGTTATGTTGGCTATGGGCTGGCGTGGTGGTCTGGTCGTGTTTTTATCAGTTCCGATTACGTTTGCTTTGACGCTGTTGAGCTACTATATGTTAGATTATACGCTGAACAGGATTACGCTGTTCGCATTGGTTTTTGTTACTGGTATTGTTGTGGATGACTCCATTATTATCGCCGAGAATATGCACCGGCATTTTAAAATGAAACGACTGCCTTTTAAACAGGCCGCGCTATATGCCATTAACGAGGTAGGTAACCCTACTATACTTGCCACATTAACCGTAATAGCATCGGTTCTGCCCATGGCATTTGTGTCAGGGTTAATGGGCCCGTATATGGCACCGATGCCTATTGGTGCTTCTATTGCGATGATTCTTTCCTTATTTGTGGCGTTGACCATAACTCCTTATTTGGGTTATATTTTCTTAAAGGAAAAAGACAAAAAAGGGAAAGTTGCTAAGAAAGAAAAACCTTTAGAAGATACTTTTATTTATAGGGTTTACGATAAATTTGAACGCCCATTAATCGAAAATAGTCGTAAACGCTGGTTGTTTTTAGGGTTGACTTTTTTATTGCTCATGGGTTCCATGGTGTTGTTCTTCACCAAATCGGTAGCGGTAAAAATGTTGCCTTTTGATAATAAAAATGAGTTTCAAGTGGTCATTGATATGCCAGAAGGCACGACCCTTGAACGTACAGGAGTGGTAGCTCAAGAAATTTCGCAATACCTTTCTACACGACCAGAAGTGGTGAATTACCAAAATTACATTGGTACCTCAGCACCCATTACCTTTAACGGTTTGGTTCGTCATTACGATTTACGTGGCGGTAGTAATATGGCAGATATTCAAGTGAATCTCATTGATAAAGGTGAGCGCTCAGCCCAGAGCCATGATATTGCAAAGTTACTACGCCCTGATATTCAAAAAATTGCAGCTAAATACAACGCTAATGTAAAATTGGTAGAAGTACCACCAGGGCCTCCAGTACTATCTACTATTGTTGCGGAAGTTTATGGGCCTGACTACAATGAGCAAATGAAGATTGCTAATAGCGTTCAAGGTATTTTGAAAAACACAGACGATGTGGTGGATATTGATTGGATGGTAGAAGCAGACCAAACCGAATATGAATTCGTAATCGATAAAGAAAAAGCGATGTTGTACGGTGTTGCGCCGCAGCAGATTGCCTACACCATGAATATGGCATTATCGAATAGGGCCATAACCAATTTGTATGATGAAGATGCCGTCAATCAAGTTGGATTAGTGTTGGCTCTGGATGAAAAGGAAAAATCAACAATTACTGATATTTCACAGTTGATGGTTAGCTCTAAACAAGGTACTATGGTGCCGATTGCAGATTTGGTAGCTATTAAAGAGACCATAAGTGCAAAAAGCATCTACCGTAAAAATCAAAAACGAGTGGTATACGTAATGGCAGATATGGCTGGGGAATTGGAGAGTCCGGCATACGCTATATTAGGTATGGAAGAAAAGCTAAAAGAAATTCCCTTACCGCAAGGTTATGCCCTTAACGAAATGTATTTGGGCCAGCCTGATTTTGAAGATGACTATACCGTAAAATGGGATGGGGAGTGGCAAATTACCCTAGAGGTTTTTAGAGATTTAGGAATTGCCTTCTTAGGAGCAATTATCTTGATTTACATATTGATAGTAGGATGGTTTCAAAACTTTAAAGCGCCCATTGTGATGATGGTTGCTATACCCTTGTCTTTAATAGGGATCGTCTTAGGACATTGGATTATGGGAGCCTTTTTTACTGCAACCTCCTTTATAGGAATGATTGCTTTAGCAGGAATTATGGTTCGGAATTCAGTTTTATTAATCGATTTCATCAATCTCCGTTTGGCAGAAGGCGTACCCATAAAACAAGCTGCTATTGAAGCTGGGGCGGTACGTACTACCCCCATTTTATTAACCGCAGGAACAGTAGTTATTGGGGCTTTTGTAATTCTATTTGACCCAATTTTTCAAGGTTTGGCAATTTCGTTGATGGGTGGGACTATTGTTTCTACCGTGCTGACTTTGCTGGTTGTGCCATTGGTGTATTATATGATTGAACGGAAGAAATATCCAGAAGTGGAGGTTCAAGAAAACACAGATATTATTCAAGACTAAAAATAATTAACTATGAAACTACTAATCGTAACAGTCGTAGAAGAATTCGAAAAGGAAATTCTGCGACTCTTTAAGAAAGCCAATATCGAGAGCTTTAGTGGCTCTGATATCGACGGCTACAAGAATCAAACCTCAATCGTGCGGACTGCTAGTTGGTTTCCAAGTGAAAAAAGTGGAGTTGAATCAAGTTTGTTCTTTTCCTTTACCGAAGATGAAAAAATTGATGCGCTATTTGAGCTTATCAAAGTCTTCAATCAAAATTTGGAAACCAACAACCCGATTAAAGCGGTCGTGGTTCCTATCGAAAAATTCATTTAATCTTAAAAAATAATTAAAATGTTAAATACCTATTTTAGAGTTCTTGTTGGCACATTTGTTTTACTAAGTGTGGTTTTGGCTGTTTACGTAAATATTAACTGGTTATGGTTTACCGTGTTTATAGGGGTTAATTTAATACAATCGGCATTTACGAAATGGTGTTTGTTGGAAACTATTCTTGTGAAATTAGGTGTAAAAAAAGGTGGAGGTAGCTGTGCGGTGTAGTAGTCTATAGGTTGGTAAAGAAAACTATAATCTTATTGCACTAATTATATGACCGAAGTCATTTTGAATGTTTCCATTGGGAGGTATATTAGTTTCATAAAAAGACATAAAAAGACATGAAAAACAATTAAATACAATTTGATGAAATATTCGATTCTTTTCGCCTTAACATTTATAATTATTAGCTGCAAGGATTTCCAGAAGTCCAAGATGGAAACGCTTGATGAGAATATGGTTACCGAGGAAACTCGATCCGATAGATCACATCCTGGAAAGATAATCATGGAACAGGAGTGTTATATCTGCCACGACCCAAAAACTTCAACGGCCGATAGAATTGCCCCGCCGATGGTGGCTATCAAAAGACATTATATCGATTCCTATACCACTAAAGAGGAATTTACAGAAGCATTGATCCAATGGGTCAACGATCCTGAAACAGAATCAAAAATGCCGGGTGCCCATGCCAAATTTGGACCTATGCCGTATATGCCTAAACCCCTTGATGCCATTACACAGATCGCCGACTATTTGTATGACAATGAAATAGAGCGGCCCAAAGGATTCGTTACGCATTTTCAGAAAACACATAAAAAAGGAATGGGTATGGGAGCATGCGATTGCTTTGCAGTTCAAGAACCTAAAAAAGAATATGCGGCCATCGGACTTGCCTATGCCATGAAAGGCAAGACGGAATTGGGTAAAAACCTTAAGCGGGCAATTCAGAAAAAAGGAACGGTTGGAGCCATCGAATTCTGCCACACGGAAGCTACGAAACTTACGGATAGTATCTCCATGATGAATAACGTCATCATCAAAAGGGTTTCCGATAAGCCCAGAAATCCTAACAATCAGGCTAATAAGGAGGAGCTTGATCATATCGAAGCCTTTAAGGAGGTAGTGGCTTCGGGTAAGAATATTGAACCCATTGTAAATGACGAAAACGAGGAGATTAATTTCTACTATCCCATTACCACAAATGCGCTTTGCCTGCAATGCCACGGAAAACCTGAAGCACAGATTCAGCCCACAACTATGGTCAAACTGCTAGATCTCTATCCCGCGGATAAAGCCATCGGTTACAGCGAGAACGAAGTTAGGGGCATTTGGGCAATTACCTTTGATAAACAAACCAATGAATAATTGTAAAAAATGACCGGATGAAAACACTAGGAATGATAGGCGGCACATCTTGGCATTCCACAATAGCGTATTATCGGCTTATCAACGAGATGGTCGGCGTTACAAAAGGTTCACAAGCCAATCCACCTTTGATTATTTACAGTATCAACATCGAATTGATGCGCGAACAGAATACTGAGAAGATAAATGCAAAATATCTTGAGGTATCCGAAAAATTGCAGGATGCAGGTGCAGAAGCCATAATTATATGTGCTAATACACCACACATGGCCTATGAATTCGTTCAACCAAAAATAGACATCTCGATATTGCATATCGCCGATGCGGTAGGCAAGGAAGCGGAAAAACTTGGCATCAAAAAATTAGGTTTGTTAGGAAATCGGCCGACAATGACCGGGAATTTTATCCCTAAGGTTTTAAAAAACAATTATGGTATTGAAACAATAATCCCTGAGGCCCATTGTATTGATCAAGCTCATGAATACGTCTCAAAAGAACTGACCCAAGGGCAATTTACCAAAAAGGCGAAGCACTTCTTTCTTACACAAATAAATCTTCTTAAGAGCCGTGGTGTTGAGGGTATTATTTTGGGATGTACCGAACTTCCATTACTTATTAAACCAGAAGATGTTGAAATACCTACGCTATCCACTACAGATTTGCATGCTCGGATGGCCACCGATTTTATTTTAGGAATCTAAGGAGGTACACTCTTCTACTTCATTTATGGTCAATCACTCTAAAGTATGCGACATATATGATTCAAAATACAGATACTCCTGTTTTTGTTGATGGTCACGGTCCTAATTGCTTTACTATTATGACGTCGTTTCGGATATCTTGGGTTTAGTTCCCTTCGTTTAACTAATTCAATTTGTAGTCAATTTACGGCAACTGCCAATAAAATGGCTACGTAATGACAAACAGCAGCAGCAAGTACAAAAAAATGCCAGACAGCGTGGTTATACGGATATTTTTCCCACAAGTAGAAAATAACGCCCAAAAGGTAGAGCGCGCCACCAATTAGAATCATAGTGAGGATATCGGCGGGAATAGTTTCAAAAAAAGTACGTCCACCAACTACCATAATGCATCCCATGGCTATGTAAACGAACGTTGAAAAAATCTTCCATTTGCCTGTATAAAAAATCTTGAAAATGATTCCCAATGCCGTGAGGCCCCACAAAACCGATAGCAGCGTAATACCAAAAGAATTATGCATATAGATTAATAAAAACGGAGTGTAGGTGCCCGCTATTAAGAAATAAATACTGATGTGGTCCAGGATTTCCAATATGCGTTTTGCTTGGGCATGTTGAAA
>RCNE010001163.1_pt1 | contig 14326 bp, 12 predicted proteins | sample 2041361 | NCBI WGS metagenome assembly RCNE01 (sample SAMN09708229, study PRJNA481090) | Marine sediment metagenome, whole genome shotgun sequencing project.
CACCCAACCATCCCACAGACCGGGGGAGAGTTCCGTGGCGAAGCGAGGTGAGAGACATGCCGGCGGTGAGTGCGGCGAAGCCGGGGGCCGTCATCCAGATCCCGTTCCAGCCCAAGGTGACCAGCGTACGGGCGACCACCGGGTCGGCGCCGTAGTCGGTGATCTGACCCTGGGCGACACCGATCAACGCAACGATGCATAAGACACCAGCGGCAACTAGCCCGCCGCCGAACCCGATCAGTGCCGGCCAAGTCTCGCCTTCTTCTTCGGGCAGGACGGCTGACCTCAGGTATCCAATGAAGACGATAAGAAGAAAGACCGAGATGAGCAGCACATAGTTGCCGGTGACGAGGTTGTTGGTGTTGTCCAAGAGAGCCGCCGCGATTGTCTCTGCGGTGTCATCTGGAGAGATCGATGCAGTTACTGAGCCGCTGACACCTGCCGCAAAGATCAACACAGCAGCAGACAACAGACCGGTCGTCGCCGCCGCGGTGCGCCACAGCCTGATTGTTTTCAACTCTATGTGTCCTTCCGCAGCCAGATCGAGTCCCAAGGTCCGACCGTGATTGTCGCAGCACCGGCTGCAGGAGCAACTTCGAATCCGACCCAGTCAGGACCTGGCCAAGCAATGGTGGCCACTTCAGAGCTGACGTTCACATAGACCCGAGCACGGTGCGATCCGTTTCCACGCTCTATTCCAAGGACGCCGTGTGGTGTGTCAAGGACCGCCTGCGGGGAATCCGGATGGAACGCGGGGGAGCCGGCACGCCAACGCAGCATGTTCTCAAGACCGGTCTTGACCCGAGCAGAAACAGATTGGGGATCGGCGAGCCGGTGGGCAAGGTCTTCCGTTTGCAGGCGGGTTCGGTTCAACGAGCGAGCTCGACCGGTCTCCTCGTAGCCGACCTGGTCGCTTCTTCCGCCGACCAGACTCAGTGTGTAGATTGCGGGAATCCCGCGCAACGCAAGCATGATCGCGTGTGACACGAGATGGCGAGCGATCGCTTCGTCCTGTGTGTGTCCGGTTTCCATCAGCGAAAACCAGGTCGTATTCAGCTCGTACGGAACCGTGGTGGCCCCGATGCTTCTGACCCCCACTTCCCCGCCGCCTTTCCGAGTGAGGTCGACGAGATCATCCACTCGCGATTGCGGGAGAATCCCCTCGACCGGCCGCACCCCAACGCCATCATGCGATGACAGGAAGTTGAGGAAGGTGCAGCCCACAGGAATGCTCTCCAGTTCACCGAGCCAGGTTGCCAGTAGATCTGTCTGGCCGGTGCGGAGTGCATCGAGCACGAGTGGAGGAAGAGCGAATTGATAGACGATCTGCGCCTCGCGCTTGCCGTCGCCGAAGTATGAGATGTTCTCAAGGTGGGGAACATTGGTCTCAGTGACCAGCAGGATATCTCGGTAGCGAGTGTCGAGGCAGGCACGGAGGAGCTGGATTGCCGCGTGACCCTGTGGCATGTTGATTGAGCTCGCCCCGACTTCTTTCCAGAGGAATTGCACGGCATCGAGACGGATCATCGCGGCGCCGTGCGCCGCATACCGCAGCAGCACCTCGAGTACAGCCAGAAAAACCTCGGGGTTGCGATAATTGAGATCGACTTGGTCGGCCGAAAATGTCGTCCACACCCACTTGGGTCCGGTTGCGCCCTCGAATCTGGTGAGGAGGGGAGTAGTGCGGGGGCGCACTACATCGCTGAGATCTGTGTCGGGTGGCAGATCCACGAAGAAGTCGGCGTACGCTGGGTCATCGCTTAGGTAGCTGAGAAACCAGCGGCTCCCGGCTGAGGCGTGGTTGACAACAGCGTCGAACATCAGCCTTGTGTCGGTCGCCAATGACTCGATGTCGTTCCAATCCCCGTAGCGGTCATCGACTTTGTGGTAATCGATGACGCTGTACCCGTCATCGGATGACCACGGGTAGAAAGGGAGGATGTGAACACCGTTGATCCATGGCCTGAGGTGCTTGGTATGGAAGTCATGGAGCGAGGCCAACGGCGTTTGGCCGTGAGTCTGGAACTGGTCGGCATAGGTGATGAGCCAAGCATCGTGTTCTGACCATGGGGTTACTGGCTTAGGTTGAGGCTGTTTTGAGGGTTTGGCGAGCAATCCGGAGATGCGAGCCACAAAATCGGGTTGATCGGGATAGAAGTCTCGAGCAAGCTCTTCCCATTTCTGGGTCGTAGCATGGGTGTCGCCCATCGACCCTCCCGTCCTTGTCACACCTAGATGGCAATAGGCATCATAATTCGCTTCCAGCCCGCCTGAGGGGCTCGATATAACGATTGCCAGTGTACTCAATTGACGTTATGATATAACAAATGGCTATCCGTTTTCAATGGAGGCCGAGTAAAAGGTGATTCGAAGCCAGGGGCGAGTACAGCTCGTCGGGTTTGTGAGCACCGGTGTTTATCGAAACGAGGAGGAGGGAAACCCCATGTTCAAATGGCAGAGACTCTTCTTGCTCATGAGCGTGATTGCTCTCATCGCAACCGCATGTTCCTCAGATGACGATGCATCCGACACGGAGGGCACACAGCCTCCGCAAACGGTGACATCGATCGTTGAGGTTCCTGGCGAGACGGTTACTTCGATCGTGGAAGTCGAAGTACCTGTCACCGGCGAGAGCATCAAGTTCTGGAGCACGGAGACCCAACCAGAACGTTTGGCCATCACCCAAGGGATCATCGAGAGGTTTACGGCTGAGACGGGAATTGCTGTCGACTTGACATCCACTAGCGAGGGTGACCTGCCATCGCTGATGCAGAACAATGCCGCTTCAGGGACGTTGCCTGATGTCGTGTTCCATCCGCTCGACTTCACGGTCGGCTGGGCAAATCAAGGTCTGCTCGACGTCGATGCCGCCAACGCGGTCGTCGAGTCGCTCGGTGCAGACACGTTTGCCCAAGGTGCGCTCGACCTTGTCACCCTCAACGGAACAGTGGCGGCCGTGCCGTCCGATGGATGGGGCCAGCTCCTGATCTATCGCAAGGATCTGTTTGATGCAGCCGGTCTGGCAGCACCAACCACCTACGAGCTGATCGAGACCGCTGCGGCCGAGCTACACGATCCGGGCAACAACTTTTTCGGGATCACGGCAGCGACCGACGGTGGTCAGCCATTTACCCAGCAGACGTTTGAGCACTTCGCACTCGCCAACGGGTGTCAGTTGGTTGACAGCGGTGGCGGTGTCACGCTGAACACCCCGGAATGTGTTGAAGCTATCGACTTCTTCACCACAATGCTTGGCGACTACAGCGTCCAAGGTGTACAAGACGTAGTCACGACTCGGGCGACCTACTTTGCAGGCCAGGCCGCCATGATCATCTGGTCACCGTTCATCATGGACGAGATGGCCGGTCTGCGTGATTCGGCTACTCCTGCATGCGACGAGTGCGCAGCCGACATTGCCTATCTGGCCAAGAACTCCGGGTTTGTCCCGTCGTTCAGTGGCCCCAGCGGAGCGCCGGCCCAGTACGGGCAGGTCTCCTACATGGGCATCGGTGCCGGAGCCAACGTTCCAGCCGCACAAGCGTTCCTGGAGTACTGGTTCAACGACGGATATGTCGATTGGTTGTCGACGTCGCCAGAGGGCAAGTTCCCGATGCGACGTGGTACTTCCGCAGGCTCGACAGAGTTCATCGATGGCTGGAAAGCCCTCGAGACCGGTGTTGACCGCAAGGCAAAGCTGGCTGACTTCTACGGTGATGACATCATCAACCAGCTCGTCGAAGGCAGCTCCAGCTTCGACCGTTGGGGCTTCAACCAAGGCGCGGGCGAATTGGTGACGGCGATCTACTCGTCGCTCCCAGTACCCCAGGCCGTGCGCGATGTTCTCGATGGCAGTCTGACGGCGGAAGAGGCGGCTGAGGAGATGCAGCTCGCCGTTGAAGAAGAACTCGAGCTACTGAGCGAATAGACCATCCACAGTGGAGGGGACGGTGACGTCCCCTCCACCCTCAATCCTGGGGAGGGGTTGGGATGAGTTCTGACATACGTCCGCCCAGCCAGAAGAAGATGCCGACGTTGGCGCAGCGCGAGGCTCGCCTGGGTTGGCTGCTGGTAACACCCGCCGTCATCATCGTTCTAGTCCTTGTCGTGTTCCCAGTTGTCTGGAACATGCTGCTCAGCCTGCAGCGAGTGCGGGTCCGCGATCTGCAGACCACCAACTTCCTCAGCCTCGATATTTCTCTCGACAACTTCGATCGAGTCATCGGCGTCCGTGATTTCTGGGAGACCCTGCGTACCACGCTTGCCTATGCATTCTTTGGAACGGTGCTTTCGATTGTCGGTGGCATGTGGGCTGCTCTCGTGGTCAAGAAAGCGTTTATCGGGCGCTCCTTGGTCCGTGGCTTGATGCTGTTCCCATATATTGCTCCCGTCATTGCGGTTACTTTCTTGTGGCGCATCATGCTCAACCCCCAATTCGGCATCGTCAACGAATGGATCGATGGGGCCGGTATAGAGCGGATCGACTTTCTCGGAAGACGAAGCTTTGAGCTTGGCATCTTCGGCTGGACCCTCACCCTGCCGGTTGCGTTGACCTCCGTGATCGTCTTCGAGGCGTGGAGATACTTCCCGTTTGCCTTCCTGTTCATACTGGCTCGGCTCCAGGCGATGCCCAGCGAGCTCGAGGAGGCGGCGATGGTCGATGGGGCCACCATCAGCCAGCGTTTCCGCTACGTGACCATGCCGCAGATGAAAGGGGTTCTATCAGTTCTCTTCGTCCTGCGCTTCATCTGGACCTTCAACAAGTTTGATGACATATTCCTGCTGACCGGAGGCTCGGCAGGTACTGAGGTCATCACCGTCAAGATTGTCGACTGGCTGCGCGGTCGCGCCGACATTGGCTCGGCGGCCGCACTATCGATCGTTCTCGCGATCGTGCTCTTGGTGCTTCTCGCCATCTACTTCAAGTGGTTCTACGAAGAGGAAGGGGAGGCAGCGTGACTTCATCAACCAACACTCCCGCGGCCCCGGCTCCTAAGGACCGAATAGCCGCGGCTGCACCCGTGCGCCGGCGAATGACTCGCGACGAATTCGAAAACCGGTTCTTTGGGATTCTCAAATGGGTAAGCATCGTCTTCTTCCTGGTGATCACTGCCTTCCCACTCATCTACATGATTGGTTTGTCGTTCAAGCCGATATCGGAGCTGCTCCGGGAGCCTGCGAGTTTTCTGCCATCGTGGAGTGACATAACCAGCGTGGACACATATCGAGAGGTGCTGCGACCTGTCGAAGACGGGGGACAAGGCTTCACCACGTTCATCAAGAACAGCTTCATTGTTGGAGTTGCAACCATGGTGATCACCACGGGTTTGGCGATTCTTGGGGCCTATGCGGTTGCTCGTCTCCGTTTCCGGGGCAGCAAGGTTGTCACCGGCCTCATTCTGCTTGTCTATCTGTTCCCGGCAGTGGTGTTGGCCATCCCGCTCTTCGTCTTGTTCTCCAAGCTCTCGCTGCGGTCGTCGCTGCTTGGTCTGGTCATCGTGTACCTGGCACAGACGCTTCCGGTCGCTTTGTACATGCTGCGCAGCTATTTCCAGACCGTTCCGGTCTCGCTCGAGGAGGCGGGTCTCATCGACGGGCTGTCCCGAGCTGGGGTCATCCGTAAGATCACTCTGCCGTTGTCTGCCCCGGCAATCGCCTCGGTCGCTCTCTACGTATTCATGATCGCGTGGAACGAATTCTTGTTTGCACTTCTGTTCGTGATTGAGAAGCGAGAACTGTGGACCTTGTCGCTTGGTGTCAATCAGCTCAATTCGACAGAAGTGCCGTTGACCCTTCTGATGGCCGGCTCAGTGATTATCACAGTGCCTGTCATCATTTTGTTCTTTGTTGCCGAACGCTTCCTCACCGAGGGCCTCGCTGCCGGCGGGGTAAAGGGGTAGGCCGCCTGCGGCGGCCTACCTTGGGAGCTCCACAAGGTGGAGCTCCGGGCTCGGCCTGGTCCCGCTTTGGCGAGTTCCTTGGCAGTTATTAAGAGGAACTGCTGGCTTGGCCTGCGGCTTCAGAAACCCGTGTGCAGGACCCGCATCGCCGTGATGGCGCCGATGTGTTCTGCGGCTCTTACTGAGGCAGCAGCTGGCGAGAGTTTCGAAGTGATCACGGACTCCAACATGACTTGGAGCTGGAGCGAGACATGGTGATACATCTCGGTGTCCGGTCGCATGTGGGCTCGTTCCAGAATTTCCGCTGTCTGGGCCACAAACGGGTTCTCGTCCTTGACGAGGTCGATCGCCGAGCGTCGTGGCGGGATCTTTGATGTTGAGCGGGCCAACTCGGCGAGCGAATTCGCCGACACCGCTTCCTTAAGGAGATTGAGGGCAAGTCGGGGGCGACGGGATTGCCGGAAGATTGCATACGCCATGCCACCAGCGACGCTGGCGATGTCTCCACGGGGGCCGGCAGGCATGGCAACGAACCCATAGGTCTGGCCTAGTTCCTCGATAGTCATCCCGCTGGCAGCCGCGAGCGCACTTGATTCGTAGCTGCCGCCAAAACACATCGCGGTGCGGCCCCGCGCCAGTCGCCTAATAGAACGGTCCCACTCGAAACCGACGACTTCGGCGGGTAGTAACTCCAACTCGACCAGGCTGCGGATGAAACGTAGAGACTCGACGGTGGCGTCGGAATCCAGTGAGATACCGTCATCGGTAAACACTGTCACCCCGTTGCTGGCGAGCAGGGCCAGCAGGCAGTATGTAGTCGTTTCGCCAGCTCGGCTGCCGCCGGGCATGGCGAGCGGACTGATCTCCGGGTACTGGTCCGCAACGGCCTGGGCTGTCACCACGAGTTCGTCCCATGTAGTCGGGGCTTCCCGACCTACCTCACACAGCATCTGACGGTGGAACCACAAACCAGCGACATTGGCTTCGGCGACGACCGCGTGGACTGGTTCGCCGGGTTCTGCCGTAAAAGGGGTCAACAAATCCGGAGAGAGTTCCTCGGTGATCCATTCAGCGTCGAGTTCCATGAGATCCCAGAGGAAGCCCGCTTCGCTCATCTCCTTCACCCAGACCGAGTCGATGATCGCCAGGTCGGGGGCGAGGCCTTCGGCGACTGCATGGGTGAGGGTCCGTCGCAGATCATCGAAGGCGACAACTGAGACGTTGGTACCCACTGCCGGCAGATCGGCCGACTCTATCTGGTCCTCAAAGCCTGCATCCGACACGATGACGCGTAGCTCGCCTTCAGCACCCGGCCGCGGGCCCCAATGGGGGTTAACGAAGGTGCCGGAACGGCGACGACGTAGGATGACCCCCTCATCCGCCAACTCCGAAAGCGCCCGGGAAACGGGGGTGCGGCTGACCCCAAGGCGCTCGCACAGCTCGTGCTCGGTGGGGAGCCGTGCGCCAGGCGGGTAGGTACCATTGAGGATTTCGTCGAGTAGCAGCGTTTTTAGCTGGAAGTAGATCGGAATTGGTTGTTTTGGGTCTATCTGCATATGGGCTCTCGGGTCGACCACAATTGTCGTCGCTTAATATCAAATGTTAACGGACCTCCTGGAGAGCAGTGCGAAGACTGAGGTTTGGACTGATAGGGACCAGATTTGCGGGTCTCGATGGGGTGACTCTCGAGTCGGTCAAGGTCGCCCATGTGTTGGAATCGCTTGGCCACGAGGTGGTGTGGCTCGGCGGTGTGCTCGCTCCGGAGTTCTCACCCGGCGTCGAGGTGCCTGAGGCCTTCTTTGACACAGGCCCCAATCTTGAGATCAATCGCCAGGTCTTTGGATCGGAATCCTGCGACGACACGGTGCTGGCGGACATCGAAGAGGCGGCATCAGCGATCAAGCATCGATTGGCTGCCTTTGTCGAGGAGCTTGGCGTGGATGTACTTGTGCCCCAGAACGCTCTGGCCATCCCGATGCAGCTTCCGTTGGGGGTTGCGATTGCTCGCTACGCCAGGGAAAGTGGAATGCCAACCATCGCCCACCATCACGACTTCGCTTGGGAGAGAAGCCGTTTTTGGCCGAATGCGGTCGGTGCCTACCTGGCTGAGGCATTTCCACCAACGTCGCCCAACATCGGGCATCTGGTTATCAACTCGATAGCGGGCGCAGAGCTCAGCCAGCGGACCGGCGCAACCGGGCGACTCCTCCCCAACATCATGGACTTTGCGAATCCTCCGGAGCCCGGAGATGGTGCGGTCTTCAGAAGAGCCGCCGCGCTGACAGATCACGATCGTGTGATTCTGCAACCAACCCGGATGGTTCCGCGCAAAGGGATTGAGGACACCCTGGAGCTGGCGCGGCGCCTCGATGATCCGACAATCCGTGTTGTGGTGACCCACCCAGAGCCCGATGAGGGAGTCGGCTACATCGACGAGCTCGTGAGCACCGCCGACCGCTTCGGTGTCGACTTCAGAGTCGTTCCGGTCGGACCAGGGACGGACGTTCGGCTTGCTGATGCCTATGCCGCAGCCGATCTCGTTGCGTACCCCAGTCGCATAGAAGGCTTTGGGAACGCCCTTCTCGAAGCGTTCTATTTCAGGCGTCCGTTGTTGGTGAATCGGTACCCTGTCTACGTCGCTGACATTGGCCCGCACGGGGTCAAAGCGATCGAAATGGATGGATCTATCACCGACGAAGTCGTGGCAAGGACGAGACGGTGGCTGGTTGATCCAAACGAGTGGGCCGACGCTGTTGCAGCCAACTACGAGATCGGCCGCCAGTTCTTCTCGTTTGCGATGGCTGCCCGGGTGTTGGAGGGTGCCCTGACCGATATTGGTGTGACATGAGCAATGGAATCGGCCACCCGGCCGATCTGCTTGGCGACATGGTTGCCGCCCTGATGCGGCGCACAGAAATGCCGCGTTTCGACGACCCAGCCCTGTTTCTCGGGAGTGACGATGCCAGGCGATATCCAGCTGCATTCCTGATAGCCCTGTGCGGTGGAGCCCATCCTCAAGCCGGCGCTGCACATTCTGTCCTGAGGGAACCCGGTGCGATCACGTCATTCTTCCGAGGTGTGGTCCTCGAAATCCGCGACGAGTTGCGGACCGCAATTGCTGACAATCCGGAGCTGCTGGATGCCCTGGCCGCCGCCAGCACAATCGCCGGGATGGGCGATGCGGGTGAGGCCCAAGACAAGGTCTGGGCGGTCACGTTTCCAGAGGGCGTTGGTATTGCAGCCAGCTGGGCAGACCAGGGCTCCAAACTGAGGAGGCGTCGGCAGCTGCAAGTGGTGCAGCCCAATCCCGTACCGATCACCGATCCGATCTCATCGGTGCTGGTCACTGCCAACGTAGTGGTCGCTTCGCCAGGCAGTGACGCCGATCCCGACTTCTGGTTCGATCATCCGATTCCACTGGACGCCGAACCAGCGGCAACGGAGATTGCCCATGGTCTCCGCTCGCTGGATTCCGCCGTCGCATTCGAGCTGAAGCGTCATCCCGAGTGGCGTGGTCCTCTGTCGGTCGTGCTTTCGGTGTCCACCACCAGATGCGGATCGGATACAGCAGCTCGGGATCTGGTCCGGGATGTCTTGGTGGCGATCGACCCGCTGCAGAATCTCCGCGTGTTCGCTTTCGATGAACCGCTGGCCCGTCGCCTCTGGGACGCAGCGATCACACCGGTGTTGGAGACTGGGGCTCCCTCCAATCTGGTCTTTGGCGTAGCGGGGTCATACGGTCGTCACTACAGTTTCCTCAAAGCGATTGCCGCCCTGTGGGCAGTGTGTATCGACAGCTCGATCCGGGCGACGTTCAAGATCGACTTGGACCAGTCATTCCCCCAGGAAGCTCTGGTTGAGGAGACTGGCCAATCTGCGTTCGAGCACTTCACGACTCCACATTGGGGTGCATCTGCGATTGGCAACGACGGTTCGCACATAGACCTGGCTCTGATCGCTGGAGGGCTTGTCAACGCGGCCGACCTCGAAACCTCGCTGTTTGCTCCCGACGTGACAAGGGCCGTTCCCGTGACGTCAGAGGACGCCATCTTCTTCAGTCGTCTGCCGCAGGCCTTGTCGACTGAGTTCGAGATCGGTGCCACCGCCGCCATTGAGAGAGTGCATGTAACTGGTGGTACCAATGGAATCCTGGTTGACGGGTTACGCCGATGGCGTTTGTTCACACCGTCGGTAGTTGGAAGGGCCGAAGACCAGGCGTACCTTCTGTCGGGGCTCGGCGATCTCGCCAACCGACCGGCGTACGTGCATGAGCCGGGGCTGATCATGCGACATGACAAGGCCGATCTGATTCCCGACGTGATCGAAGCGAGCGAGGCGTCAAAGCACATCGGGGACCTCCTCCGGATGCGCTTCTTCAGCGCCTATGCGAATACGAATCTCAAAGCGATGCTTGATCCGTTCTCGGGTTGTTTCGTCTCGTTGATACCAATAACTGTGAGCAGTCTGCGCTTCGCATTGCGTGCGATGCGCTGCGACTCATCTGAAGCCGCCGCTGGGTATCTCAGCGAAGGGAGCGCGCGGCTGGACGAGGTAGACCGAACCGTTGCCGGGCTGGACGACACGGTCCGTCGCGAGTGTGACGGCTGGAAGGTGTTTTATGACGTTCTGGATCGGGTCGAGTTGGGTCTCAGTCGCGGTGACGGGCGCTTCGCTGAGCTTGCGGCGGTGGCCCGAGCCGTCGTCAGCGAAGCGGAGCTAACGCGCTGGTCAGATACGTAACCGCTTCCTCGACCGTCAGGACCGTCTTGACGAGGTCGTCGGTCGCCCCCAAGCTTCTGGTGAGATCCGGCACCACTTGATGCCAGGTCTTGCCAACTGTCACAATCGGGCCAAACGACTGGTCGGAAAACGGGGCAACCAACGCCAGGTTCCATGCGATGACCAACTCGGCCAGCGTGCCGAGGCTGCCCGGCATGGCGATGTATCCCGCCGCGATGTCGGTTAGGACTGAAATACGGTGGATCAGGTCATCGGCGGCAATCTCGTGCTGGACCCATTCGTTGGCCCCGCTCCGCTTTGGAAAGATCGAGGGTGCGGTAACGCCAATGGTCGCCCCGCCGGCTGCGGCGGCGCCCCTACAAACGGCCTCCATAAGGCCTCCGTAGCCACCGGTTGCTACGGCAAAGCCTGCGCCAGCAAGCTGCCGTCCACAGTCGACGCCCGCTTCGTAGTGGCCATCGCCGGGAAAAGCTTGTGAGGCTCCAAAGACTGCCACCACCGGTCGATCGGTCGGATTCACACCGGTTCCCTGAGATCGATACGACCGACAGTGCGTACCGCGGCAAGGCAGGCGGCGATCAGCAGCCCGAGCCCAAGCACGATGAGGCTATTGGCGGCGAGTGCCTCGGCCACCGTCGCCTGCTCGATGAAGTAGAACGTTGCCACCAGAGCAATTCCCGTGATGGTGCCGACCAGTGCCGCCACTCCGGCCGGTCCGGGTTGGAAATTGGCGTTGGGGCGGACCGTCACAAACCACCACACGAGAATCGCGATGGCGACTGCAGCCAAGCCGGCGAATACCAACAGCCCGACGTTGGCCACCAGCCTGACGTCGTCGACCGAGCGTGCTGTTGCATTGCCATTGCCAAAGGCGTCGATTTTTGTGTTGAGATAGAACCGAAGCGCGGCAGCCGCCAAAGCGCCAAATGCAACCAGCAACAGCGCAATCTGGCTGACCCGGGCAGCCGTCGTCGTGCGGTCCTGGAGAGGCGGAAGCTCGCCGTGGGGGCGGAGGTGATCCCATGGGTCGGTCGCGACGGGTTCGGCTGCCACTTCTTCGACGACCGTGATGCTATCGACAGTAATCTCGATGCCTCCCGCCGGAAGGGGCACGGCGATGTCGTTGTCGTCGGCAAGCTCTGTGGGGTATTCGACGGTATCGATGTCAACAACGTCGCTCCAGCCGCGACTGATCAGCTCGACTTTCGGAGCGTCGGAGTCTGAAGGAACAATGACCGGGACAGAAGCAACTGTGCCATCGGTCTCTTCGAGGCCGTTGCCACAGGATCTACAGAAGACCCAGTCGGGATCGGTTTTGCTGCCGCAGGTGTAACAGAAATCCATGAGGTTGTTGCACCACGTTACTCGGCGAGGTTCCGTTCTCGATGTATCAATACCCTTGCAAAGCAACCGTGAATCGGTATGGCTCGGTGATACGATCGCTGTATGCGAGTAACCAACAAAGGACCCGACGGATTTGATCGGCTCCTTGCCGTTCTGTATTCAACGGTTCTGGTGTTGGGTCTGGTCACGGTGGCCGTAACCCTCGTCATCTACTTTCCCGCGGCCGGCGGCAGCTCGGTGTTGCTGCCCTAGGTTTCTCAGATGGAGGGGACTCGATCGGTCAGGGCTAACCTTGTCTGGTCATGATTTTGCGCACCGTACCTCACCGCCTCGTCCTGCTGATGGCCCTGATCGTGGTCGCTCTCTCAGCTTGTGGTGCCGATCGGCCGGCAGTCGACGACTGGCAAGCGACATGGGAACGGATTTCGGATGCCATCCCCGATGAAGCAGATTTGTCCGCAACTGATTCACCACAGTCGATCTGCGGCGAGACCTTGGTGTTTCTGCGGGCCAACCGAGCCGACTTGCTCCCGACCCCGGATCTAGCAATCGACGAAGTGGCTACGCAGTGGATCGAGATTGCGGAAGCTGCCTTCTTCGAGTGCCCACCGCGCAGCGAGCAGATTGAGGACTTTGCCAAGGCATATGCCGAGATGAGCCGGCTCCAAGCGGAGATTGAACTGGTCCTCGATATCGACCGCTCCGAGTAGCTGGCTGCGTCGGGCGCAGCTTGCGAATTTACGGAGCAGACTCGGGGCTAGTCCTCGAGACCTAACGCTTGCTCGTCAGGTTCGGTTCCGGCGTCGTCCGGTAGCGGTCCGCATAGCTCGCAATACAGGCTGACGTCGGCTTCGAGGGCGTCTGCTGGTTCGACACCCTCGGCAACGACATACGCAAAGCCCTCGTGGGTGCACCGTTCTCTGACGAGGTGGTCACGACGAAACACCTTGAGGATCACCCCCTCAGGTAGGCCCTCGTGGCCGGGGACGGTCGCTGCCCCAGTTTCGGCGATCTCTTCACGAACCAGGTCCATCAGAGTGGGGATCTCGGGAAGAGGTTCGAGTTTGGCGAGGAGGCGCTCTTGCCGTTTTGGGATAAGAGCTGGGGTGGGTGTTCCTGCCTCGTAGTCGTCGGGGCGGGTCCGGGCTCGCTGCCTGGTGAGCAGAACGGCCGCAACCGCTACGGAAACCAATAAACCAATTGCAACGAAGACCAGGTCCACGTCCTAATCCTTATCTGTCTCGGGGAACAGACCGCGTCGCTTCGGGCCTGTCTTGTTCCTTTAGCATATCGACTATCGCCTTCACCGATTGTGCATTGGCGATCGTGGTCACGAGGACAGCATCGTCGGTTTCAACTACCACGACACCTTCGAGACCAGCGACGGTGACAAGCCTGCTGTCGGAACGAATATAGGAGTTCTTGGTATCGGTGACCACGACGTCTCCGACCAACACGTTTCCGCTCTCGTCGCCGGCCGCGACGTTCCAAATTGCGGTCCATGAGCCGACATCGTTCCAGCCCACATCGAGCGGTACAACAGCTGCGTTATTGGTTCGCTCCATCACGGTGTAGTCGATCGAGTTGGCAGGGGTGGCTGCGAATGACTCAGCGTCAAGCTGGACCCCCTGGCTGCGGTCCGCCGCGGCGACTGTGGATTCACATCCAGAAAGCATGTCGGGGGCGAACTCGGCGAGGGCCGCGAGATAATCGGAACAGCGGAATGCAAACATCCCGCTATTCCACAGGTAGTTGCCTTCTTCCAGATACCGCTGTGCCGTCTCGAGGTCTGGCTTTTCGACGAACTGGTCAACGTGATAGGCCGTCCCATCGATTGAGGCTCCGGCTCGGATATAGCCGTATCCGGTCTCGGGATTGGTCGGCACGATGCCAAAGGTAACCAGAATGCCGGTGGCGGCGAGTCTGCAAGCATGCCGGGCTGCAATATGGAATCCGTCGACGTCCTCGATGATGTGATCGGCGGGCAGGATGAGCATGATGGGGTCATCGTCATCCTTGGTGAGTTCCAGGGCGGCAACCGCGGCCGCCGGGGCCGTGTTGCGCCCCATTGGTTCCAAGATCATCCGATCCGGGTCGAAACCGGCGCCGCTGAGTTCGTCGGCTACGAGCGACATGTGTGCCTGGTTGGCGACCACCAACGGCATGGCTGCGTCGAGACCCGAAAGCCTATCGAGGGTCGCCTTTACCATGGTCCGGTCGTCGACCAGTTTCTGGAATTGCTTTGGCCGATCGGATCGTGATGCTGGCCACAGTCGGCTCCCCTCACCACCGGACATCAGGACCGGCACAACATTTGGTAGTTCAGTCACCATGGGAATCTATCG
>RCNE010001166.1_pt1 | contig 14314 bp, 8 predicted proteins | sample 2041361 | NCBI WGS metagenome assembly RCNE01 (sample SAMN09708229, study PRJNA481090) | Marine sediment metagenome, whole genome shotgun sequencing project.
CTTCTAGGTGATTTTTTTATGTTAAAAGGTGTTATATTGCATTTGAGTATTTTAAACTACTGATATTCAGATACTTATAAATACTTCAAAAACTACCCAAAAACCGGTATTTTTAAAAATCCCTAATTGCTCTATTGTCTAGTATGTATAAAGGCTATATGTTTGTAGTGTACAATTAGAGATAATAATTACAACAATAATACGTTCATTAAGATATACTCCGTTAAAGGAGATAAAGAAAGGGGAGAAAGGAGAGAAGCGAAAATTTTATTGGTTAACATAAAAGTAGCTTTTCTCCTTATCATTTTTTTCAAACCATATACTCCGCAATAGGAGATAAAGAAAGGGGAGAAAGGAGAGAAGCGAAAATTTTCATAGCGAAACATAAAAGTAGCTTTTCTCCTTATCATTTTTTCAAACACACACTCCGTAAAGGAGATGAAGAAAGGGGAGAAAGGAGAGAAGCGAAAGAATTAAGTATGAGTTTAATTCCTGCAAGTAGTTTTTCTCCTTACTATTTTTCAAACATACACTCCGAAAGGAGATAACAATAGGGGAGAAAGGAGAGAAACGATTTTTTATAGCTAAACAAAAGTTTTTCTCCTTATTATTTTTCAAACATACACTCCGTAAAGGAGATAAAAACAGGGGAGAAAGGAGAGAAGTTAAATAGTAAGCATTGCTTACTCCACAATTTAACTTAGCTCCTTTATTTTTTTGTCTAATTTTAAGTAAATTTCAGAAAATCACTAAGGTTTAACCATGTACAGTGGCTGTATTTCCCCTATTTTTCATCATTTCGGCTTCAAAAGCTAATAACTTACTCCATTTTTCATCCACTAATTCACGGTCTTGATATGTACGTGCAAAACCTAAAAAAGTAGTGTAATGATTGGCTTCAGAAACCATTAAATCTTTATAGAAATTTGATAATTCTTCGTCTTCTAAATTTTCTGAAAACACTTTAAATCGCTCACAACTTCTAGCTTCTATTAATGCAGCAACTAATAATCGTTGAATTAAAGCGTCGTTTCTATCTTTCGTTTTTATAAAAAAGGACTGTAAATTTTTGGCGTAGCTATTTCTTTGTTCTCTACCTAAAATCATACCGCGTGAGATCATTAAGTCATGTACCATTTTAAAGTGCTCCATTTCTTCGATGGCAATTTTGCTCATTTCGGTTACCAGTTCGGTTTCTTCCGAATAATTTATAATAATTGAAACCGCGTTAGAAGCTGCTTTTTGCTCAGCAAAAGCATGGTCTGTTAATATTTGTTGTAAGTTGTCTTTTGCAATTTCTGCCCAAGAAGTTGCAGTTTCAAATTGAAGTCCTAACATTATTTATTATTTTGATAATTAGACGATTAAAGATCTAGTTTAAAAGTTTTTTTTAACTTGGCTAATGCGTTATTCTTCTCTAGCATTTTATTGTATTTCTCTTGAGGAGTATAAGCATATTTTTTATTATTTTCCTCATTCACAATACTATTAAAATCTATTCTATAATTATTTAGTTGCTCTCTAAGAAATCGAAGTAGTTTAGGTTTTATTTTATTAAACTCGGCTTCCATCATACTGTTTGGAAACGTCATTGTAATAGTTTCAACAAGTACTTTTGGTCTATCAGCATTCATAATTGATGCTATAATTTTTTCACCGTTTTTATTTAATTTAGCAATGTAAGCATCCCAAAGTTCTAGAAACTGTGAAGCGGTAAAAGCGTCTTTTGGTAAATCATCTTTATTTTCGGTAGTTTCAGCAATAGACTTTTTAACAACGGGTTTTTTATGAATACTATTGAGTGACAATGCCGATGAACGCCTACGCTCCGTTTTTAAAATGGGTTTATTCGTTACTTCTTTTACCACTTTTGTAGATGGTGGTTTTGGAGCCTCATCAGAAGTAGTACTGTTTTTAGTATAATCTACTTTAGGCTCTTCAACAAGATTTGCCTCAGCGATCTTTTTGACTTTAGTAAGTCCAATAAAATTAATGGAAGGAATTATAAAGTGTTTAGACTTTTTTTTTTCATCACTAAATGTGATAGATGCTAATTGCATTAATGTTAATTCAACTAACAATCGCTGATTTTTACTTGTTCTATATTTTAAATCACAATCATTTGCTAAATCTATCGCGCTAAGTAAAAAACTCATTGGTGCCTTAATAGCTTGTTCTAGATATTCCTTTTTTGCAGTATCACCAACTTCCAATAAATCTAGTGTAGCTTTGTCTTTGGCAACTAATAAATCTCTAAAATGCGATGCTAATCCACTAATAAAATGATGTCCATCAAAGCCTTTTCCTAAAATTTCATTAAAGGCTATAAGTACTTGTGGAATATTGTTTTCTAGTAAAAGGTCTGTAGTTTTAAAATACGAATCATAATCTAATACATTCAAATTTTCTGCTACAGCTTGCCTTGTTAATTTGTCACCAGAAAAGCTCACGACCCTATCAAAGATAGAAAGCGCATCTCGCATTGCGCCATCGGCCTTTTGTGCAATGATATGCAAGGCGTCATCATCAGCATCAATAGATTCTTGTGAAGCAATTTTCTTCAAGTGATTTTTAGCATCAGTAACATTAATTCTCTTAAAGTCAAATATTTGACATCTAGACAATATGGTAGGAATAATTTTATGCTTTTCGGTTGTTGCTAAAATAAAAATAGCATGTGCCGGTGGCTCTTCTAATGTTTTTAGAAATGCATTAAAAGCTGCTTGAGATAACATATGCACCTCATCAATAATATAGACCTTATAGTTACCAGTTTGTGGTGGAATTCGGACTTGATCAGTTAAGCTTCTTATATCATCTACCGAATTATTTGATGCAGCATCTAACTCAAAAATATTGAACGCAAAATCTTCGTCAGGGTTAATTTCTTGTCCGGCTTGATTGATACGTTTTGCTAAAATACGAGCACAGGTAGTTTTTCCTACACCTCTTGGGCCGGTAAACAATAGGGCTTGTGCTAAATGGTTGTTTTTTATAGCATTTTCAAGCGTATTTGTAATCGCCTCTTGCCCCACAACATCATTAAATGTTTGAGGTCTATATTTACGTGCAGATACTATAAATTGTTCCATTAAGAAGCTAAAATTCTAGTGCAAAGTTAAGAATTACCGATATATTTTATCGTATAAATCAGTATAGATTTCTTTAATGACTTTACGTTTCATTTTCATAGTTGGTGTAAGCTCTCCACCTTCAATAGACCAAATTTTTGGAGTTAATTCAAAACGTTTTATTTGTTCCCAGTTACCGAATTTTGCATTACATGTCAAAACTTCTTCTTGTATTTTTTTTATAATTATTTGTGAGTTTGCAATATCTTCATTAGAAGTGCCCATTTCAATCTTTTCATCTTCGATCCAATTCATAATATACTCAAAATTGGGTTGAATAAGTGCTGCCGGCATTTTTTCACCTTCACCAACAACCATTATTTGCTCAATAAATAAAGACTGCTTAAATTCATTTTCTAATAAATTAGGAATCACATATTTTCCACCTGAAGTTTTAAACATTTCTTTTTTACGCCCGGTAATTTTAAGCATACCATCACTATCTATTTCACCCTTATCACCTGAATGAAAATAGTCTCCTGTCATTACTTCTGCGGTTTTTTTAGGATCTTTGTAATAACCCATCATTACATTAGGACCTTTTATTAAAATTTCACCATCATCAGCAATTTTAACTTCAACCCCATCAATAACTCTACCGACAGTACCAATTTTAAAGCCTCTATTATTTACATCATTTACTGAGGTCACTGGAGATGTTTCTGTAAGCCCGTAGCCTTCCATAATAGGCATGTTTGCAGCAGCAAAAACTCTTGTTAATCTTGTTTGCAGTGCAGCACTACCCGATACCATTAATTTTAATTCACCACCTAAGGCAGCTTGCCATTTAGTGAAAATTAGCTTTCTCGCAAGACCTAGTTGTTTTTCATACCACCATCCGTTAGCTCCATAAGGTTCATATTTTAATCCGAGATTTACTGCCCAAAAGAATAATTTCTTTTTCAAACCTGTCAAGTGTTCTCCTTTAGCAATAATTTTATCATATATTTTTTCATACAAGCGTGGAACTGCTGTCATTACGTTGGGCTTAATATCTTGCGCGTTTTCGCTCAATTTTTCAATTGATTCAGCAAAGTAAACTGAAACACCACAATATTGATATAGATACAAGATCATACGCTCAAAAACATGACAAATAGGTAAAAAACTTAATGCTATATCTTTACCGTATTCTAAAGGAACTCTTTTTTTACTTGCCAACACATTTGATACAATGTTATTATGCGAAAGCATCACACCTTTAGGTCTACCTGTAGTACCAGAAGTATAAATCAACGTTGCTAAATCCCCAGGTTTAACATTGTTCTTTCTGTCATCAACTTCATCTTGATTTTTAGTATCTCTTCCTAATTCTAATACTTCTTTCCAACTTTTCTCATCTGCAACATCATCGAAGGTGTAAACGCCTTTTAATTTGGTATTTCCTTTTACTTTATTTAATTTTTCTAATACAGCTATATCTGAAACAAAACAATAAATAGCTTCACAATGATTTAAAACATATTCATAATCTTCTTTAGAGATTGTAGGGTAGATAGGTACATTTTGCGCACCTATTTGCAAAATACCAATATCCATTACGCTCCATTCAGTTCTATTAGTAGAAGATATTAAAGCTATTTTATCATTTGGTTGAATCCCTAGCTTTAACAATCCACGGCTTATAGTATTCGCTTGATCTATGTACTCTTGAGTAGAGATACCCACCCAATTATTATTACTTTTAGTAATTAATGCTTTGGGTAAATTATAAGCTTCTAGTTGGTAGTAAGGAATGTCAAAAATACGTGTAATCTCTGTTGGCATAGTTATGTGATTTGAGGTCTTGCAAATTATAAAAATTAAAAGAATTTAACAAATAATATATTAAAGAAACTTGTCTTTGATAATTCGATAACATTCTATATTGAAATTTGTTAAATAGGGAAGGTGGCTACTAAAATCTATTCTTTATCTTTGCACACTTATTAAAGAAATAATTAATGAAAATATCATATAATTGGTTGAAACAATTTTTGAAAATAGATTGGGAAGCCGAAAAAGCAGGTGCTTTATTAACCGATTTAGGGTTAGAAGTTGAAGGCATTGATACTGTAGAGTCTGTTAAAGGAAGTTTGAAAGGTATTGTTATAGGTGAAGTGTTAACTTGTGTGAAACATCCAGATGCTGATAGACTTAAGGTGACTACTGTCGACATAGGTACAGGGGAAGCTGTACAAATTATTTGTGGTGCTCCTAATGTGGCAGCGGGTCAAAAAGTACCTGTGGCAACTGTTGGTACGATATTATATGATAAAGAAGGGAATGATTTTAAAATTAAAAAAGGGAAGATAAGAGGTCAAGAAAGTTACGGAATGATTTGTGCCGAAGATGAGTTAGGTTTAGGTGATGACCATGACGGAATTTTAGTTTTAGACGCTTCCGCGGAAGTTGGTAAAGCTGCTTCTGAAGTTTTTAATATTACGACCGACGAAGTTTTTGAAATAGGGTTAACGCCAAATAGAGCTGATGCTATGAGTCATTATGGTGTAGCAAGAGATTTGAGAGCTGGCCTACTACAACATGATTTAGAGTTAGAATTAATTACACCTTCGCTGAGTAATTATGATATTTTTGATCGTAGTTTAAAAATAGAAGTTGAAGTATCTGACACAAAATTGATACCTCGTTATACTGGCGTAACGATTTCGAATATTAAAGTTGCAGAATCTCCTAAATGGATTCAAGATAGACTTAAAGCAATAGATTTAACACCAATAAATAATATTGTAGACATTACTAATTACGTATTGCATGAATTAGGGCAGCCATTGCATGCTTTTGATGCTAAAAAAATTAGTGGAAACAAAATAATTGTAAAAACATTACCTTCAAAAACTAAGTTTACAACACTTGATGGTGTCGAAAGAGAATTACATGAAGATGATATTATGATTTGTGATGGTAAATCTAAACCAATGTGTATTGGCGGTGTTTATGGCGGACTTGAATCGGGTGTCACCGAAAGCACTACCTCAATTTTTTTAGAGAGTGCCTATTTTAACCCTGTGGCTATTCGTAAAACAGCAAAAAGACATGCGTTAAATACAGATGCTTCTTTCCGTTTTGAACGCGGAATTGACCCGAATATGACAGAGAATGCTTTAAAAAGAGCTGCAATTTTAATTGAAGAAATTGCTGGCGGCAAAATCACATCAGATATTGTTGATGTTTATCAAAATAAGATAGAAGACCATCAAGTACATTTTTCTTTTGAAAAAGCGTTTAAATTAATTGGACAAGAGATTCCTAATGACACTATTAAGAATATTTTGGCGTCATTAGATATCAAAATTAATAATCAAACTGAAACAGCTCTTGGTTTAACGATTCCTGCATATCGTGTAGATGTAAAAAGGGAAGCCGACATCGTTGAAGAAATTTTACGTGTATACGGCTATAATAATATTGATACTTCGCCAAAGCTACATACTTCAATTTCTCATTCGAATAAGCTTGACACAGATAAATTGCAAAACTTAGTTTCAAATCAACTAGTATCTCAAGGATTCTATGAAATGATGGCAAATTCATTAACGAAACCTGAATATGTTGAGTTGCTGGAATCTTTAAAAACTGAACATAATGTTGAAATGTTGAATCCGTTAAGTAATGACTTATTGGTGATGAGACAATCTTTGTTGTTTAGCGGATTAGAAGCTGTTTCTTATAATATTAATAGAAAGAATACTAGTGTTAAGTTATTCGAGTTTGGTAAATCGTATCATAAGTATGAAAGTGGTTATGTAGAAGATAAACACTTAACCTTAACAATATCGGGTAATAGAACTAAAGAAAGCTGGAATACAAAGACTACAAACTCAGATTTCTTTTATCTAAAAGGTGTAATTTCATCGTTATTACAACGATTAGGAATTGCAGTAAAACCATCACCGACTAAAAGTGATTTTTTCTCAGAAGGGCTTAGTTTTAAATTGGGTAAAAAGAATTTGGTAGATTTTGGTATCATTAAAAAATCACTATTGAAAGAATTTGGTATTAAACAAGAAGTATTATTTGCTGATTTTAATTGGCAAAATGTAATGGAGCTTGTTACTAACAGAACAATTAAAGTAAAAGAACTGGCAAAGTTTCCTGCAGTAAAGAGAGATTTAGCACTATTATTAGACGATGTTGTTACTTTTAGTGAAATTTATAACACAGCTATTCAAACAGAAAAGCAGTTGTTAAAATCAGTTGATTTATTCGATGTATATCAAGGTGATAATTTAGCTGAAGGGAAGAAATCGTATGCGGTTAGTTTTCTATTACAAGATGAAAGCAAGACGCTTAACGACAAACAAATAGATAAAGTGATGAATGAGCTACAAAATGCTTTTGAACGCGAATTTAAAGCTGAATTGAGATAATTCTATGTATAAACTATTCATTCGCCCTATTTTATTCTTATTTGATCCTGAAAAAGTTCATCACTTTACATTTTCGACAATTAAAATAGTATTTAAAATTCCTTTTATAGCTTCCCTTGTAAAAGGTATGTATCAAGTGAATGATAAAAAATTAGAACGTAACCTTTTCGGATTGACATTTAAAAATCCTGTGGGCTTAGCAGCTGGCTTTGATAAAAATGCATTGCTTCTAGATGAACTACCAAATTTTGGCTTTGGTTTTATTGAAATTGGTACAGTCACACCTATAGCTCAAGAAGGAAATACTAAAAAACGTTTATTCCGTTTAAAAAAAGATAGTGGGATTATTAATAGAATGGGGTTCAATAATGCTGGTTTAGAATCAATAGTCAATAAACTAAAAAAAAGGAATACCGATATTCTCATTGGTGGAAATATGGGTAAAAACAAAATTACACCTAATGAAAATGCCGCTGATGATTACTTACTTTGTTTTAATGATTTATTTGAACATGTAGATTATTTTGTAGTAAATGTTAGCTCTCCAAATACACCAAATTTAAGGGCATTACAAGATAAAGAGCCCCTTACCAAATTATTGAAACGTCTACAAGCAGAAAACATGAAGATGGCTCAATTTTCTAAAACTGGTAAAAAGAAGCCACTTTTATTAAAAATTGCTCCCGATTTGACCAATGAGCAATTACTAGATATTATAGATATCGTTAAAGAAACCAAAATAGATGGTGTTATAGCTACAAATACTACTATTTCGCGTGATGGATTAAAATCAAAAAGTAAAAACGAAACAGGAGGCTTAAGCGGGAAACCAGTTAAAAATAGAGCTACAGAAGTGATTCGCTTCTTATCAGATAAATCTAATAAAGCTTTTCCTATAATTGGAGTAGGAGGAATTCATTCTGCTGAAGATGCCTTAGAAAAAATTAAAGCCGGCGCAGATTTAGTACAAATTTATACCGGCTTTATATATGAAGGGCCTAACTTGATTAAAAAAATTAATAAGGCTTTAGTTTCTGCTGTCTAGTAGATATTTAGAAAACCCTTTTCCGTTTATCTTTGTGTACTTTGAGTCAATGTCATATGCTACATCCATTCCTTTAATATCAAAATCACCGTTAACTTTAGTATATTTTAGATTCAAATTCCCTTCAAATTTTGCATTATTGAAAGAAACCCCTCTTCTAAATTCTGAATATTTAAATATCGCATCTTCTTCAAAAACTGTACTTGCAAAATTAGCTGACTCATCAAATTTAGCATATTTAAAAGTAGTGTTTTCTTTGAATTTTGAACCACTAAAGTCAGCAATACGCTCGAAATCAGAATATTTAAATAGCGCGTTCCCTTTAAATGTACAATTAGAAAACTGTACATCATCTTCAAAGTTTGCAATAAACGTATATCCACTATCTTCTTCATTTATGTAAGCAAAAACATTATCTTCAAAGACACAATTCACAAAAGAAACTTTGCCTTCAATTTGTTCTTCGACAGAATTACTTCCTCCATTTTTATACCATTTACGTTTTTTTGGTAAGTCTGGTAATTTTTCATCCATAAAGGTCATATCTAAGTTACCCGAAATGGTCACATTTTCATAAGAGATATTTTTACCATTCTTGATATCGCTTAAAATGGTATTAGCGCTCACTGTTTTTTGAGCCATTAGAGCTGTTGTCATCAATAAAGCAAAAAACAAAGTAATAAATGAAGTAGTTTTTTTAAGTATTTTGTTGGTTTTCATAAAAAAGGGGTTTATAGAAGTTTATACTAGAATAGACACCGATTTTTTTATATTGTTACAGTTTTTAGTAAAAAACTATTCTTTTACAATTTTGTAAGTCCCAATACCAGTTGAAGTTTGTAGTTTTAAAATATAAACACCTTGACTTAAATTTTTTAAGCTAATAGTTGTAGAAATTAAAGACGTATTAGTCTGTTTAACGAGCTGCCCATTGATAGAATACAGTTTAATAGAAGTATCATTCGTTGAAGGAAGTACTATTGTAATGTTTTCTTTAACAGGGTTTGGAAAAACTTTGGCATCTATTTTATCAAATGAAGAGGTGCTTAATGCAGTTTGATCTATAGTAGAAATTTTAAAATCATCGAAATAGAAACCATCTCCTGTAGTTCCAGAACCAGATACTAATTGGAATCTCATCTTGATAGTTTCTCCAAAATAAGTACTTAAATCAACAGCTTCTTGTACCCAATTCGATTGTTTGCCATCATAGAGAGGTTGCCCTATAATACCATGAGTTGAAACTCCACTTCTTGTATATACCCCACATTGTGGCTCCCAACTAGTGCCGTTATTTGTTGATACTTCAAATTGTACATAATCAAAACCCGCTTCAATATCCCATTTCGCATTAAATTCAACAATAGCGATTCCCGCCGTTGTAAGGTCAATGACATCAGTTAATTCAATAATATTGTTTTGACTGTTACTATAGTTTCCTGATGGAGAGTCAGTTATTGAGCTTGAAGCAGAAACAAATTCCGACGTTGTAGTATCCCAAGAAGCACTCGTCCAGTTATTGAGATTGTTAGCAAGATCCTCAATTTCAATTTGCGGATTTCCATAAATTTTTGAAATAACCTTCTCAGTAGTATACAAACCATTATCTATGACTAATTTGTATTCAATAAGGTTTCCAATATCAATTGAGTTGTCTAAGGTATAACTAATGCTACCAGTTTGTTGTTCTAAAAGTGTTAAGCTGTTATGTGAATTTGAATTCCCAACATTCAAAATATTTGAAGATATTGGAATTATAGATACCGTAAAACTTCCAGTTCCTTGAATTCCCAATCGCTTAAGGCTATAATCAAAACTCCCAGTAGTACTTGCTATAAATTGCGTATGTGCGTCTGTAATGGTAGCATAATTATTTACAGTATGAGCCGCAGTTAGGTTAAAGTACACCATTTCTTTACTAATGGGAATAATTTCACTTTGTGCTGGCCAAAAACTGTTTCCAATTTCTGGTGTCATCGCAAATATTTTACTATGTGTTCCTATAGTACCATACATATAATCATCAGAATCACCAGCGGCAGGGTATAAATTAGCAGACATAATGTTGCCATATTCATTTTGACTCACCATTTCATTTGAGATAACCTTAAAGGTTTCATTGTCTGCCGTTGTAGTTGCATTACTATAGCCAAACGGGAAAAGCAAATCATCACCAAATGTGTGATTGTTGAGGGCAACTTTAAAATCATGTTGCTCTACAAACCATTTGATAGCTTGATTTTCTATTTCAGAAAATGGTCCAGTTCCGGCGTAAATTTCAGATGACATATCATTTGATGTTCCAGTTGTATTCCAAATGCTGTTTCCATTACCATCTATATAATCATAGTTTCGATTATTATCTACCCCAAAAGTACCGTTGCCATTATTTTTTCTGTTTTTACGCCACATACCTCCACCATTAGGGCTTATACTTTCGTTATACAAATAACCATCGGGGTTCACCACAGGTACAAAATACAATTCAGAATGATCAACAATAGCTTTGACTTCAGCATCTGTTGCATAATTTTCGAGTAAATACCACATGTAAAAAATAAGTTGTTGCATAGCTGCAGGTTCTCTTGCATGGTGTAATGCGGTGTATAAAATTTCTGACTCGGCTTCATCAGTATCAGGATTATCAGAAATTTTTACCCATTGTAATGTGTTGCCATTTTCTGTAGTAAACGTACTTATCGCGGCTTTTGTCGTGATTAAATTAGGATATGCAGTCCGCATATCATCTAATTCTTGTAAAATTTCTGAATAGGTTAAATACCCAGCCATAGAACCTAAATTAAAATTATTTGGTGTGGTATAATCTATGGTATTGTCATCACAAGGCGTTGGGGTTTTGGGATTAATTTTTAGCTCATTTATATTTCGATCTAAAATATACGCTTGCATATCTTCGATTAAAATATCTACTTTAAAACCTAGTTTTTTGGCTTGCTCAATTTCTTTTTCAGAAAAAACAGATTCAATATACTCTTTTGATTTTCTTATACCATGGTCTAAAGCAATATTACTGTTTATGAGCTTTATGAAATCATTGTTAGATTTGTAATGAATTCTAGCTCTTTGATATACAGTAGATTCTTTTTTTTGTGCGTACGAAAATGTGCATAAAAAAAAGAAAAGTGTAACAATTACAAATAGCTGTAGTCTCTTTAACATAAGTCAAAGATAATTATATTTATTTTTGTGTGAATGCCACTATGTTAATTAAAAAAATCAATATTAAAAATCTAAATACATAACCACTATGAAACATTATTTGAAATTAATACTACTTGTATGTGCAGTTTTTGTAATTCAAAATACAAGAGCTCAAGAAAAAACCATCACACTGACTAATAATTTTGATAAGATTATCGTTAGTCCACATATTGAGGCTGTATTTGTACAAGGAACAAACCCTAGCATTGAAGTGCAAAGTATAATTGTTGCTACCGATAAACTCAAATACGAAATTGTAAATAATACGTTGCAAGTGTATTTAGAAGGGGCAAAAACAGTTACTAAAAATGAGAAAAATGAAAATAATGGCTACAAACAAAAAAAATCTATTTATGAAAACACAGTAGCTAAAGTTAAGATAACATATACATCTGTAGATATGTTTTCCCTTCGCGGAGAAGAAAAAATCATCTTCGAAAGTTCGCTAAACCAAGAGAAATGTATTTTGCGTATTTATGGAGAATCAGAAGTGTTAATAAAAGAAGCAAAGCTTAATGAGTTAAGAGTTGCCATTTATGGAGAGAGTAATTTAATTATAGAATCTGGAGAAATTGCAAAACAACGAATTACTGCATATGGTTCGAGTAAAATGAGATCACTTGGTGTAGAAAGTAAAGAAGCGAAAATTACTGCTTATGGTGAAGGTACATATCAGTTTAATGTATCGGATAAATTGAAAGTGACGTCATATGGAGAAGCGAATATTTTATATAAAGGAAACCCCGATCTTAAAAAAGGAATTGTAATTGGTGAATCTACGATTCGAAGAATAGGTAAATAGTAATGAGAATACCATAAATGAAATCAGCTTTTAGACTTTAAAAGCTGATTTTTTTAATTATGTGTGTTTTTCAACCCACAATCTAGCATTCACAAAAGCTTCTAACCAAGGCGATACTTCATCTTTTCTACCTTTTGGATAGTTTGCCCAATTCCATTGAAAAGTAGAACGCTCTATATGTGGCATGGTTACTAAATGTCGTCCTGTCGCGTCACATAACATGGCTGTGTTAAAATCAGAACCATTCGGATTATGAGGATATTCCGCGTAAGCGTATTTGGCCACAATATCATATTGATCTTCATTGAGAGGAAGGTTAAATTTACCTTCACCATGGCTAATCCACACTCCTAAAGTCGTTCCGACCAATGTAGATAACATTACAGAATTATTCTCTTGTATTTTTACTGATGTAAAGGCGCTTTCATGCTTTTTAGAATCATTATATGTCATCTTACCATGCTTTTCATGCGTTGGATTGATGAGTTCAAGTTCCATCCATAATTGGCAGCCATTACATATGCCAATAGATAGTGTATCTTCTCTTTTAAAGAAATCATTGATTACTTTATTAGCTTTTTCATTGTATTTAATTGCTCCAGCCCAACCTTTTGCAGAGCCTAACACATCTGAGTTTGAAAATCCCCCAACGGCGCCTAAAAACTGAATATCTTCTAACGTTTCACGACCAGAGATTAAATCGGTCATATGGACGTCTTTTACATCAAAACCAGCTAAGTACATGGCATTTGCCATTTCACGCTCGCTATTACTTCCTTTTTCTCGAAGAATAGCTGCTTTTGGGCGAGATGTATTACTTTGGTTCAAAATGACAGGAAGTTTTCCAGTAAAGTGAGTAGGGAACGTATATTTTAAGGGCTGATTTTTATAATTATCAAATCTTTCTTTCGCTAAACCGTTGGCAGTTTGTTTGTTATCTAATAAATAGGATGTTTTATACCAAGTATCTCTCAAGCCGTCAATCCAAAAACTAAAGTTGTCTTTACCATTGATTATACGCATAGTATCACCCTCAGTTACTGAGCCAATCATTTTAAAATCAATTTTGGCGGCTGAAAGGTTAGCTTCTAAAATACTATTTTTGGCAGCTTGAATTACAATTCCACAGTTTTCAGAAAATAATAATTTAATACTGTCTTTTTCTGAAAGCTCCGTTAAATCTAATTCTGCAGCAAGATTTGTATCAGCAAAACACATTTCTAAGAGCGTGGTAATTAAACCACCTGAAGCAACATCATGTCCGGCTACAATTTGCTCATTTTTAATTAGTGTTTGAATGGTGTTAAAAACAGTTTTAACATACGATGCATCTTTTACAGAAGGAGCATCATTTCCTATTTTGTTTAGAATTTGAGCAAAAGAACTTCCGCCCAATTTAAATTCATCTTGAGATAAATTGATATAGTAGATATCACCTTTATTAAGCTGAAAAACGGGCTCAATAACTTTACTAATATCATTACAATTAGCAGTGGCGGAGATTACCACTGTTCCAGGAGAAATTACATCTTCGTTAGGGTACTTTTGTTTCATCGATAAAGAATCTTTACCAGTCGGAACATTGACCCCTAAGTCTATAGCGAACTCTGAAATGGCTTGTACAGCTTCATATAACCGTGCATCTTCACCTTCGTTTTTACAAGGCCACATCCAATTTGCAGATAAAGAAATAGATTGTAAATCATCTTTTAACGGTGCCCAAATAATATTTGTTAAGGCTTCA
>RCNE010001167.1_pt1 | contig 14309 bp, 9 predicted proteins | sample 2041361 | NCBI WGS metagenome assembly RCNE01 (sample SAMN09708229, study PRJNA481090) | Marine sediment metagenome, whole genome shotgun sequencing project.
TTTTTGAAGTATACCGGTAATCGATTCCTTCATAATTTCCTTCAATATCAAAATCTATTTGCTCATTTTTCCTCCAAACCCCTTTCCTACAAATAACAGTTACCTTACATCCCACATAAAGGAGTGCTTTTGCCATTAAAGTCATTCTTTGAATCTCGGCCAATCCAATAGGAAAACCTGCTTTTCCTAAAAACACTATATGCTCTTTTATATTTTGGTTTTCTTTATGCACAATTAGTTTCTTATGATAATAAATCTATACAGCTATTCCTTTATTTCCTTGAATTCAGCCATTGATCCAAAAATAGCAAAGACCATATTTTATTGTTGAAATCGCGCATACCATGCTGATGTTCATTGACTATTTTACTTACATACTCTGGATTTAAATAGTCATACAAAGGACCTTTTGTATTTATCAAACGATCGTTAACATATTCTTTCAGATCCTCCTTAAACCATGTTTTCAAAGGAACACCGAAGCCTTGCTTTTTATGTGAAATTATGGATTCTGGCAAATAATCTTTCATTGCTTTCTTAAAAATGTACTTCTTACTATTTCCGTTCAATTTTAAATCTGAAGGAATGGTAGCTGTCAGTTCTGCAAATTCATGATCCAATATTGGCACTCTCACCTCCAGTGAATTTTGCATGCTTGCCCTATCCACCTTGGTAAGAATATCATCGACCATATATTTTTGCATATCCATTTTTTGCATATTGAATAGAAAGTCTGAGGACTCAGTATTCGTAAAATATGCAACTCTTCCTAATTCTGCAGGTGCTTCTTTAACGGTTTCCCAGAGTTCCCGCCTGAATAATTTTTTGCGTTCGTCTTCTTGCCAAATGCATTGAAAAGCTGGTACACTATTCCTAGGTTTGGAGAGATAGTAAGTAGCTCCTTTTCCTTGAACACTATTAGGAATCATTTTGTGCAAACCACCCCATAAGTGTTTCCCCATAGAATGGGGCAACCTATTGAAATTACGGATGTTGTTCATTTTCTGATACTTGTTGTAACCGCCAAACAATTCATCACCCCCATCGCCTGAAAGTACCACGGTTACAAATTCCCTGGCAAATTTAGAAACGAAATAGGTTGGAATAGCCGAAGAATCGGCAAACGGTTCATCATAGGTATCGACTAATTTCGGTAACAGACCAACGGATTCTGGCTCAACAATCTGTTCGTGATGTTCCGTGTTGTATTTTCTCGCTACCTCTCTTGCATATTTTAATTCATTAAATTCTGCCTCTTTAAATCCGATAGAAAATGTTTTTACCGGTGAATTTGAATGCTTCGCCATTAATGCAACCACAGCACTAGAGTCTACTCCGCCACTAAGAAAAGCCCCCAATGGCACATCACTCATCAAACGGGATTTCACGGCTTCCGATAGTTTATCCTCCACTAAGCTACACCACTCCTCTTCAGTCTTGCTGTAATCGGGTTGATAGTGAATATCCCAATATCTGGTTATTTTAGTTCTGCCACCGCTTTCAATTTCCAATGTATGCGCGGGCTTTAGCTTTTTAATATCTTGATAAATCGTACCCTCCTCCGATGAATAGCCAAATGCCAAGTATTGGTCGAGTTGCGGAATAGAAATACTGGAAGACGAGTTTACGGCACTTAGAATACTCTTTATTTCAGACCCAAAAATAAAGCTGTCCTTATCTTGGAAATAAAAAAATGGTTTAATTCCAAAACGATCTCTACCGCAAAATAGTTTCTTGTTCCGCTCATTCCAAATGGCGAAAGCGAACATACCCCTGAGGTGGTTAACACATTCATTTCCGTACTCCTCAAAAAGGTGTATAATGATCTCTGTATCTGATTTTGTTTTGAATTGATGTCCTTTCCCTATCAACATTTTCCTTAAGCTGAGATGATTATAGATCTCACCGTTAAAGACTATCCATAATGTTCCATCTTCATTTGTCAAGGGTTGGTGACCAGTATCAAGATCTATAATACTTAATCTTCGAAATCCTAAACCTGCATTTTTATTGATATAATATCCGCTATCATCAGGACCTCTATGGTGGATGAGTTCGGTCATTTTATGAATCTCATTTTGAAGAACAGGTTTGTTTAAATCAAAATGTATCTTGCCACATATTCCGCACATTACTATAGCTGGTGTTTAAATTTGAAAAAAATCAAATATAATCTATTAAACCAGTAATTCCCCAAACTATTCCTTTAAAGTAAAATCGCCTCGTTAAAAAACAAATTATTATATTAGAGTTTCAAAATATTCGTACCCTTATGAAGATATCCCCCGTTAAAAATAGGCTTTATATGAAAAGATATCTACTGGCGCTATTCTTTATTGCACTTATTTATTTGCCGTGTTATATATCCAACAACCAACTAATTAGCTTAACAAGGGAAGACGGGCCATATGAATACGCGGGGGCAATATTGTTTCTGCTTACGGCAATTGCATTCTTTGTATTGTCTGCAAAATCCAAACGATATCTATATAGTGCGGATCAATATCCGCAGCGAAAGTATTTTTTGTTCTTTGCCGTTTTGTTCCTTTTGGCTTTTGGGGAAGAGATTAGCTGGGGTCAGCGAATTTTTAATTTTGAAACACCAGAAACCCTTAAGGAAATTAATATGCAGAAAGAATTCAATATACATAATATTGATATTTTTCATGGAAAAAATGCCGCAGGTGAAGAAAAAACTGGGATCAGTTCTTTGTTTACCTTGCATAAAATGTTCTATATGTTCTGTTTAACTTACCTATTTATTATTCCCATGTTGTATAAGAATATAATGATTAAATCCTTTCTAAACAGGATCAGTTTACCAATCCCCGGCATCATTTTGGGGGTTCTTTTTATTTTTAACTGGACCTTTGCGAATACGTTGAGGGCAGTGAATAGTGATCTTAACGGTCATGGTATTGTTGAAATCAAGGAAACTGTTATTGCGTTAATACTTTTTGCGCTTCCCTTATCCTTTCTGAATTTCAAACATGTAAGGAGGAATGCACCTTGACTAGAGTTGTAGTTTTATTATATACCTTTGCGGTTCCTCATTTCTAATCATTTATCTTGGTATATTTTATCATCGGGTATTCAGCTAAATGGTAATCTTCAAGCATGAGATAATTAATGCTATTTTAATATTCATTCATGAGAAAAATCTTTTCTAGACGTAGTACCATCTTTTGCATTTCATTCATTATTTTGGACAGTCAATAAATACTTGGACGCTATAGAAATCTTTGCTATATTCCTCAATATAACTACTTGGCATTTAACCTTAAATTGTACATAAAAAAAATGAAAATTGTTTTCCTGACTGATAATTTGACCAAAGGCGGGAAAGAACGCAGAATGCTTGAATTGATCAAAGGGTTATTAAAAAAGAACAATATACATATTGAATTGATTCTTTTCAAAAACAAAATCGATTATCCTGAGATTCATGATCTGGGGATCGTAGTGCATATAATTGAAAGAAAGCCCAAATATAATCCCTTTACCTTTTTAAAACTTTATAGGATTTGCAAGCGGGTTCAACCAGACATCATTCATACCTGGTCCAGTATGTCGACCATTTGGGCCATTCCTTCGGTAAAACTCTTGAATATCAAACTATTAAATGGTAGCATTGCCAATGCGCCACACAATCTAAAAACGTGGAACAAAAAATTTTTAATAGCTAAGTTTTCGTTTCTTTTTTCAGATATGATTGTTGGAAATTCAAACGCCGGATTAAAGGCCTATCGAGCACCAAAATCTAAAAGTCATTGTATTCCAAACGGTTTTGACTTCGTTAGATTAAAAAAAATCAAAAAATCAGAATTGATTCGAAAAAAGTATAAGCTCGGAACGGATTTCATAATCGGCAAAATTGCGGCCTTTGCGGATCGAAAGGACTATGCAACTTTTGTTGCGGCAGCACATCAAATTGTTCAATTACGAAATGATGTAGGCTTTTTAGCGATCGGTAATGGTCCCAATCTGGAAAAAATTAAAAATTCAGTTCCGGCAAGCTCAAGAGATAAAATAATTTTCCCCGGTTCCTTACGTGACGTAGAGTCAGTGATCAATGTCTTTGATATTGGTGTTTTATCTACAAATAATGATGTTCACGGAGAAGGCATTTCAAATTCGATTATGGAATATATGGCTCTGGGAAAACCTGTTATTGCCACCGAGGGAGGAGGTACAAATGAAATCTTACTTGATGGCAAAACAGGCTTTTTGGTACCGCCAAAATCGTCCCAGATTTTAGCAAATAAAATTTTAGAACTGATAGAGAATCCGGGTAAAGCCCAACAAATGGGGAATGCTGGGAGAAATCGCATAGATGAACATTTCAATTTAGAAAAAATGACCTCAGTATATCTTCAACTATATAATATGTTGATAATCGAATAAATTTGCATTATAAATTGCTATTAGCTTAATTTATGATCAGCTTTTTAAATGGTTTCAAATAGCCTAAAAAAAACCCAGCTATTCACCGGACTGAATTGAAGAATGAAGTATTTCTATAACTTACTTATTAACGATATCGCAAAGATGTCAACCAGGCAGTATTTGCTTTATTGGGTTTTCATATTTCACGTTTAACAAACTGTTAGAATTGACAAAATTAAAAAAAGGAGACCGCCTCCATTGGTATCTAAAACGTCTGAAAACTATGTCCATGCAAGAGGTGGCATACAGAGCAACCGGGTCTTTTAAAAAAAAACTGGACAATTATACTAAAACCGGGTTCCTTCCAAATGGAAAAATCAACCAGTACCCAAAACCTATTCTCTACCTTCCTGAAATACCCGATCCTATTGAACTAGGTGAGTATTCAATATTTGGCAATAAGCTGATTGTCAATGACACCATTAATTGGCATCTGGATATTATGAACAAAAAGGAATTTCCAATGGATTTTTCCTTTAATATTGATACGAGGACAGGAAAAAACGGGAATGTTAAGGTCATTTGGGAAATCAACCGACTTCAGTTTTTAAGTGCAATTTGCCTCAAATATCACCAAAGCCAAGATCTAAAATATCTCAATCAGTTTATGAACATTATCATAAGCTGGAAAGAGGCAAACCCTTATCTCAAAGGGGTCAATTGGTATTCCAATATAGAAGTAAGTATCCGGATCATAAACTGGTTTTTATGTTGGGAAATACTCCAAGTCAACAAACTTATACTTCAGAATGAGGAGTTTCGGCAATTTGTTGAGAACATATGGCTTCCCTTGATCGAATTACACGGAATTCATGCAGCACGCTACGAATCCAAATATTCTTCTTCCAATAATCATTTGATTGCGGAAGCAAGCGGATTGTTCATTGTGGGTAGCTATTGGTCCTTCAAAAAATCACCTCAATGGTTACAAAAAGGTAAAAGAATATTAGAACGGGAAATTCAAAAACAGCATTCACCAAATGGCATCAACAAGGAAGAAGCTTCTGAATATATTCAATTTATTACCGATTTCTTTTTAATTGCCTACATCGTTGGTGACGGAACAGGACAAAAATTTGATCCTACTTATGAGCACACCCTAAAGAATATATTCAGATATATTTATCATCTAATGGATATTTCGGGTCATGTTCCCTATTATGGAGATGACGACGATGGAAAAGTATTTTCGCTAAGCTTAGATTCATCGCACAATAACTTCAAATCACTACTGACCAGTGGCGCCGTTTTGTTCGACGATCCTATGCTAAAAGCCAAAGGAAATATCTTTGACCTTAAGAATCAGATACTTTTCGGTCAAGACGGGGAACAAAAGTTCAATACCCTTCCTATTAAAGAAATCGCTGTTGAGACCCAACTATATAAAGACGAAGGGCATTTCTTCATAAAAAAGGGAGATTCTAATAATGAGATCTATTTGCATGTAGATGTTGCGTCACTAGGTTATTTGTCGATTGCCGCCCACGGCCATGCCGATGCGCTATCTTTTTTCTTGAATGTTGACGGGAAACCATATATCATTGATCCGGGCACTTATACCTATCATTCATATCCCGATTGGAGAGAGTATTTTAAAGGAACTATTGCCCACAATACGATCAGGGTAGACGGTTTAAATCAATCAACCAATGGAGGTCCCTGCCTCTGGGTCGATCACTATTCTGCAAAATTGTTAGCAATACATGAAGACTTATACAAGATTGAAATAAAAGGGAGCCATAATGGATATGAAAATATCGGTGTTACTCACATTAGGAACTATACGTTCGACAAGGAAAAAGATTGTATCACAATTCTTGATGAATTAATTGTAAAAGATGATGGGCTACATCGCTACGAATTGCCCCTACATCTTCATCCTACCATTAATCTCTTGCAACTTTCACCTAATGAATTCGAAATATGCCATCCAGGGAAAAGAGTGGTTCATATTTTAGTGGATAAAAGGTTAACTTCAACCATCGTAAAAGGTTCTAAAAAACCTCTATTGGGCTGGTATTCTCCTTCCTTTCTACAAAAAAAGGCGACGTCTGTTATTTATAATACCATAGAGACTGCCGGTAGCTTTACACTAAAGACAGAAATATTTGTAAATCAAATTTAAAACTTTCATGAAGCATAAAATATTAATACACTCCCCCGATCTTTCTACTCCAGGTGGTAAACAAACCTACTTTACTTCCTTAAGGGATTATTTTCAAAGTGATGTCGATTTTTTCTTTTATGGCGCGCGCGGGAAAAAAGAATCGTTATTAAAAGTGCCGTATAGATTATTAAAAGACTATTGGGAATTTTATCGCTTGCTTAAGAAAAACAATTACGATCTGGTTCATTTGAATCCCTCATTAAATCTTAAATCTTTTTTCCGAGATAGCATTTTTGCCTTGATCTGCATAATGGTCCAAGTAAAAATGGTAGTTTTCTGGCATGGTTGGCAATGGGATTTTGAAAAAAAAGTGGTTCGTAAAATAGTGTTCTGGTTTAAAATGACTTACGGGAAGGCCAATTCAATGATTATTCTTGGCAAAGAATTTGGTGACCATTTGAGAACATACGACTATAAAAACCCAATCCATCAGGTAACGACTGTAGCCGATCCGATGTTCTTTAGATCGGAAAACAAATTTGATAATCACCCATTAGATACTTCATCAGACAAAATACTAAGTGTCCTTTTTCTCTCCCGAATAGAAAGAGTAAAAGGAATATATGAAGCTCTGGATTCCATTGAAATGCTTAGAAAGGACCACCCCAACATCGAACTCAGGATAGCAGGTACCGGGGGCGAATTGGAAGCTGTAAAGGAATACATTGCAAAAAAAAACATACAAGGTGTTAAACTATTGGGTTGGATAACCGGGGAATCAAAGCTGAAGGCCTTTATGGAGTCCGATGTGTATCTACTTCCGTCTTATCATGGGGAAGGATTACCCTGTTCTATTTTAGAGGCCATGGCCACCGGACTTCCTGTTTTGTCTTCCGATGTAGGGGGTATCAAAGATTTCTTTGAAGATAAGAAAATGGGGTACCTCATTAAAATGAAAGACCCTGCCGATATTACAGAGAAATTAAAGCTTTTGATAAATGATCGGGAGAAAATAAAAAGTATGGGAATCTATAACATCGATTATGCCCAAAAAAGATTTACGCCTGAACAAGTAAGTGCAAACCTAGAGCATATCTATTCAGAAACCATAGCAAATACCGTTGTTTAGAAATAAAAACAACAACCAAACTCTGATTCTGATTTAAAGTTTCAAAGCCTCTAGAAACCCTTGAATTAACCCTGACCGTTTGTTTAGTTTACCAACAAATACCTTCATAATTTTCGGTATTTACATTGTCTTTTATTTTTACTAGGTCGATGAAGTGTTTATCAGGATATTTTGTGTTTATTTGTTTGAATTCTGGTTCATCGTGCGAAATGATGACTGTCTCTGAATTACCAATAACTTTATCTAAATCATCGGAGATCAATTCTGATAAATGAGGAATATGTTTATCAATGTATACTTTGTTGGTACCTGAAAGTTTGGAAATATTGACGTTCTTATCATAGATCAAAATCGAAAACCCTTTTCCCAGCAAAGTCTCCGCCAGTTCCACAATTGGACTATGACGTAAGTCATCTGTACCCTTCTTAAAGCTTAAACCAAGAATTCCTATATTCCTTGCGTTTCTGTCTAGCACCAGCTTCAGTGCCTGATTTTTTTGATTTTCATTAGATTCTAGAATAGAATTCAAAACAGGGCTCTCTAGGTAAAAATCATGTGCCATGGTCTTAAATGCTTTTAGATCCTTCGGAAGACAAGATCCGCCAAATGCAAACCCAGGTTTTAGGTAGTACGATGATAAGTTTAACTGCTTATCCATACAAAACAAATTCATAAGTTCATGTGAATCAATATTCATTTTCTTACAAATATTCCCGACCTCATTGGCAAATGATACTTTTAGAGCGTGAAATGAGTTGTTCACATATTTTATAAGTTCGGCAATTTCAATGCTTGTTTCTGCGATCGGTGTATTTATGCCATCATACATTTCAACTATTTTTTTTGATGCAATATCACTATCTGTTCCGATTACAGTAACAGGAGGATTATAATAATCCTTAACAGCAGAACCTTCCCGTAGAAATTCTGGATTAGATACTATCGCAAACCCCTCGTTGCGTTTTTTTCCGGAGTTTTCTGCTATAATTTCACCAACTTTTTTGTTCGTACCTGGCAGTACGGTACTTCGAATAACAACTATGTGAAAATCATCTTTCCTGCTCAAGGCCTTTCCTATTTGTTCTGCAGTCTCGTAGATTGCATTTAAATTCAAATGTCCATTAACGTCCGAGGGCGTACCTACACAGATTATTGAGATTTCTGATTGCATCACCGCTTCTTTGAAATCCAATGTTGACGATATCCTACCTTTTTTCCAATTGCTCTCAATTAGCTCGTCAATATCTTTTTCAATAATAGTGGCTTTCCCTTCATTAATAAGATTATTTTTATGTGGAATAACATCAACGCCTATTGCCTTGTGTCCATTTTCAGAAAGACAGGCCAAACTGACACAACCTACATACCCTAATCCAAATATTGATATTTTCATTTATTTATTTTCTTTTAATTTGTTCAATAACACTGTTGTAAAATTATCCCATTCTTCGAATAGCATCTGTCTAAATTTGTTCTGATCGGGGAAAACCATTCTCCCATTTATTATTTTTAAAACTGTATCTATAATATCCTGAGCCTCTAATTTAAGTAGCATCCCTTTTTTGATCATTATCAAATTTGCCGGCATTTCCCTTATCCCAGCATAAATAGACGGAACACCTAACATAGCGCCTTCCCTAGCTACACTATCCCCAGATGAAATAACAATTTGGCTAAAGTACATTAAAGAGTGTATATGCCTGACTGGTTCTTTAAGAATAATCCAACTATCAGGATATCGGGGTATGTCCTCTTTGTTTTCAACGGACAATAGAACCTTGGTCGATGGAGGAAAATTTTGGGATATAGCTAATATAATACCTTGATCCTGAGAAAGATAATTTGAGGTTTCCGTAGATACTTCACGAATAAAAATATACTTCTTAGGCTGTAAATTATATTCATTCAAAGCTCTGATGTCAGGAGTTAAATATTGAGGCGACAAATATGACCATTCTTTAAGGGCATTAAAATATTTAACTCCTTTAATCCGTGACTCAAATGGAGGTAAAAACACCTCATCTGCCGAAAATTTCAGAAGTGGAAAAACAAATTTTCTTGGATCATCAATGAAAGCCATATTCGGGATTCCTCTCAATTTGGCTATAAAATTTGCTTGATAATGAGCAGTTATAACAAATCTATATTTATTTGCTCTAATTTCTTTGAATAGCCTAATCATACGTGGAATGATTATCTTAAAAATCATAGAAAACATCCCTTTGTTATGCTTATAATCACCGATAGCAATTATATTATAATCTGGTAATTCGTATTGAATTACATCCAGTAATTTCCCTCTATTTACACAGTAAATATCAATCTCGGACGGATCAAACGTCAGGATTACATTTTTGAAAAAGTTATACTGTGGAAGGTGATACAAATCAACCAGGACTTTCTTCATTTTTTTGCAACTAGGTATTGTCAAATTAATTTAACAATATATGTTTGATAATTCAATATTCATAATTTATTTGATGAAATGAAACTTTATTCAGTTATGAACATCATTGGCACTCGCAATATTAATAATTCAAACTCACTATTTCGACCATATTCCGCGTTCTTTTTTTGATAAAATTTTGATTACTTGAATCGGCGATACAATTGCCAGTGGTATTAAACTGGTAATCGTACCTAAAACAATACCCACTACCCCCAGGTTCAAAACTTTAACAAAAAACAAGGATGCAGGAATATTAATAAACGCGGCAAATATCCAGGTATACATCTGGAGTTTAATTTTACCCGTTCCGTTTAGTACTATGTTGAACATATTTACCCAGGTCGTAAGGCAAATTGAGACGGCAACCGCTATCGAAATTACCATTGGTATATACAGGTTTTCTTGCAACCAAAACTTATATACAACGGGAGATAATAGCACCATTAACCCAGCAACAAATAATGTCCCGACCCAAATCTTAAAAACGGTCCACATAGACTTTTTCATCCATTCTACATCGCCTTTGGCATATGCTTCAATGTTGGACGGCCAAAGTTGGTTGTTCAGTATAACGAACAATAACATAAATATTGACAGGTACTTATAGGCAGCCTCATACTGGGGCACTCCGTCTAAGGACACATAGCTGGCAATTAAAACATTGTTTGTTTGATGAATAACAAGCATTGCGATTTTAATTAGAAAGAATTTAATTCCCAAAGAAAAAAGGTCTTTAAAATAATCCCATCTGACATGTTTTAAATAAGGTCTATACTGTCTGAATTTGCGTTTGAAAAAATACAATCCGACAGTTAACGGGACTAAAGCAAATGTTAAGGATTTGGCAGTGCCAAAAAGAAGTAGTGAGTCAGGAACTATAAATGGAATTATGATAATTAATATAAGAAAGGACGCCTTTGTAAGTAATGAAAAAAGTTCTACATACGCCATTTTTTGTAAGGCATAAAATATTTCATATATATTACGTGAAACAAATTGAATGCCAAAAGCAACAATGATGATAGCGCCAAGTATCTTAACCTCGCTGACTAATTCAGGTGCAATATTTAGCCAAGTAGTCCAGGGCAAAATAAAATTCAAGATAAGTAGTATGATAGTTATCAATAATATGACAGTCCCTAAGGCAAAGTATGCCGTACTCACATAACGCACGGCCTTTTCATCATCATTATGAGCTACGGATTCGCCAAACTTGTTACGCAAGCCGAGGCCAATACCAATATCAAAATTCAAAAACCAATCTACTATCGAAAGAAGTGTTAGAAAGATACCGAACTTTACGGCCCCAAGATAATCTAAGGATAAAGGGAAGTAGATAAAGCCAATTAACAATCCAAGAGCTTTTATTATTATAGTTTGCAATACGTTCCTTTTAGCTCGAGCAGATCGAGCATCTCCTTTAAGGAATGCCTTATTTGCCCTTTTCAATAACTTCATATTCCGGTATGGGAGTTTAATATTGCAATCATCCAGTTTGTTTTAAAAAGCAGTTTGTTCTCTTATTTTATTGATTCCCATTCCAATCCCAATATGAATGGCATAGAGAACCGAAATATATTTTAGAAATAAAAAGGTATTGGTTAGATTACCTATCAAATATAGAATACTTACAAGAAACGGAATTACGAAATACAAATTATCATTAAATGATCTTGAATAGTAAAATACCGCTAACAAGACAAATAAGGTAAAGCATATAAAGGCAGGTATGCCATATAGAAATAGTGCCGAAAAATAACCACTATGCAAATCTCCGGTCGTCGCTGTTGCTCTATCCCTATCGCCAGTTATTCGCAACATATTCACATAGTATACTTCATTTTTAAGGTCACCATATCCAAATAACGGTTTTTTGCCAATATTATCAAGAACCATGGAATAATATCCTTTTCGGCCATCAATCGAATCACTCAGTCTTTCCTTAACCAAGGAGCTATTCATGATATCTTGATAGTAAAAAATAGAAAGGGACAATACAAGTGCAAGGGAAGACAACCCCACCAATAGCAACTTCTCAATAGCCACTTTTTTAATAAAAACTAAATATGTGAAGAGGACCAAAATTAAGATGATCCAGCTCATTCGCTGAAAAGATGACAAAACACCAAGAGAAAATAAACATATTAATACTATTTTCAACTGATTGTTTTTAACTGAGATTAATGTCCATGCAATTGCAATTATAAGATAGTACGAATTGAAATACTCAGTGCTAAAGATGCCATTTGACCTCAAGACATCGCCAAAGGCCAACCTAGCATCTCCTATTCTCAGAAAGTATGGGTCAATTGATAATTGTAGCAGGCTTACGATACTTGAAGCCACGGCCCCAATAATTATCGTTTTCCCGATTAGGTCATAGGATGCCTTATCAGCCATTAAACGTAACGCTATTATTAAAACCAAAAAGGTTAGAGCATCAAGAATTGTTTTTAACCCTTCCGCAACGCCAATATGGGAGAAATTGACAAGAACTGAGACAACAAGTAATATTACATACGCAAAAAGTGCTACTTCAAAATAAGGTATTGTCTTGGTCAAAGTCAGCTGTAGCTTTCCCCTAGAAAGCAATGTTTTTCTAAGTATAAAAAATGATAGCAATAAAAAAATAAATCTTTCAGGTTGTATTTCAAAAAGACTAAACCCAGGAATTTTTAAAGTGAGTAATGAATTAATATTTCCTGTTAACAAAAAGAAGGTTAGAAAAAATATTTCAATCTTGTATCTAGACTTACTTTTGATTACCAAGTATAAAGAAGCAAGCGCTGCCAATGCGAAAAAAATAAAAAAATGTTGCAATTGTACATTTGGCCAATTAAAATACTGTTCGTAATCATTCATTTTATCACTATATCAAGTTTTGAAGTTAGACGGTGTATAAAAAAGAAAAATAAAAGCCGTATTCTAGACAGACAAAGAATCTTTAATTAATTGAGATCCTCCATTCGCACCATACATTTGCCCATACCCATAACTATGTTCTTTATTCATCTCATCATTAAAAATGATGTAACTTTTTTTCTTTTTACCTCGGAGCATCAATTTTTCAAAATCTTTTAGAAATCCAATTTTGGCTATCTTTCTTCTAACAACAAACAAATTTATGTCTATCTCATCCCTAAATAACAGAAAATCGGAAACTAGACCCACAGGCGGGGTATCCAGTATTATATAGTCGTATTCTTGGCTGAATTCAAAAATAAGCGATTTCATTTTATCACTAGAAAGTAACCCATGAATATTACCATCCACAAAATTAGTTGGAATAAATTGGAGATTTTTTAACTTTTCATGGGGATAAATGATATCCTTCAAATTACTAATTTCTCCTTGTAAATAGTTGGAAAGTCCCTTGCCCTTAATTTTGTCAAGATCGGTTACTAGGCTTGGGTTCCTTAAATCCGTATCAATAATAAGCGTTTTTATGCCAGCCTCAGCAAAGGTTATTCCTAAATTAATAGCACAAAAGCTTTTACCTTCTTTTGGCATAACTGAAGTTATCCCCAATACACAACATCTCTTTTTTGGGCGATTATACTTTAAATTGGCACTCAAGTTTCTGAACGACTCTTTTACCCTCCAAAGTGAAATTGATGAGCTGCTATTTTTGGATTTCACATCGTGATTGGTGATACTGGTAATTAACGGAATGTCTGTATTCGCCGTAATTTGGCTAGAATTATGAATAATGTCATTTGGAGCAAACAAAACCATCCAAGTTAGAGGTGTTATTATACCAAGTATAGTGGCCAATACCAATAGTAGCAATTTTTGGGGAGCTACTGGCCCATTTCCCACCATTCTTGCAACATCCAAGACTCTGGTATCTGAGATGTTCTCAGCCCTTGCAATACCTGTTTTAGCCAACTCCTGACTTAGATAATTGAACAGATTTTCATATAGAGTACTTTGCCTTTGAATATTGAGCAATTGATTTTCTCGCATAGGCAAAGATTTGATTACTCCATCATAATTAGATAATTGTGAATTCACTCTTCGCAATGCAAATTCTGAGGATTTGACAGCATTACGTAAATTGTTCAACAACAAACTGGTTGACTCCTTTATTTGCTCGTTAAGGATTCTCATTTCTTGATTGCTTTCAGTCACAAAAAACCTCTTTTTTGATCTTTTGGCATACAACCTTTTGAGTTCTA
>RCNE010001168.1_pt1 | contig 14309 bp, 14 predicted proteins | sample 2041361 | NCBI WGS metagenome assembly RCNE01 (sample SAMN09708229, study PRJNA481090) | Marine sediment metagenome, whole genome shotgun sequencing project.
ATCAACCTGCCCTTTGCGGAGAATTTGATCGATGGGCACTTTCGATCGACCGATGAGCTACGGGCCCGCTTTCGGACAGCGGCCGTCGACGAGAACACGGTCTGGTACTGCGGTTCCGGCGTGAGCGCATGTCATAACCTGCTGGCTGCAGAAGCCGCAGGACTTGGAGTCGGAAAACTTTATGTTGGCTCTTGGTCTGGTTGGTCTTCAGACGATGACCGAGGGGTCGAGGTCGGCTAACCCATCCAATCAACGATACGCGTCGCCATCTCGACATGTCGTTCCCAGATCACCATGTGTCCGGCTCCCGGAAACATCTCAAGCTGCGAGCCAGGAATACCTTCAGCCAAGCGCTCGACTTGGTACGGGCGGATCAACTGATCCCGCGTACCGCCGATGACCAGCGTGGGAACAGAAATCGTGTAGAGGTGATCAACCACGTCATGGGCCCGCAATGCTGCGGTGGCGAGCACTCGCACGTTTTCATCACATCGTGCGAACTGTGCAATTGCTTGGTCGACCATGTTCAGGCTTGGTCGGGCGCCGAACGCACCGAGGCCAGTCCCCACGCGAAGCCGGTCATCGGGAGGACGCAACAGATCCGGGATAGTCAACCCCCCAACCGCCAAACCAACCGTGTGCCGCGCTGTACGCAGCGACCCAGCGGTGGCCACCAGCACGAGTCGTTCGACCCGTTCGTAGAACGCTGCGCCGTGGTGCACTGCGTACGACATCGAGGCCATCCCGCCCATCGAGTGACCCATCAACGCCGCGGCCTTGATGTCGAGCGCCTCGAAGACGACAGCGAGGTCGTCGCCGAGTTGGGCTGAACCAAATCCTGCGGTCCCGGCGGTCGATTGGCCATGCCCGCGTTGCTCGATTGCGAGCACCGAGAAACCAGCGTCGATCAACAAGGGCGCCATTGGGCCCCAATCGAGATGATTCGACGTGAGGCCGTGTACAACCACAATCGTCGGACCTTCGCCAGCAAGAATCGTGTTGATGGTTGCACCATCTGGAAGATCGACTGAACGATGTTCACCGTCGGGAAAGCTCAGCGACTTGCCCTTCAACGGATCAGGGTTCTTCGCCCATTGTCGAATGAGTCGACTCGCCGCTGCCCCGCCAGCGACGAGAGCGACTGCGCCAAGTGCGGGAACAACAAACTTCTTGTGGACCATTCGAAGAGTCTGGCCTGCTCAGGCCGATGTCACGTCGATCTCGGTTGCTTTGATCGACACCCAGACCGCTGAGCCAGGTGTGAGGTCGAGGGCCGACACGGCGCCAGGCGTGACGTCGGCGGTGAGCGCAAGAGGTTCGCCGAGGTAGATCCGACTGGTGTCTCCGAGCGGTTCGATGGCAGCGACCATCGACTGCCAGGTGTTGCGCGGCGAGCCGTGAGGCTGCGAGGGGTGAAGAGCGATCGCCGACGGAGCGATCGAGACGAGGACGGCGCCTGAGGCCGAGGTGTTCGACGTCTGGAGGTGTTGCGTTGAACCAGCCACGTCCAGCAGCCCACCATTGCTCGTCGCGTGAAGAAGGTTTCGCCCAGAGAGCGCTGCGACATACGGGGTAGCTGGATGGCGTCGAATTTCTTCGGGCGAGCCGGACTGGGTCACGCGACCCCCCTCGAGCACCACGATTCGGTCAGCGAGGAGGAACGCATCTGTCGGGTCGTGGGTGATCAGTAGGCGCGGACCGGAGAAGGTTCGCAAATGCTCCGAAAGCGACTTCCGCACGCGGCTTCGGCTTGCGACGTCGAGCGCCGACAGCGGCTCGTCGAGCAAAAGGACGTCGGGGTCGATCGCCAGGGCGCGTGCCAGCGCGACACGTTGCGCCTGACCGCCGGAGAGCTCGGTTGGTCGGCGCTGTGCGAGTTCCTCGAGCTGGAATCTGGCCACGAGGTCATCGGTGATCGCCGTGGCCTCGTGTGATGACCTCCCCTTCGACCGGGGACCGAAGGAGATGTTGTCCCGGACGGACAGGTGGTCGAACAAGACGTAGTCCTGGAAGACGACGCCGACGTTGCGCTTGCTGGCACCAATGAAGATGTTGTCGTTCGGGGAGTCGACGACGTTCCCTCCGATTTCGATCGAACCTTCGTCGACCGGGAGGAGGCCAGAGAGCGCCGAGACAATTGTCGACTTCCCCGCGCCGTTCGGACCCAGGAGCGCCGTGGTCGATCCATCAGCGAGCTCAAGGATGACTGAAACGTCGAAGGTCTCTGAGCGGCGGACCGTGAAGTTGGACGAGACGCTCATGTTCGAGACCACCACCGATCGCGAAAGAGAAGCAGGACGGTGAAGGACACAGCGACGAGTAGGAGGCTGATGGCCACAGCAGCGTCTCGATCAGACTCGAGTGCGACGAACACCGCAAGCGGCAACGACTGTGTTCGGCCGGGCAGATTTCCTGCAAACGTGATCGTCGCGCCAAATTCGCCAAGTGCTCGAGCCCACGCCAAAACGATCCCAGCGCCCAGCGACGGACGAATCATCGGGAGCGCCACGCGACGAAAGACCGTGAACTCGCTCGCACCGAGCGTCGTTGCGGCCGCCTCATGACGACCATCGAGTGAACGGAGCGCTCCCTCGACCGTGACGATCAGAAATGGCATTGCGACGAACGTGTTTGCGATGACAACCGCCCAGATCGAAAACGGAAGGACAAATCCCGTCGCCGCCTCGACCGGTTCGCCGACGAGCCCTCGCCGGCCGAAGGCGAACAGCAACGCCGCACCCCCCACCACAGGCGGGAGGACCATCGGCAGGGTGACGACTGCGCGCAGGACATTGCGCCCTGGAAAATCGATCCGGGCGAGCAGCCACGCCAGTGGCACGCCCAACAACACGGACAGGCCAGCGGCAGCAAGTGACGTGAACAATGAGATCACAATCGCGTCGACCACGATATCGGAGGTCAACAGGTCGGTCAGTCGGCTCCATGGCGTCCGCCACAGGAGACCGAGCAATGGCACGACGAAGAGCGCTGCGGCAAGAAACGCAGCGATAACAATAACGATTGGAGGTCGCCGGGCGAGCTCGGGTCGTCTGGAGGTCACGCCATCGGCGCTCCTGGATCTCGAGGTCATGAAACGACGAACCCCGCATCGGTAAAGATCTCTATGGCCTCAGCCGACTGAAGGAACTCGATGAATGCATCGGCATCGGGCCCGCTTCCCGCGATCACCCCGGCCGAGTACTGGGCGCTCAACAAGGCTGCAGCTGGTGGCAAGACCACCTCCTCGACCTCTCCCGACGACAACACGTCGGTCCGGTACACCAGAGCAGCATCGAGTTCACCGAGTTCGACCTTCGTGAGCAGCGACCGGACGTTCGCCTCATTCGTGTCAACCTGGGGTTCGATCCCTTGATTCTCGAACACCGTCGACGCCAGGTCACCACATGGAACCCCTGGAGCGCACACTCCCAGAGTGAGCGAGCTGTTCTCGAAGTCGGACAAGTCAGTCACCTGCTCGGGGTTTCCCAGAGGCACCGCGATCGTCATCGTGTTTCCGGCCACCACCACTGGTTCGGCGCCGATCATGTCTGCGTCGAGGAGTGACTGCATGACCGAAAGGTTGGCCGAGACGAACACGTCAGCGTCGGCACCGTCGAGGATCTGTTCGCGAAGCGCACTACTGCCGGCGAAGCTGAACTCGACGTCAGCTGTCGATTGGTCCTCGAACCGCTCTGCGATATCTGGGAGGACATCGGTCATCGACGAGGCCGCAAAGACCTTGACGGTCGAGACTTGATCACCGGTTCCTCTCCCGCATGCTCCCAGCAGCACAAGCGCGCACAGGAGAACGGCAGGTGGACGCATCACCCAAGACTCTCGCAGTTTCGAGATGTCGGCACATCGGGCGCCAACAGGACGGGTTACCGGTCACACATGTGTGACCCAAACGACAGTGAATGGTCTTCTCCTGTGAAATCAGGGGCCTAACCTTCATTTACGCCCTGTTTTGACCGTTGGCGTACTACGCACACGATCCACAAGGGTGTCATGCCGATCTCTTCTCCTATTCAGCCGCGCGCCATTGCCTTGCGCGACCACTTCGATTCCGGTGGTACGAGCTGGTTCTCGAACACACGGGTCAACCTGGTTTCTGGCCTTGTGGTTGCACTTGCGCTGATCCCCGAGGCCATCTCGTTCTCGATCATTGCTGGGGTCGACCCAAAGGTCGGTCTCTACGCATCGTTTTCGATCGCCATCCTGATCTCGTTCACGGGCGGCCGCCCGGGCATGATCTCGGCCGCGACCGGCGCCATGGCGTTGGTTATCGTGTCGCTCGTCGCCGACCATGGGCTCGGCCACCTCTTCGCCGCAACAATTCTCGCTGGCATCATCCAGGTGGCGTTCGGCTATCTGGGCGTGGGCGAGCTCATGCGGTTCGTGCCTCGCACCGTCATGATCGGATTCGTCAACGCGCTGGCCATCCTGATCTTCATCGCACAGATTCCGCACATGTTCCTGACAGACGACGACTCCGCTGGCTTCCCGCTTCAACTGAACCTGCTCTTCGTTGGCCTCGGGCTGGCAATCATCTACGGCCTTCCCCGACTCACAAAAGCGATTCCTTCGCCGCTCGTCGCCATTGTCGTGCTCGCAGGAGTGGCGATAAGCATGGACCTCGACCTCCGGACCGTCGGCGACATGGGCGACCTGCCGGACACGCTGCCATGGGTTGCGCTGCCAGACGTGCCGTTCACAGTTGAGACGTTCCAGATCATTCTCCCGTACGCCATCACGTTGGCTCTCGTGGGTCTGCTCGAATCGCTCCTCACCGCACAGTTGCTCGACGACCTCACCGACACCGACTCCGACAAGAACATCGAGTCGCGTGGCCAGGGCATCGCAAACATCGTCACCGGATTCCTTGGCGGCATGGCCGGTTGCGCCATGATTGGCCAGTCCATGATCAACCACAAGAGTGGCGGACGCACCCGCCTCTCCACTCTCGCGTCGGGTGTCTTCCTCATCATCTTGGTCATTGGCCTGGGTGGCTGGGTGGCCAAGATCCCAATGGCAGCATTGGTCTCAGTCATGATCATGGTGGCATTCGGTACGTTCGATTGGTCGAGTATCAGGCCAAACATGTTGCGCTCCATGCCCAGAACCGAGACATCCGTGATGGCCGCAACAGTTGCGATCGTCGTGGTCACCCACAACCTCGCCTATGGCGTTGGTGCCGGCGTCGTGCTCTCGGCGATCTTCTTCGCCCGGAACGTGTCGCGTCTCGTTCGAGTCACCAGCGTGCTCGACCCCGACAATACCGAGCGGTTGTTCGCCGTGAGTGGCGAATTGTTCTTTGCGTCGACCAACACGCTTACGCACGCGTTCGACTATGACGCCGTTCAGGTGAAACGTGTCGAGATCGACTTGACCGACGCTCGCATCTGGGACTCGTCCTCGGTGGTTGCCCTCGACGCAGTGGTCGCCAAGTTTGCCGACCGCGGCATCGACGCACATCTCGTTGGTCTCAACAAACACGCCGAGTCGTTGCACAAGCGCACGACGGGTGTCGGCGCAGGCCACTGAACCACCCCAAATCTGAAGCATGGTGATCCGTCTGCGATCAGCAGCCTTCAGATTTCGACAGGCGAGCTAGCGTTCCCAGTACGAAACAGCTACTCACCATCATCCGCGACTGCACTGTCTGCGCCGAACATCTTCCTCACGGGGTCCGGCCCATCGTGCAAGTATCGCCGCGTTCTCGCATCGTGATCATTGGCCAGGCACCAGGTCGTCGAGTCCATGAGTCAGGGGTGCCTTGGGACGACCCCAGCGGAGTACGCCTGCGCGACTGGCTTGGCCTGACGACCGAGCAGTTCTATGACCCCACCATCGTCGCCATGGTTCCAATGGGATTCTGTTACCCGGGTTCGGCAACGTCCGGTGACAAACCGCCCCGCCCAGAATGCGCTCCCCTATGGCACGACGAGCTCCTGAGTCGACTTCCCGACGATCGGCTCGAAGTCATCATCGGGATGTACGCACAGGCTCGGTACATCGCCGATCGACCGAAGACGCTGACGGAAACCGTTACCAAGTGGGAGGACTACCTTCCGCGGCAAATCGTGATGCCACACCCTTCACCTCGAAACCGCCATTGGCTCACCAAGAACCCGTGGTTCGAAGCAGAGGCGATTCCGGCGGTGCAGCGGCGCGTTCGAGAAGTTCTCGCCCACTAATCCTCGAAGTCCGTGGCGCCGATCGAGTCGAGCTCACCTTGTGCGCCGATCTGGCCGACCGCAGCGGCCTCGGGGACCACGGCAAGTGTCCGACCATCGTCAAATCCAGCCTGATACGCCGCATCGACCTGGTAGCCGACCTCCTCGATCGCAGGTTCGGAATACACCTCGTAGTACGAGGCATCGTTCACCTGCTGTCCGGTGATGAATACGGCTGTGAGCACAGCAGTATTCGCGGCGATTGCGACCCAGCGTCGCCAGCTGCGCCCCTGTGAGCGGCGGCCAAGGTGCACGGAGAGGACGACGCCTACGGCCGAGATCAGCAGGCCAGTTGGTCCGAAGACAAACGGGTCGACCATCGTTGTTTGCGAGGTCGAACTGACGGTGAACATGACGATCGACGCCGCCATATATCCGCGCAACGCCCACCAACCCGGACGGGCTTCTCGGGCAAACTCTCGAAGCGAGAGCCAGAGTTGACCTTTTCTGAGATTCTCAACGGTGTGGACGAGACGGTCGATGAGCGGCGGTGTCGATGACCCCGTCGAGACCGGCGGAACGTCAGCTGACTGGCGGTATTCCTCGACGAATGTGACTGGGTCGCCGAGCACAGTTGTGATGGGTCCGTCCCACTCCGATGCCACTTCGATCACATGCTGTTCGATGTCGGCCATGAGGTCTTCGACATCCCAGTCTGGGAGATCAGATAGGTAGAGGCGGACCGCATCTAGATACGCAGTAACCGAAGAGTTCGGTTGTGTCTTCGTACTCATTCGTGACCTCCAGCTGTCAGCAGCCCGTCCATCGATGTGGAGAAAGATGCCCACGACTTCGCTGACGCCGCTCGTACGTCGTGACCACGAGAGGTGAGCTCGTAGTACTTGCGATTCGGACCCTCGTCGGACGGCTCGACGTAACTCGACAACGAACCAGCGGTGAACAGTCGTCGGAGGGTTCCATAGACAGAGGCGTCCCCAACACCATCGAGGCCCGACTCACGAAGTTGGCGCACCACGTCGTAGCCATAAGTGGGGCCACCATCGAGCACGGTCAGTACCGCCAGCTCCAACACCCCCTTCAACAACTGTGTATTCGTTGCTCGTTCGGCGTCCACGTCGGGCTCTCCTCGCTCCTCCAGTTGGAGGAAGTCGCGGTACTACGCAGTGCACAGTACCACGCAAGCAACGGTACTGAAGCGCGCGGATGTCATTTCACAAGTTCTTCGAAGTCTGGTGATGCCCAACGCATCACCAGACTTCGGATTTCGTGCGGAGGGGGCTGCGGTCAGATGTCCGAGAAGTCGCCGCTGCGTCCTTTTCCGTCGGCGAAACGGCGTGCTCCAGCAATACCTTCCGCGACGACCATGGCCTTGCTGCTCTCGAATTCGTGACGGAGCGCCTCACCCATTGGAAGGCCATGTGACTCTTTGGCCGAACGTCGGTCGGCTCGCATGCATGCCTGCGGAAAGGCGGCGATCGAGTGAGCGAGTTCCTCGGCCTTCGATCGGGCGTCTCCCTCTGGCACGACGTACTCACACAAGCCGATTCGCTCACACTCTTCAGCCATCACCTGACGTCCGGTGAGGATCAGATCCATTGCTCGCCCCTCGCCCACCAGTCGAGGCAATCGCACGGTTCCACCATCGATCAGCGGCACACCCCACCGACGGCAATACACACCCATGTACGCCGACTCCTCCATGATTCGGATATCGGCCCACATGGCCAGTTCCATGCCACCTGCGACCGCCGGACCAGCCACTGCGGCGATCACTGGCTTCGACAGTTCGAGCCGGCTTGGCCCCATGGGTCCGCGAGAGTGCCCATCTTCGGTCTGACGATCGAACGGAAGTTTGTTCACGCCGTCGTCGCCGTCGGCCAATGCTGCGGCTGCCTTCAGGTCCCATCCGGCACAAAAGGCTCCGCCCTCGCCCCAAAACACCGCGACCGATGCCGTGTCGTCCCGATCGAATTCGACGAATGCCTCGAACAACGCCTGTGCACTTGGAGCATCCATGGCGTTGCGCGCCTCATAACGCGAATGGATCACCGTCCACACGGCACCGTTCTTCTCCACACGTACAGTCACTGTTTTCCCGCTCCTTCGTCGCTTCTGTTCAGAGTTCGACGAACTGGCCGTCGATCCACATGTCTCGCAGTTTGTACTTCTGAACCTTTCCGCTGCCAGTGAGCGGAAAAGACTCCAGTTCGAACCACTGCTTGGGGGTCTTGTGCGGAGCCAGCGATTCTCGCATGTAGGCAAAGAGCTCGTCCTTGTCGACGCTGGACCCCTCTACAGGCCGAATGAACGCACCGACGGTCTCACCCCACTTGTCATCAGGCAGCCCAACCACGACGACCTCAGCCACCGAATCATGTGCGAACAGCAGCTCTTCAAGTTCCTTCGGATAGATGTTCTCGCCACCTCGGATGATCATGTCCTTCAAGCGACCTTCGATAACCGTGTATCCGCGATCGTCCATCGAGGCCAGGTCGCCCGAGTGCAACCAGCCCTCCGAGTCGATCGTTGCCGCAGTCTGCTCGGGCATCTTGTAGTACCCGTGCATGAGGTGATATCCCCGCGAGCACAATTCTCCGACGGCACCCACGGGAAGGGTCTCCCCCGTGTCGGGGTCGACGATCTTCACCTCCATGTGGGGCATGGGCGGCCCGATGGTGGTCGCTTTGTCTTGAATCGTGTCGACGGGAGCGGTCATATTGACGACGGGCGAACACTCCGTTTGGCCGTAGACGATGGTGAACGGCGCTCCGAGTTTCTCCTCGAAGGTCTTCACCAATTGTTCGGGAACGAGGGATCCCCCCGAGCTCAAACCGCTGAGCGATGACAGATCGGTCTCGGCGAGCCGCGGCGACTCAAGCAGGCCGACCATCATCGTGGGCACACCCATCATCCCGTTCACGCCATAGGTTTCGCAGAGCTCAAGGACCAGGTCCGGGTCGAACGCCGGCACCAGCACCTGCGTGCATTGATGCGAGACCGAACCGAGCATCGACATGGCACTTCCAGCGGTATGAAACAGCGGCATCATGGTGAGGTACACCTGACCGTCCTGCATGCCCAACCGGTTGAAAAAGTGACGGGCGTTGTTGAGGAGTCCTCGATGGTGCAGGGCAGCGCCCTTTGGGAAACCCGTTGTTCCCGACGTGTATTGCAACATGACCTGATCGTCAGCAGTAACCGCAGGCAGCTCCTCGGTGAACACTTCACCGCTCGCCAAGAAGTCGTCCCACTCCGCAATCCGAATCACCTCGCGAAGGTCAGGACACTCGGAGTGAACCTCTTCGGCGATTGAACGCATGGGGTTCCCTCGGTGTTCATCGACGATAAAGAGACCAGCGCTGTTCGACTGCGTCAGGATGTATTTCACCTCCTTCGCCTGAAGTGCTGGATTCACCGTGACGAGCGACATACCCGCGAGCGCACATCCAAACTCGAGCATGGCCCATTCGGGCACGTTGTGTGCCCACACCGAGATGTGTGACCCGATCTCAAAGTGCGTAAGAAGGGCCCGAGCAGTTCGTTCTGCCTCAGCGAGGAACTCCGCGTACGTCCACTGACGACGTTGCGCCGCGTCGGCCACACCCTCGATGATCGCCAAACGATCCGGAACTGCCGTCGCCGCAGCTCGGAGCGCATCACCGATGGTGGACTCGATGAGCCCGGGTTCGTTGGGCCCTTGGGCATGCGACATCGTCAAAGTCATGTTGTGTCCCCCACACCCAGCTCGAAGCGAAGTGCCTCGGCCAAGCGTTCATAGTCATCGATGGAGTTGTACTGCTGAGCCGACACGCGAAGTAAGCGGCGCCCGCCCTCTGGCAATTCAAACACCGGGACCTCGATCGCCCAGCGGTCACGGAGTGCATACATAAGTGGGTCGAAGATGCTCGTTGTGGGTTTCGCCGTGTGCATCACCGGCAGCGACGCGATCGATCCAATCATCGAATCGGGGGCCGGCGGCTCAACACCAAGGGCTTCGGCCACGATGTTGCGGCCCAGGAGAACCATTTCGTGGTTACTTGCACGAACACCCGGCCACTTGTCCTCATGGTGTGCAGCCATGACCTCGAGAGCAGCACCCACGCTCAGACGCGCCGACGGGTCATCGGTGCCTACCCAGTCGAACTGCGCATGAAATCGAGTCTCGCTGTTTGGCCACCCATCGTTGTGACCATGGCTCACGACCGAGGCATGCATTTCCGACCGGTGCCGGTCAGCAACGTGCAAAAAGGCCGAACCCTTTGGTGCGCAGATCCACTTGTGACAGTTCGCGGCGTAGAACGAGGCTCCGAGTGCGACCAGGTCGACGTCGATCATTCCGGGGGCGTGCGCCCCGTCGACGAGCACCGGAATGTCGGGCTCGAGCGTGGCAATGAGCTGCTCAATCGGCATGACGAGCCCCGTTGCTGAGGTGACGTGGTCGAGGAGCACGAGCGCTGTGCGGTCGGTGACCCGGTCGAGCACTGCGTCGATGACCTGCTGGGAACTGGTGATGGGAAATGGGATGTCTGCCACCACGATGGTCCCATCGAACCGCCGGGCAGCTACTTCCGCAGCGTTCCGGCATGCGTTGTATGTGTGATTGGTCACCAAGATCTCGCTGCCGCTGGGCAGTTGCGTCTCGAGTGATCGAAGGACCGCGTTCACTCCGGCGGTGGCGTTCGAGACAAAGACCATGCCGTCGCTGTCGGCATTCACGAAGTCGGCGATCGCAGCACGTGAGGATTCGAGTGCGGGTTGGTACTCGTGGAGCATGAAACCCATCGGGTTTCGCTCCATCTGCGCGCGGTACGCCTGCTGCACGTCGAGCACCTCGATCGGACATGCGCCGAACGAACCGTGGTTCAGGTGCGTCACATTCGGATCGAGCTGCCATGTCGCCATCTGCGATGATCTTTGCAGAACGAGTGCGCCTGGAGCCAAGCCACTCAGCCCAGCGTTACCTGGATTCCTCGAAGTCGAGTAACGTCTCAGAGCTTATGAACTCCGTCGCGGACCGGCCGCGACCACAATGAAGGGACCGCTCATGGGAATCATGGACACAATCAAGAATTTTTTCGGATCAGCGAAGGACGTCGCTGGTGACGTGGCTGAAAAGGCTGGCGATGTCGCTGGTGACGTCGCCGAAAAAGCTGGTGGCGCGGCGAGCAAGGCTGGCGATGCCGCTGGCGACGCGGCACACAAGGCCAAGGACGTGGCAGGAGACGTTGTCGACAAGGCCAAGGATGTCGCAGGAGACGTTGTCGACAAGGCCAAGGATCTCACAGGCCAAGGTGCTGATGCTGCTGCAGACGCCGCCGACGCTGCAACCGATGCTGCTGGAGACGCCGCCGACGCTGCAACCGATGCTGCTGGAGATGCCGCCGAGAAGGCCACCGACTAGGTCGCTGATCAGAGCGACTGGCACAGGCGTCGAGCATCGTAGATGCTCGACGCCAGGTCGCGACTCGAAACGGCGTCGCCGACCCGATACACCACCATTGCGTCACTCTCTGGTTGAGCACGAGCCTCGGCTAGTGCAACCAGATCGGTTTCGCCGTCATTGGCCGATGACGTCCGAAGGACGTCAAATAACTCACTATTCGGCACAACGCCATGTTCGACGATCACTGCATCGACGCACCGGGTTACTTCGGTTCGCGTGTATTCGTTGCGGAGTGTGGCGATCAAGCCGTTATCACCTCGTTGCACACCAACGAGTCGATGATCTGTCGTCAACGTGGTTCCGAGTCTGTACAACATCTGCAAATACGCGGGCCCCGTGGTCGCTGCCAGATCCTGGCCCACCAACCGGTCTGGGGTTACAACTTCGACATTGACGACGTCCCGACTCCCGAGATACTCGACGACTGACAACGCTCGCTCCGACCCGTGATCGTCGTAGATCAGAACCGATCCAGCCGGACGAACAGACCCGCTCAATACATCCCATGTCGTGTGCACCAACTCTGCTCCGTCCGAGAGAAAGCCGACGTCGGGCCAACCGCCCGTGGCCACCACGACAATGTCGGGTGACTCTGCCAGCACGTCGGCTGCCTCCACGGGAGTGTTCAGACGAATATCGATGCCCAAATGGCGCACCTCTTGCTCGAGCCAACCCGTAACCCCGGCGAGTTCGGCTTGTCGTTCGCTTGCCTTGGCTGCGAGCACGATCTGGCCACCGAGACGATCCTGGGCTTCGAAGAGTACAACCGTGTGGCCGCGTTCGGCCAGAATTCGCGCTGACTCGAGCCCAGCGGGACCCCCTCCGATGACCACGGCGTTCTTTCGCCGTCCCGACGAACGAATGATCAGCTGTGGGACGGTGCCTTCCCGACCGGTCGCAGGATTCTGGATACAGAGGGACTCGAGCCCGAGGTGGAGTCGATTGATACAAAAGGACGCACCAACGCACGTGCGGATGCGGTCTTCCTCGCCTCGTTCGATCTTGGAAACGATGTGCGGGTCGGCAATGTGGGCCCGGGTCATGCCCGCGAGATCGATGAGGCCCGCTTCGATGGCATGCCGAGCCGACGCAACATCGGTTATTCGTGTTGCGTGAAGAATTGGCAGGTCGACCACGTCTTTGATCGATGCAGCCAGCGCCACATACGGCATCAGTGGCGTACCCGAAGGCGGGATGGCCTTCGACAGTCCCTCTTCGGTTGCCAGCGACGAGCTCGCGATGTTGATGAAGTCCAAATATCCAGATGACGCCAGCCGTACGGCGATGTCCGCACTCTCCTCGCGGCTTAGGCCTCCCGGTTGGTCTTCGTCGCCGATCATCCGAATACCAACCACGAGGCGGTCACCGACGGCCTCCCGGATCGACTCGAGGACTTCAAAGGTGAAACGAAGGCGATTGTCGATCGACCCCCCGTATTTGTCGGTTCGGCGGTTCGCCAGCGGTGTCCAGAACTGATCGAGGAGATGACTCGTCGCACAGAGTTCGACACCATCAAGACCAGCTGCCAGAGCCCGTTCGGCGGCACGACCGAAATCGTCGACGATGCGGCGAATATCGAGATGATCGATCTCCTTGGGCCATCCTCGATGCATTGGTTCGCGAATCGGTGAGGGGCCTACCGTGGGGAGCCAGTCGCCATCGTTCGACACATTGCGTCGACCCATGTGCGTCAGTTGACTCATAATCGCCGCACCATGTGCGTGCACACGCTCAACCATGGCCGACAGCGGCTCAACAATGGCATCGGTGCCAAAGTTCAATTGCCCCCAGAGCGATGCAGAGTCGATCGAGACATTGCTCGACCCGCCGATCATCGTCAGCCCGATTCCACCTTTGGCCTTTTCCTCGTGATAGCGGACATACCGGTCGTTGGGCGTGCCATCGGTGTTGTACCCGGGCGCATGGCTACTGCTGAAAATACGATTCTTCAGAACGAGCCCGCCAAGTTCGAATGGCTCGAGCAGCGGATCCGTCATGCGGCGACCGTATCGACTGCAGATCTGCCGGGCACCACGTCTGCGGCCGCGATCACGATTCCTCCAAAGATCATCAATCCCCCCGCGACAACTCCGAGCGTTGCCTGGGACCCAATGGCGAGAAGTGAACCGCCAACGATTGGACCGAAGATTCGTCCCACTGCCATCGCCGCCTGCGCATCACCAGCTCGTTCAGCGGGAAAGCGCGAGACACGGCTGAGCAGGGCGTATGCCCCTGGGATGCCCATCCAGTACGAAAAACCCCAAAGAATGATCGAGGCTGCGCCGAGCACTGCACTGCCCGACGTCGTGAAAACAACAGCAGCCACCCCGCAGCCAGCGAGCCAGAGGCCAGCAAGTGGTCTGGTGCCGGACCACGACGATGAAGGAATCCCGGCCGCAGCATTCGCAGACATGACCAATGAGAAAACCCACGGCGAGATGCTCAAGTCGTCCTCAGCGATGGACGAGAGCTTGTCGCAATACCTCGAACCCAGGAGAACGGAGAGCATATCTTGGGACTCGGAGCAGGTATCGAATTGAAGGTTTTACAAAGCGACGTCGTCAGATCGACCGCTCTCCGGTCTTCGATCATGCCAGCGAAGCTTGACGAAGCATTGACACCTGACGAACTCCGGGACCTGATGACCTTTCTTCTAACAGAGCCACCTC
>RCNE010001170.1_pt1 | contig 14304 bp, 9 predicted proteins | sample 2041361 | NCBI WGS metagenome assembly RCNE01 (sample SAMN09708229, study PRJNA481090) | Marine sediment metagenome, whole genome shotgun sequencing project.
TATGGGCAGATGAAAGCGCAAGAAGAGTTGATTAAAAACTATGACCCAAATTTGTACCATTTCATTTTTAGACCTTTTTATAAATTCTTCAACCATTATATTTTAAGATTTGGTTTTCTTGATGGGAAAAAAGGAATTATTATTAGTTATCTGAATGCCTTAGGGGTATATAACAGATACAAAGAACTAAGTAGATTAAGAAAAAAATAGTCTAACCAATTTCCTATGGCATACAACATTACCCTAGAGGGGGAAAATCTCGAAGAAGCAGAAAGTCTCTTGCCAGGTGTCACCACCATCTTTGAACAACATAAGATTACATATTGGATAGAAGGAGGTACCTTATTAGGTATAAGGCGTGAAAATCGTTTACTGCCCTGGGATGATGATATAGACATATCACTACTATCGGTTGAAATACCAAAACTAGCTGCATTAGTTAAAGATCTTAAAAGCAAAGGTTACCGATTGCGAGAACGCCGTTTTAAAAAAACATGCGATCATTTTAAAGAAGGGGATCTACGAATGATTAAAATTCGTAACAGACGATTTTTTGGGCTCTTAAAAGGAAAAGTGTGTTTAGATGTTTTTGTGAAGTACACAAAAGAAGAGAAGACTTATTGGGAAATAGATAACAAAACGAAATACGTTCCTTTGCACTTCTATGAAAGTTTTAAAACAATAAAGTTTCAAAATAAACATTACCCCATCCCTGAAAATACAGACGGGTATTTGACATACCGATACGGAGATTGGCAAACTCCCGTAAAAGAATGGAATACCTCTACCGACGATAAAGCCTTGAGTCCATAGTCTAAATTGAGCGTTTTTGGGAAAAACTTATTTATAATATTACAGCCTAACAATAGTATTATTTGTGAAAGGAAAAGAGTTTTACACCTAGGAAAACCTATTTTTGCATCATACTAAATGCAACGTTAACTTGACACAAGAAATCAACAAAGCCATTTCAGTTTTACAAGAAGGTGGGCTCATACTCTACCCTACAGATACCGTTTGGGGTATTGGTTGTGATGCCACTAATGAGACTGCAGTTCAAAAGGTATACGAGCTAAAACAAAGAGAAGAAAGCAAGGCTTTAATCTGCTTAGTAGCTAATGATTTTATGCTCGAAAAGCATGTAACTAAGGTACCTGAAGTTGCGTTTGACCTTATTGACCTATCAACCAAACCAATCACTATTATTTACGACGAACCCAAAGGAATTGCTAAAAATTTAGTTGCAGATGATAATACTTTGGCTATTCGAGTGGCAACCGACCAATTTTGCCAATATCTAATTAACAAGTTTAAAAAGCCAATAGTATCAACATCTGCTAATGTTTCTGGACAAGAATCACCGAGGAACTTTTCAGAAATATCAGACCTTATTATAAAAGGTGTTGACTATGTGGTAAATTTGAACCAAGAAACTACTAGCAGCTCATCCTCTACCATTATCAAATTGGGCAATGATGGAACTGTCAAAGTGATACGTGAATAATGCAACAGAATTATCAAGAAGGGCTACAGCATCCTATTTTCGAAATACTCAGTCAGGCAGCCAAAGAACTGCAGGTTGAATGTTACGTAATAGGTGGCTTTGTACGTGATTATCTGCTTCAACGAGGAACGCCAAAAGATATTGATATTGTTGCTATAGGTAGTGGTATACAATTGGCTGAAAAGGTAGCTTCCTTACTTCCAAATAAACCGCAAGTATCCGTTTTTAAAAATTTTGGCACGGCCATGCTCAAACATGAAGGCATTGAGCTTGAATTTGTTGGAGCCCGAAAAGAAAGTTATCATCGAAATAGCCGAAAGCCTGTAGTAGAAAATGGCAGCTTGGAAGATGATCAAAATAGACGAGATTTTACAATTAATGCCCTTGCCCTTTCATTGAACGCAACTAATTTTGGAGCCTTGATCGATCCCTTTGACGGTGTTGCTGACTTAGCAAACAAAATTATCCGAACGCCTTTGAAACCTGGTATTACTTATTCTGATGACCCATTGCGAATGATGCGTGCTATTCGTTTTGCAGCACAATTAGAATTTCAAATCTCAATACCCTCTTTGCAGGCTATTACCGAAAATAAAGAACGACTAAACATTATCTCCAAAGAACGCATTGTTGACGAATTACATAAAATTCTGGCAAGCCCTCAACCTTCTGTTGGGTTTTCGCTACTTCACAAAACTGAACTTTTATCATATGTTTTACCAGAATTAGTAGCGCTACAAGGTATTGAAGAAATTGAAGGCCAAAAACATAAAGATAATTTTTGGCATACCTTAGAAGTTGTAGATAACATTTCTAATACTACAGATAACCTCTGGTTGCGATGGGCTGCACTATTACATGATATTGGAAAAGCACCAACAAAAAAATTTCACAAAAAAATAGGATGGACCTTTCATGGGCATGAGTTTGTGGGCTCTAAAATGGTCTTTAAGTTATTTAAAAGACTTAAGATGCCATTAAATGACAAAATGAAATTTGTTCAAAAAATGGTTTTGATGAGCTCACGCCCTATAGTGCTCGCAGAAGATTTCGCTACCGATTCTGCAGTTCGCAGATTAGTGTTCGATGCAGGTGACAATGTAGAAGACCTAATGACACTTTGTGAAGCAGATATCACGACCAAAAATGCTAAAAAACAAAAAAAATATAAGAACAATTTTAAGTTAGTTCGGCAAAAAATTCAAGAAGTTGAGGAACGCGATCATGTTCGAAATTTTCAACCACCAGTTTCTGGAGAGGAAATTATGCAAACTTTCAATTTAAAACCTTCTAAAGAAATCGGTATTATAAAAGAAGCCATTAAAGAAGCGATTCTGGAGGGTGAAATTACCAATGAATATGATTCCGCAAAAGCGTTTATGCTAAAAAAAGGTGCAGAATTAGGGTTATCAAGCACTTAATTTAAGGAACTTAAAACATCCTCTGAAGACAGCAAACACGGAATACGATCGACGAAATACACATATGTTAAACTACTTAACATACATAATATCTTTATTCACATACACTTTTTAAGAATCTGACAACAATTCTTTAAAATTCATCTTCCATTTAACATTCTTTGCATTGCCATTATTTCTTATGGTATACCACATATTAAATTTTTGATTTAAAATGTAATAATTGATACTTTTTTGGTGTCTTAGAAACATAGTCCTAACAATAAATAAACCAATCACCCCAATAATGAAGAATTTATCAGGATTATTTACCATGTCGATTTCCAATATATCCATATCAGATCTTTTTGTGTCAACCAATTTTGCCCAAAAAAGATGTAAAAATAATTTTCTCATGAAGAACAGCAATTGCATTTCAACACCGTTGATCGTTTCATTCATAATCCCAATAGTATTCCTGTTCTACTCTCAACAAGCTCAGGCGCAAATTGATTGCGGTGTTATTAATACCTTATATCAAACTGAGGGTCAGTCTGGTATCGCAAGAGTTTTACGATATAATCCTTTCATACAAGAATATGTTCAGATTAGTACTTTAAAAAACGTTTCTGGAGTTGACGTTGATGGCGGAACCTCATCAAATTCAGCTTACAATGCAATAACACAAAAAGTATATTCACGTTTGAGCGGCAGTACTATTACTATTTATAATCCAACCAACGATTTTACCGAAGAGGCTACTATTACCCTAAATAATTTAGCTACAGGTTTAAATCAGACCTTATTCGCACAAGACGAATTTATTGGGAGGGTTAATGGTAATAGTCTTCTTAAAATAGATATAACTGGGCTCACTTTTGATGCAACCAATAATGTTACTATGGATGCTGCAACTGATCCACGAATTCAAGAAATTAATATAACAAATACAAATCCAGGTAGTACCCCAGCCATTAATCAAGCCAATGACTATTCGCTTTTAGGGAATTTTATCTACGGAATTTCGGGTACCTCTTTAAACATTATTAATGCAAATACAGGAGATGGAGTAACAAGACCGTTAAACTTAATAGGTAGTGTTGGTTCTCCAAGTGGATCTTATGGGGCTTCGTGGCAAGATCGCGATGGTAATTTTTACACATTTAATAACGGTAACGGAAACATTTATAGAATTTCAGATATCGAAACACAAGTGGCAGTCACTAATTCTGTTACAGCTATTGATCTAGTAAGGGTCCTATTGGCTAGTCCGTCAGGTTTAAACGATGGTTTTGGTTGTGAAATACAACCTAACCCGTTGGATTGGGATGGAGATGGTATAGATGACCTTGTGGATCTAGATGATGACAATGACGGTATTTTAGATTCTACTGAATTTCTGGGTCTTGCAGATCCCTTCGGCGATTCAGATGGCGATAATACTCCTAATTTTAATGATCCCGATACTCCTGATTATTTAGACAATGATTCAAATGGAGTAAATGACAAATACGATGTAGATGGTGATGGTATTCCGAACGCCTATGATCTAGATTCTGATAATGACGGCATTACTGACAATATTGAAGGGCAATCTACATCGGGATATCTAGCTCCTTCAGGAACAGTAGATTCAAATGGTATAGATACAGCCTATGGAGACGGATTAGACGCTGCGGAAGTGATCAATACGAACGAGTCATTTATAAATTCAGACATCATACCTGATTATTTGGATAATGATAGTGATAACGATGGTGAATCAGATACTTCGGAAGCATTTGGTAATATAATCACCAGCGGTAATGATATCGATTTCGATGGAATAGACGATATTTTCGACAATCAAAGTGGTGGCCCTACAGCAATAGGAGCAGCTCAAAATGGAACTACCCCATCTTCCCTTCCTGATGACGATAATGATCTAGGTTCAGGTGGTGATGTAAATTATAGAGACATTTTAGACTCAGATGGTGATAATGTTGTAGATGATATAGATGCTGACGACGATAATGATGGTATTTTAGATATCATTGAATATAATGGTGCCGGCGATCCTTTCGGTGATGAGGATGGTGATGGGTTAGTCAATTATATTGATAACTCAGATAATGGAAGTTCAGGAGACGGATCTACAACAAATTATACGGATACAAACAGCGATGGAATACCAGATATCTTCGATACAGATGGTGATGGTAGGCCAAACCATTTAGACTTGGATAGCGACGATGACGGTATCATCGATACCGTTGAAGCTCAGAATGCAAATACTTTTATGACTCCTGGCAGCGTTGACCCAGCAACGGGTATACCAGCAATTGGCTTAGATACTGACGGTATTACGCCTATCACTAGTGATAGCGATTTACTACCAGACTATTTAGATATAGATAGTGATGACGATGGTATTTCAGACGCGATTGAATATGGTGTTGATACTTCTGCTATAGATTTTACAGTAGATAGCGATAGTGATAGCATACCAGACGTAATGGATGTTTCTAGCGGAGGAACTGATGCAAACAACAATGGAATAATTGACAATTTTGAAACAGCAGATACTGATGGTGACTTAGTTCCTAACTATATTGATCTTGATAGCGATAACGATGGTATTTTTGATGTAGTAGAAGCTGGTTTTGGAGCCAATGACACCAATAATGATGGTCGGGTTTCCTCGATCCCTTCCATTGATGTAAATGGAAATGGTCAAGTTGATGCCTTTGAAGGGTCAACACCGCCAAATACCGTTAATGGAACACCAGCCAATTATATAAATACTGATAGTGATGATGATGGGTGTGCTGATGCTCTAGAAGCAGCAGGAGTTTCTATTTTAATAAGCTTAGATGCAGATGACAGATTAATTGGAATGGTAGGCTCCAACGGCTTGCCAGATTCAGCTCCGTCAACTGGCATACCTACCATGCCAGCCGTGACTGACAGTTCTGATACTACCGTTTGTGATAGCTTCACGGATTCTGATAACGACAGAATAAGAGACGGAGTAGATTTAGATGACGATAATGACGGAATACCTGACGACGAAGAATGTGGGGCTACTTCAACCCCTTCTTTATTTACAAACGGTGATTTTGGGGTAGCCAATACTGCAAGCGATACTTTTTTCAACGGTATGGGTAATGGATCAGGTAATCCTGATAATTACAATACTTATGTTAAACCAATGCCTGCTGGTATTTCAACAACCTATGGGTATCAAGCACCCAGACCTTCAGATGGCAACTATGCTATAGTTACCAATTCCATCGGCTTTTCCTATTTATCAAGTCAGTCGATACCTAACTTTTGGCTCGATTTTGAAGATTTAACAGATGATGCTACTGGCGAACTTGGTTATTTTGCCTTGTTCAATGCAGCTGGTGGTACGGACATATTTTTTGAGCAAACCGTTTCAGGCCTGAGCGTTGGAGAAAAATATAAATTCACTTCTGGCATAATCAACTTGTTTAATCCAGGATATCTTGATAATGGAACGGAGCAATTCTTAGGTAATACACCTATTCCACCTAATGTAAGTATGATTATTACAGATACAGGAGGAACTGTTATTGCCCAATTCGATTCTGGCGACATTATCAATGATGGTACATGGAAAGAAATTTCCTTGAGATTCACAGCAACTACTACCAATATGGTATTGACAATTCGTAACAATACTCCAGGCGGAGTAGGAAATGATTTTGGAATTGATAATGCATCACTTAAAATTTTATGTGATTTTGATGGCGACGGAATACCGAATAGTTTAGACTTAGATAGCGATAATGATGGCATTCCCGACATTATAGAAGCTGGTGGCACCGATACAGATGGCGATGGTCAAATTGATTATCCAACTCCTGGAGATCCAACGTCTATGAACGATACCAATAATGATGGATTGGATGATGAATTTGCAGTTTCACCCCTTCCAGGCACAGATTCAGATAACGATGGTCTAGTAGACCGATTAGATCTTGATTCTGATAACGATGGTATTACCGATATTGTAGAAGCCGGTGGAACAGATGCTAATGCAGATGGTCAAGTAGATTATGCCACGGCAGGTGACCCAATGACAATGGCAGATGTTGATCAAGATGGTTTTATTGATACTATAGATACTGATGACAATTTTATAGTTGGTGTTGCTGATGGAGGAACAGCCTTACCAGATACCGATACTGATGGAGATACATTCCCAAATAGATTAGATCTTGATTCCGATAATGATGGTATTCATGATGTAGTTGAATCAGGAGGAATTGATTCTGACGGCAGTGGTACGGCAGACGACGACGACAATAACTTTAATAACACAGCCAGTAATGGTATTCCTACCTCAGCAGCAGGAGGTAACACTCCAACCGATACTGGTGCTGATGCATCTCCTGATTACCTAAACCTAGATAGCGATGAAGATGGATGTAGTGATGCTAATGAAGCTTATATCAGCGCAAGTGCTGATGGTGGTGACGGAGGTCAATTCGGTATAGGAACGCCAGCGGCAACAGGTGTATTTGGTTTAGTTACAGCAGCCGGTTATAATAACGGAGTGGTAGCAACTGTTACCGACGCAACTGATGCTACGGCATGTGATACTTTAGATTCAGATGGCGATGGCGTACTTGATGATCAAGAAGTTGTTGACAATACAGACCCTACTGATCCCTGTGATTATGTAATTACAAATATTACCGAACCACAAACTGGTGATTGGTTAATTGCCGATTGTGATGGTGATGGTGTGACTAATGGGCAAGAAATAACTGATGGAACAAATCCTGAAGATCCATGTGATTTTGACACAGCAAGCATTACAATAGCTCAATCAGGAGATTATTTAATCGCTGATTGTGATGGTGATGGTGTAACTAACGGTACAGAAATTACAGACGGAACAAATCCCAATGATCCATGCGATTTTGTGGATACTAGCATTACTTTAGATCAAACTGGCGATTGGTTGACTACTGACTGTGATGGTGATACCATACCAAATGGTCAAGAAATAACCGATGGCACAGACCCATATGATCCTTGTAGTTCAATCGGTGGTACACCTCCAGCAAATGCGAATTGTGATACGACAATCTCTATTGAATCAGATTTGGTCAACCCAGGCTTAAATAATGGTGTCTTCCAAATTAACAATATTGAACTCTATCCGAATCATACGGTTAGAATATACAATCGCTGGGGCATCTTGGTATTTGAAAGTCAAAGATATGACAATGGTAGTAATGCCTTCCGAGGAATATCTAACGGAAGAACAACTGTTCAAATGGATAAAGAGTTACCCGTTGGCGTCTATTTCTATATTATTGAATATGTCGAAAATGGTCTTACAAACACTATAGACGGATACCTTTACGTAAACAGATAAACATACCCCGAACCATTAAAGTAAAATAAAAATTATGAAAAAATTAATCATAACGCTAGTGTTTCTATCCTTCTCGGTTTGGAGCCTAAAAGCACAGCAAGATGCACAGTACACCCAATATATGTACAATACCATGGCTGTGAATCCTGCCTATGCAGGGTCAAGAGGTGTATTGAGTTTTAACGCTTTACACAGATCACAATGGGTAGGTCTTGACGGAGCCCCAACTACACAAACCTTAAACTTTCATTCGCCTACTAGAGGGAGGGTTGGCGTTGGTTTATCAATAGTGAACGATCGTATCGGTAATGGAACCAATCAAGATACTTATTTTGACGGGGTGGTATCTTATACTGTGCCCACTTCTCAAACTGGCAAACTATCTTTCGGCATAAAAGCCGGAGGTCATTTATTAAATATAGACTTCAGCCAATTGCAGAACTATAGCAATGAAGCTAGTTCAGTTGGGTTAGGTAATATCGAAAAGAAGTTTTCTCCTAATTTCGGGGCGGGTATCTATTATCACACCGATCATTTCTACGCAGGTCTTTCCGTACCAAATTTCTTAAAAACGGAACATTTTGATAGTTCTAGCGCTAGTTTAGCGCAAGAACGCATGAATTTCTATTTTATTACTGGCTATGTTTTTGATCTAAATCCGACTTTAAAATTCAAACCTGCAACCCTGGTAAAAGCTGTTAGTGGCGCGCCTTTACAAATAGATTTTTCTGCGAACTTTATGATCAACGAAAAATTTACATTGGGAGCTGCTTATAGATGGGATGCTGCACTTAGTGCTCTAGTTGGTTTTCAAATAACCGATCAATTCATGTTAGGCTTAGCTTACGATAAAGAAACTACTGAACTTGGTAATACTGCCTTTAATGATGGTTCATTTGAAGTCCTTTTACGATATGAGTTACGAGGCAAATACAAAAATGTAATCGCACCTAGATTCTTTTAAAAATATTAAAATGAACAAAAAACTAACCTATTTAATTTATGCTGGTTTTATGGCCTCAGCATTACTATCTGCACAAGATAGAAAGACAGAAAAGGCCAACAAAGATTTTAATAGTTATTCGTATGCCGAGGCTATCGAAAGCTATGAAACTCTAGTAGACAAAGGATATACCAACGAAGAAATTTACAAAAACCTAGGTGATGCTCATTATCAGAATGCTAATTATAATAAAGCAGCCGATTGGTTCAGTAAACTTTTCAAATTAGAAAATACAACTGTTGATGCTGACTATATGTATCGGTATGCGCAATCCTTAAAATCTTCAAAAGAATACGAAGCCTCTACAATTTGGATGCAAAAATACCAAATGGCAAAAACTGCTGATGTAAGAGCGAAAAAGATTTCAGACAGTCCTGATTATTTAGAAAAAATTGAAAAACAATCGGGGCGCTATGATATCAAAAATTTAGCGATCAATTCAAAGGCGTCTGATTTTGCTCCCTCATTTAAAGGAGAACAACTGATTTTCTCGACCGCTAGAGATACCGGTATTGTTTCACGAATAATTCATACTTGGAATAATCAACCGTTCACCAATTTATACAGCGCGACTGTTACTTCAAATGGTGATTTCGATAATCCGAGTAAATTATCTTCATTAAATAAGAAGACACATGAAACCTCTACCGCATTTACTAAAGATGGTTCAACGGTGTATTTTACAAGAAACAATTCAGAAAATGGAAATTTCGCTAGAGATGAACAGGGCATTAGTCGATTGAAAATATTCCGAGCGAATCTTACCGATGGTAACTGGACAAATATTACTGAACTTCCTTTTAACGGAGCTGATTTTTCAACAGCACATCCAGCATTGAGTCCTGATGAGCGTAAACTATATTTCGCTTCAGATATGGTTGGCACCCAAGGTGCATCAGATATATTTGTCGTTGATATTAAAGACGATGGCAGCTTTGGAACTCCTCAAAACTTAGGAAAAACTATAAACACCGAAGCCCGTGAGACTTTCCCGTTCGTTACAGATTCAAATGTACTTTACTTTGCTTCAGACGGACACCCTGGTTTGGGAGGCTTAGATGTTTATGCCACAAAAATAGATGAATTAGATAATCTATACATCGTAAATACCGGGAAGCCGGTAAATAGCGAACAAGATGATTTCTCTTTCATTATTAACGACGAAACAAAAAAAGGTTTTTTCGCATCAAACCGTGAAGGTGGTCAGGGTAGTGATGATATTTACGGATTTACCGAAAATATTGAAATTGATTTAACCTGTAATACGCTTATAGCAGGTCTTATTAAAGATCAAAAAGATGGTTCACTTTTACCTGGTGCTCGCATCACCCTAGTAAATACAGAAGGGACAACGCTTGCAGAAACAATTTCTGATACCGACGGTTCATTCTCACTTGATGGTGATTGCCGTGAAGGTGATTATAAGTTAATGGGTATTGGTGAAGGTTATAACCCTGCTGAAGTCAACTTTAGCTCGGTAAATGCTCAAGACAATTTAGGTGTTGAAATTTTACTAAATAAAATACTCGAAGAAGCGCCTGTCGGCACAGATTTAGCGAAATTCTTAAATCTTAACCCGGTCTATTTCGATTTAGATAAATCGAATATTCGACCTGATGCTGCAACAACGTTAACCGCTGTCGTAAATTACTTAAATGAATTTCCAAATATGAAAATTCAAGTGCAATCGCATACGGATGTAAAAGCAAGTAAATCATATAATGATAGACTATCAAAACGAAGAGCTAAGAGTACCGTTGCCTATTTAATGGCTAATGGTATTGAAGAAACTCGTGTAAACGGTCAAGGTTTTGGAGAATCACAATTAGCAAATGATTGTACAACCTTAGAAAAATGTACTGACGAACAACATGAAGAAAACAGACGGTCTGAATTTATCGTGCTAGAATAGAAACTTAACCAACCAACTGAAATAAAGGTCATTCATCACGAATGGCCTTTTTTTTGCACTTACAAATTAAATCATAAGTAGCTCTTAGAGCTTAGCCATAAAATACAAAACTTAAAAAAATGCAACGCTGTTGTCACGTCGGACAAAGATTTAGTTCCTATACTATCTGCATTCAAAATAAGGGTTAAACAAAGAAGTTAATCTTTAAATTTCTAATGCTCTTTTATATAAAGTGTGGTAATTTTGTAGCAGGAAAAGAAATGCAAATGCAGACGCAAAAACCTGTCATCTATTGGCTACTTACTGGGTGTTTTTTAATCTTTATTATGGTACTTGTCGGAGGTATCACAAGGCTGACGCATTCAGGACTTTCAATTTCTAACTACAAACTCGTAAGTGGTACGATTCCACCTATGAATGATCAAGAATGGAAAGATGCGTTTGACCTGTATAAAGAATACCCTGAATATCAAAAATTAAATTCTCATTTTTCATTAGAAGATTTTAAAGACATATATTTCTGGGAATGGCTTCATCGCGTTATTGGTCGTTTTATAGGTGTGGTCTTTTTAATTCCTTTTCTGTATTTTTTCTTAACAAAAAAGTTAGACCGAGCTACAATAAAGAAATGTGTTGTTTTATTATTGTTAGGTGGTTTTCAAGGGTTTCTTGGCTGGTATATGGTTAAAAGCGGTTTAGTCAATAGACCTGATGTTTCTCACTACCGTTTAGCAGCCCACCTTACTACCGCTTTTATAACCTTTGCATATAGTTTTTGGGTGGCGCTAGACCTTATTTGTCCAAAGAAAAAAGAAATTCTTGTCTCAGTCAGAAATTTAATTCGATTCACTTATATTATTCTAATCGTACAAATCATTTGGGGGGCTTTTGTGGCAGGTCTTGACGCTGGTTTTATTCATAATCATTGGCCTTTGATGAGCGAAGGAAAGTTGATACACGAAACGGTCTATATGGAGCAAACGCCTTTTCTGCGAAATTTTGTTGAAGGCAAGAGTGGTGTACAATTCGTGCATCGTTATTTAGCATACTTTGTGGTTGCCCTTTGTCTTCTAATCTGGTATAAGACAAGAACCTTAAAACTAACTCTTGACCAAAAAAAAGGCGTGTATTTCATCTTAGCGCTCGTCTGCTTGCAATTTATTCTAGGTGTTTTCGCCATATTACTTGCGGTACCTTTATGGTTAGGTATTGCACATCAAATTGGTGCTTTCTTTCTTTTAGCTGCCATGACATTTACCCTACACAGGTTTTCGAAATAGTACAATCTTTTTAACTAATTATTGTAACTTTGCCTACCCACAAATAACAACACTTATGATTTATAAAGTGCGTATCATACTCGATGCGAAAGAGGATATCTTTAGAGATATTGAAATTGATGCTAGCAATTCGTTGGAAGAGTTCCATAATGCGATTACACAAGCCTTTGGGTTTTTGGGAAATGAGATGGCATCTTTTTATACTTGTGATGAAGAGTGGGCACAAGATGAGGAAATTGCACTTTTTGATATGAGCGAGAATGGTACTGATGTTCGTTTGATGAATGAAAATTTTTTAGAAGATGTCATGTCACAAAATACTCCAAAACTTATTTATGTTTATGATTTTTTAAACATGTGGACGTTTTTTGTCGAACTTGCCGATATTGTTGAAAACGAACCTGGTGTGACATACCCCAACCTCCTTTTTAGTTTTGGAGAATTACCAGAAACACCCCCTGAAAAGAATTTTAAAGCTGAACCAAGCGATGATTTTGACGATACACTTGAAAATTATGATGACTTAGATTTTGATGAAAATTGGAATTGATAATAGCAGATAATAGATCGGTAGACCGAGAACGAAAGAATAAATTTCTTCAATCAGATAAACAAATCAACTAATAAACTCACTTACATTTTGAGCTTGGGCTTGAAATTGAAATTGACAGTTAAACTCTTAATTCCTAACTACATAATGATTAACCTTTATTCTACACAAATCGAGAGTATCTCTTTACACCGCGTTGGCAATCAAAACAAAGGTGAAAGTGTATTTCTATCGGCAGAGCCTTTCGCTCTAAATGATGAAACTACTGGTCTCTTGAAAGAATATTTTTTTAAGCCTTTTCGTGAGAAAGAAGAGAACTATTTTAAATTGGCTAATGAGGTAGATGTAGAATTTAACGAGCTATACAAAATTGTATCTGAAATATTTGCTGACCCAGCTTCCTGTCATTTAAATTCAAAAAAAATAGCAACTCATTTGTTTGAGCAATCGAATCATCCGCACATAAAAAGTGGAGAAGTGTATATTGGCTATTTAACAGGATTACTATTAGATAATACAAAAGTAGATGCTGTCGGAATTTTCAAAAGCGAATTAAAACATGATTTTCTACAATTTGAAGAAAATGGAAGCAACCTCGATATCATTGTTCAACAAGGCATTAATATCAACAAATTAGATAAAGGTTGTTTAATTTTCAATACCGAAAAAGAAGAAGGTTATAAAGTACTTTCGGTAGACAGCAATCGCTATGACGCCAAATATTGGATTGATAATTTCTTAGGCGCTGAGCCGCTATCAGATGATAATTTTAAGACCAAGAACTACTTAAAATTCTGCCAAAACTTTGCAAAAGACGTAGTACTGCCTGCTGAAGATAAACAGCAAGAAGTTTTATTCATGAATCGAGCGGTGAATCATTTTGCTAAAAATGATGCTTTTGAAGAGAGTAACTTTTTAACAGAGGTAATGGAAAATCCAGAATTGATTCCTGAATTCAAACATTATAAAGTGGAAAAAGGCCCCAAGTATAGCATTGAAGATGTTTCGAATTTCGATATTGCTAATAAAGCAGTCTCTGACGCCCGTAAAAAAATAAAAAATGTCATCAGTTTAGATACTAACATTCAAATTAAATTGGATTTTATCAATCCGGAATCGGCAGAGAAATTCGTAGAAAAGGGTTGGGACGAAGAGCGACAGATGTACTATTACTTAGTGTATTTTAACAAAGAACAGAAGAGTTAGAGTAGACGGTAGACGGTAGACGGTAGACGGTAGACGGTAGACGGTAGACGGTAGACG
>RCNE010001438.1_pt1 | contig 14304 bp, 13 predicted proteins | sample 2041361 | NCBI WGS metagenome assembly RCNE01 (sample SAMN09708229, study PRJNA481090) | Marine sediment metagenome, whole genome shotgun sequencing project.
TTATCCTGTTTGGCTCGGCAGCGTTTGTACAGGTGCCGTTCACCGATGACCTGGATGTTGTAAGAGAATTGCTTGATGAGGCACAAATCCGAATGCTGGGGCCGCGAACCATGTTGGGTGATGCCATGGGTCTGGCCATCAACCTGTTTGAACGAAGCAAGGTCGATGAACGTGTGCTCATCGTACTCACCGATGGCAACGATACCGGTAGCCTTGTACCACCCGAACGGGCAGCGGGAATCGCCCGCGACAATGGTGTGGTTGTGTACACGATTGCGATCGGCGATCCGACCGCTGCCGGTGAGCAGGCCCTGGATGAGAAGACCCTCGGGAACATTGCAGACATCACCAACGGTGAGTATTTCCACGCCAATGACAGGCAGGAACTTGAAGCCATCTATACTCACCTCGATGAAATCAACCCCCGACAGGTAGATACCCAGAGCTACCGTCCTCTCACAGACCTTTATATCTGGCCATTGGCAGCCAGTATGCTGATGACATTGTTGTACATCATGTTCCTGGAAGTCCGTGTGCGCGGGCTCAACCGGGAACAGGATAATCCTGGTATACAGGAGGTGGCAGGTTGATGGACTTCCTGACATCACTTCAGCAATTCCATTTCATTCGTCCCGCTTGGCTATTGTTGCTGGTTCCAGCGGGCTTTCTGATTTGGTCCGTATATAAAAGGAGTGATTCCCTGCGGGCATGGAAGAGAGCCATCAGCCCAAAGCTGCTCGAACATTTGTTGATACGCGAAGGCGGTGAAGTTGGCCGTTGGCGTCCAGTCTATATGTTAGGGCTTGGCTGGCTTGTGGGAACCCTGGCATTGGCGGGGCCAAGCTGGCAGATGCAGGCTTCGCCATTTAGCGAAGACCTGTCAGCGTTGTTTATCGTCGTCAAGGTAACACCCGAAATGCTGGCACAGGATATCCAACCCAGCCGCTTGAAGCGTAGCGTGATGAAAATTCATGATTTACTGGAAATCAAAAGCGATGTCCGCACCGGTCTGATTGCCTACGCCGGTAGCGCCCACCTGGTTATGCCATTGACCTCGGATGCCGGTGTCATTAACACTTTTGCCGAAGCACTGGAACCTGACATCATGCCGATGAGTGGCGATGAGCCTGCTGAGGCCATTGCACTGGCTAACCAGAGACTTAAAGATGCCGCGGTTCCCGGTTCCATTATCCTGATTACTGACAGCGTGGATGCCTCACAACTGGCCGCGTTGAAAAGCACCTACCAAAAAGGGGCATATGAAGTGCATATCCTGGCAATGGCGGCCGACTCCGATGTCATTCCTCCCTCCGGCAGTTATCCGGCACCCGCGCTGGATTTGAAGTCACTCCGTGAAGCTGCCCGTGCAATGGGTGGCACAGTAACGGAGGTAACCGCGGACAAGCAGGACGTTGAAAATCTGTCGGCCAATATTGAACGCAGCATCAGCCATGCTCCACTGCAAGAGGGTCAGCAATGGAAGGATTCAGGCTATTACCTGCTGGTGCTGCTGGCGCTTATATTGTTGACCTTCTTTCGACAGGGCGGAGCGGTGACAGTCGAATGATTACCCGCTTAAGCATTGTCATTCTATTGATGACACAGATACCGTCGGCCAGGGCCTTTGAATGGGCAGACCTGTGGTTTACACCTGACCAACAGGGTCAACGACTCATGGACCGGGGCGAATACAAACAGGCGGCCGGCAAGTTCACAACACCTGAAAAAATCGGGGCAGCGCTGTTTCTGGCAGGTGAATTTGAAAACGCAGCCACGGTACTTGGACGCTCCGGCAGCGCGGAAGCCACTTACAACCGTGGCAATGCGAATATCATGCTGGGCCAGTATGAAGTAGCCATCGAAGCCTATCAAAATGCCCTTTCAAAGCGACCGGGTTGGCGCGAGGCTGAGCAAAATCTGCAAATAGCAATATTACGAAAACAGGCGCTTGCACCACCCGATGACGACTATGGGGGAACCGGGGGTCAGTTGGAAGCCGATGAAATCGTCTTTGATCAGACTGGCCGGGTGAATAAATCGTCCAGCGAGCAAGTGATTGATGCTGCGGAGCAGCAAAAGGGTGAGGACGCCATGCGCGCGATGTGGCTACGAAAAGTGGAAACACGCCCGGCGGATTTCCTGGCAGCGAGGTTCAACTACCAGTTGGCAACCAGGGAAGTTGCCTCAGCTGAAAGTTCGGAAGCAAACAGTGATGAATAGGCATCTATGCAAATTCATAATATTGGTCGGGCTGTTTTTGCCGACGTCCGTTTTAGCACAGGACGATGAGGTAAAAGCGGCTGTCACCATCAGTATTGAACAGACCCAGGAGGTATGGGCGGGGCAACAAGTCACCCTCAACCTGGACTTGAAAACCACCGGCTTAAGCTTCTCCAATTCTTATTTCAACCTGCCGGAAGTCAACGGCGCCTTCCTGATGCAAACAGACACGACGACAATAAAGCTGACTGAGAAGATCGACAACCGGGACTGGCAAATTGTGCGCTATCCGCTGGCACTTTATCCACAAAAAGCCGGGCAAATTGAAATTCCGTCTATCGATGTACGCTTCACCACGTCTGCCGGCTTCGGCAAGACTGCGAAGGACTTTGAGTTCCAAACCCGTGCGCTCGAATTAGCCGTTAAACTGCCACCGGGTGTAAACCCGGGTGACATTGTGATCACGACAAATTCCTTTGAGTTTGATCACAACTGGCAACCGGCAGAGGGCACGGCAAAAACAGGTGATGCAATCACTTTGACGGTCAACAGGCGTGCCGACGACATATCCGCAATGTTGCTACCACCATTGCCGGTCTTCCAGGCGGATGGGCTGGCCACATATCTACAGGCCCCTGAAGTTGAGGACAAAACCAATCGCGGCGATCTTAGCGGTGAACGTGTGGATAGCATTACCTGGGTAGTTGAAAAACCCGGTCAATATGCAATTCCCGGTATTCGTTTTCAGTGGTGGGACCCGGTGAGCAGTGAATTGAAAGAACAAATTATTCCGGGTCTGGACCTGGACATTCAGCCGACCGGGGCAGACACAACAGCATCGGCAACCGCTGAGACACGGCAGGAGGGATCCAACAAATTGTTGCTGATGTTGGTTGCGGCAGGTCTATTGGCGATTGCACTATGGTTTGGCTTCAAAAGGAATAAGCCAAGCCAACACCAAAACACTGAAAAAGCGGCATTTGCCACCCTGGCAAAAGCCTGTAAGAGCAACCAGGCCGGGCAGGCACTCTCCGCAATTTACGCCTGGCTTGAGAGTTATTCCATTGAAACAGGACGAAGGCCTCGCCCTGCCACACTCGGTGATTTCGCCCGTATTGCCGACGATAAGCAGTTGGCAACAGAACTGGAGCGACTGCAAGCAGCCATAGTCGCCACGACCGGCCACTGGAAGGGAGATGATTTGTTGAGTTCAATGCAAAGATTTCGCCGCGAGAAACATCACCGGAAACTTGATCGGTCAAAGACGTACCTGGCCCCTCTTAACCCCTAAAATGACATCACGTAGCCAGATAACCAAACAAAGTTGTGCCATCCTGATATTCCTGGTTCTTTCCTGCACTGACGCCATGGCCACGGAAACCAGGACAATTTTCGAACCGGTTCACTGGGCGTATTCTTCGTTTTTCGGAACAGGCTGGTACAGGGTGGAAGACGCCCGTTCGGTATTCGTAATAAGAGCACCCATCAGGCAAACCCTGCGGGAGTCATCTTTTACTGAAGCAGGCAATCGTAAGCTGGGTGTTGAGATCAGATATCCACTTACGATTGGCATGCACGATATTGAGGACCTGGGGGGCATTATTGAAGATGATAATTTCGCCACTGCAACATTCACACCCGGAATCGAATTGGAAATTCCCATCAATCAAAGATGGCATTTAAGAACATTGGCACATGTGGGCTGGGGAACGGACCTGAGAAATGATGATTCGGCATGGATTTATTATGCGGGAATCAAAAGCCGCTATGTATTCCCCGCAAAAAACTATCAATGGTCACTGCTCGGTGGCCTCTACTATGCGGGTTACACACCTGACGAAGGCAGATCTGACCACCTCGCTGTCGCCCAGATCGGTGCTGAATTGCTGCAACCCTTGAAAAAGTCGACGATCAAGGGAGAACCGATTGATCTTCATTGGACATTCATGTACTCATTTCTTGGTAATGAACTCCATTTCAATTTGCCTGATGGATCTTTTGATCCCATACAGGACCAGATGGAGATCGGGTTGCAAATGAGTTTTCGTAACCGGCCATTCAGAATCTGGTTTTTTGATGTGCAAAGACTTGGTCTGGGTTATCAATTCAGTACAAGCGGTGAGTTCACCGCCATCACCTTCAGCATGCGCTCCTGGTTCTCAGAATAGCCGGGGTCAGAGAATAGCCGGGGTCAGAGTCAAGTGCCAGAGTCGGGGGTAACCGGGGTCAGAGTAAAGTGCCAGAGTGCAACTCTGGCACTTTACTCTGACCCCACCATCTGCCATGACCCCATTCACGTGGTCTTTTACCTAAGCAAAGCCCGTGCGGCGGCAACTTCATGACGATAGGTGTCCATGATTTTCCCCAGCGCATCTTTTACGTCAATTAACGGAGCCCAGTCCAACTCCTCACAGGTATTACCAATATAAGGTACCCGGGTCTTGATATCCTGGTAGCCCTTACCGTAATAATCAGCCGAGGTAACCTCGACAATGTTGACATTGCGGGCCTGTGATTCGTATTCCGGATAGTTAAACGACATCTCCAGCATCAGGCTTGCCAGTTCCTTGATGGAAAGATCGTTTTCGGGGTTTCCAATATTGTAAATTTTACCGTCTGCAACCCCATCCTTGTTTTCAATAATCTTCACCAGGGCCGAAATCCCATCTGTAACATCGGTAAAACTGCGTCGCTGCAATCCACCATCCACCAGTTTGATGTCTTCACCGCGCGCAATGTGGCCGAGGAATTGTGTCACTACCCTTGAACTGCCTTCTTTTTGGGTATGCAGACTGTCCAGACCACTGCCGATCCAGTTGAAAGGACGGAACAATGTGTACTTCAGACCCTCCTGTTGACCATAGGCTGCAATCACCCTGTCCATCAACTGCTTGGCGCAGGAATAAATCCATCGTGGTTTTGCAATCGGCCCCAGCACCAGGTTCGATTCGTAGGGGTGAAAAGCATCATCTTCACACATCGCGTAGACTTCGGAGGTCGATGGAAAAACCACACGCTTGTTGTACTTCACACAGGCCCTGACGATCGCCAGGTTTGCCTCGAAATCCAGTTCGAACACACCTAGAGGGTTGGTGACATAAGTCGCCGGTGTGGCAATAGCCACCAACGGCAAAACGACATCACATTTCTTGATGTGGTACTCGATCCACTCGCGATTGATGGTGATGTCACCTTCAAAAAAATGAAACCGTTCATGATTCATTTCATCATCAAGGCGGTCAGAGCGCATATCCATCCCATAGACTTCCCAGTCCGTGGTTTGGAGAATTCTATTGGACAGATGATGGCCGATAAAGCCGTTAACGCCGAGGATCAAAATTTTCATGGTTTTCCTAGTTACTGTAAGGGCGGCACCAGCCCGGTTAGTTTGCCCTAATCCGGTCCGATTGATGATTCCGTCTCATTATCAGGCGATTTTACACCCTCACCAGCTTCCAGCACACTCGCAACGCGGAAACGTTTTCTTTTGCGCACCAGGCCATTAATACGCCCGATGTACTCACCGAGCATACCGACTGCGAACAGTAACAGTCCCATCAGGAAAATAGTGATGCCGAACAGGGTAAAAACACCCTCAACTTCCGGGCCGTAAAATAGGCGGCGATAGGCAAGGTAGCAAACGAACAAAAGCGAAATGATTGAAACAACGATGCCGGTGAATGAGATTAATTGCAGTGGTACGGATGAAAAACTGGTGACCAGGTCGAAATTGAGCTGTATCAATTTAAATAAGGAATACTTGGATTGTCCCGCCGCCCGCTCTTCGTGTGCTACCGTGATTTCCGTCGGCCGGGCCGCATACAAATAAGCCAGGGCCGGAATAAACGTACGGGATTCATTGGAAACGGCGATTTCCATGACTATATCCCTGCTGTAACCCCTTAACATACAGCCCTGGTCAGTCATGTGGATATTGGTAATCTTTTCACGTAAGGAGTTCATCAAACGCGAGGCATAATGCCGCCATGCTCTATCGTGTCGTGAAGCCCTGATGGACCCGACATAATCAAAACCCTTGTCCATCTCCGCAACGATTGCCGGAATCTCCTCTGGTGGATTTTGTAAATCCGCGTCCAGTGTAATAATGAACTCACCACGGGTACGTTCAAAGCCGGCAATCAAGGCTGCATGCTGACCGGCATTTGAACTCAAAGAAACCACCCGCGTCACATCGGGCCGCCTTTCAAACTGTTGTTCAAGGATGGCAGAAGAATTGTCCCCACTGCCATCGTTCACAAACAAAATTTCATATGAACGCCCCAGTGCATCAAGCACAGGATATAAACGCTCAAACAGTATGTTCAGAACATCCTGCTCGTTGTAAACGGGTATCAAAACGGACAGATCGACCAAATGACCTTGTGTGTCTTTGTTTACGTCAGTGTTCAATTGAGAATTCCCGTGTGCACAGATGATGCCGATGTTAACTCAAGTGGCCTGAACGGCAAGTAAACCGGATCTGCCATCGACTTCATTCCAGGCTATTTCCTTTCTTGGCAGCACAGATTGATCCAGCGATGTATAGAGTTGCTGAAGCGTCACAAACTTGAATCCGGATGCTTTCCACTGCTCAAGCAGCTTGTCCATAACCGGTATCAATTTCATACCTTCCAACTCCGCGTGCAGTGTGTAGACATGGCCATGGGGGAGTGTCTCCCGGCTTTTCTCCAGTATGGTTTCCCAGCAATTAGATGAGTCTATACCATCTGAACCGATGATTTCATCCAATGTAGGCAGTGTTGTAGGTAACTGGATGCAGTTGGAACTCACGCCTTCCATCGCAGGTATAAATGGTTCGCGTCCGCGCACGTCGCTGGCATAGCTGAAACCCATCTGCTCTTCCAGGGCAATAACAAAACGGTTAATTTGCCAACCCGCGGCACCAATGGTTTGCGGGTCTCTCTGGACGGCATTCTTAAACGCCTCAAACGCCCTGGTCATTTCGCGCTGTGTCCAGGCCAGGTCTTTTCCGGCGACAAAATCCTGCCATTTAACATGGTCATAGCAGTGGATACCCACCTCGTGGCCCCTGGCAGCAACCTGTCGCATGACATGCGCTGCCCGCTTTCCAATATGTGGTCCGGGTTTAAGCACACCATTCATCAATGTACGGAAACCGTAGTGGCTGACAACCGAGGTCCGGCCGACTTTTTGCAGGAAACCTTTCCTGAACACCCGGCGTATCGCTCTACCGGTATTGTCAGGGCCAACACTGAACAGAAAACTGGCCTTGACACCGAAGCGTTCAAACAGATCAAGCAAAGCCGGCACACCGTGGAGTGTTCCAAGATAGGTATCAACATCTACCTTCAGTACCACCTGCTTCATGAGTCGCTTCCCGGGTTAATAATCAAGCGCTGCCCAAAAACCTGATGAAACAGCGACCGGTCCGCCTTTGAACCATCAATGACCAGGTGAGTAATCATGAATCGCTGGCCGTCAGAACAATCCGCCTGAAAATTTCCATCATCGGCATATATACAGGGTTCGTTAAAACCAGCCCGCTCACCCCTGATATAACTACCCAGCACCTCGATACGGTGTGACCCGATGTTAAAGAAAGCACCGGGATAGGGTGGTGCCACCGCACGTATCAAATTGTGAATATCCTTGGCTGGCAAACTCCAGTCAATTCTTCCGTCACCCGGTTTTCTGCCTGAGAAATAACTACCATTTTCCAGATCCAGTGGCATTTCAATGACCCGGCCTGCAAGCATTTCAGGAAGCACTTCCATCAGCAGGGTTTCAGCCGCACATTTGAGTTTTTGAAAGACATCATAAGCCGTGTCATTGCGCAGGATGGAAACGGCCGCCTGTGCGAGCAGATTTCCTGCATCAGGCTTCATTTCCATTCGGTGAAAACTTACACCGCTCTCCTTTTCGCCGTGAATGATGGCCCAGTTGACAGGAACGCGTCCGCGGTACTTTGGCAACAGGGATCCATGAACATTGAAAGCGCCCCTGGTGGGTATATCCAGTAACTCCTGGCCCAGCATCTGACGATAGTAGAACGAGAATATGTATTCCGGATTACATTGAGAGACCTGTTCTATCACGGCAGCGGAATTTGCCTTATCCGGTGTTATAACTGCAATTTTGTTCCTTTTTGCTACTTCCTCAACGCTGTCAAACCAGATCTCTTCAGACTCGCTATCGAGATGTGTTACCACCAGGCTGACATCAAAACCCAGTTCAAGCAGGACCTCAAGACAGCGTACCCCGATGTCGTGATACGCAAAAACGACAGCGCGGCTGACCGCTTCGGGGTGATTGGTCATGTCAGCAGATGTTTGAAAACCGTGACCACACGGTCTACATCATCAAATGTCATAGCCGGGAACAGCGGTAGCGTAAAAGTCTGGTCTCCTATTTGCTCTGCAACGGGGAAATCACCCCGGCTATAACCAAGTTGACGGTATAAACCAAACAGGTGAATGGCCGGGTAATGCATTCCCAGCATGATATCCTGCGCCTTGAATGTATCGAGTATGTCTTCGCGGCTCATTCCCAGGGATTCAAAATCCAGGCACACACAGAACATATGCCAGCTATGACCTGGTGTATCCGCAGGCAATACCAATGCCCGATGACGCGGCAACTGCTCAAAATAATACTCAGCCAGCAGACGTCGTTTGGCATTGAAGCCATCCAGTTTTTTTAGCTGTGCCAACCCGATGGCTGCGTTGACGTCGGGCAGGTTCATCTTTCCACCCCAGGCTTCAACCATCATTTCTCCCTCGTCAGTCCGCGAAATACCGTGGAAACGAATGGACTCCAGTCGCCTGATAAGTTTTGGATCATTTGAGGCGATTGCACCGCCTTCAATGGTTGTCATGTTTTTATTGGGATGAAAACTGAACGAGACCGGGTTGCCGAATGAACCGATTTGCCGACCCAGGTACCTGGTGCCGATGGCCTGTGCCGCATCTTCCAGTACCAGCAGGTTTTCCGTCGCTGCCAGGTCGTAAATGGCCGCCATATCAACCGGCATACCGGCAAAATGCACGGGCATGATGGCACGCGTCTTTTCGTTCATAACCGAAGTGATCGCCGCCGCATCAAGATTGCGACTCTCGAGGTCCACGTCTACAAAAACCGGTGTCGCGCCGGTACGTACGACCACATTGGCTGAAGCGACAAAACTCATGGCCGGCACGATGACCTCATCGCCGGGACCGATACCCCTGGCGATAAGAACCGCCTCCATGGCGGCCGTGGCAGAACTGAACAGGCGGACATCGACACCGCCACCACCACCGATATACGCGCTGAGTTCTTTTTCCAGTTCAACTACACGCGGCCCACTGGTGATCCAACCTGATTGCAGAACCTCCTGAACCGCGCTGAACTCGTCTTCACCAAGCGTTGGACGGGTAAAAGGCAGCATACTCATGACCGTGCCAATATATAGACACCCACAATGATGATGCCGATACCAACGATTTTACCAATATTCATGGGCTCATCGAATAAATGCCATGCCGCAAACGCATTCACAATATAACCAATCGATAACATCGGGTAGGCAATCGATACGTCGACCCGGCTCAAAGCCAGTATCCACACGACAACGCTTATTGCATAGCAGATGAGCCCCAGCCACAACCACAGGTTGGTCGCCAGGCTTCCGGCTGAGCTAAGCAGGGACTGCATATCCAGATTGATGATTCCCGTGTCACTGACGCTGGCTTTGAGAGCCAGCTGGGCGACGGCATTCAGAAGTACACCGGTTAAAACCAGCGCGAAAGCCGCCCATGTCATGCTATGGCCTATTGATTCAGTCATGATTTAATGATCACCATTGTTTTTGGGCCCTTGTAAACGACCCTTCCCTGCAACGCATCCACTCTTAGATTCTTGAGCCTGTTTAACTTGAGCACAACTGCTGCCTGATCAAGTTTCTGCCATTCTGCCAAAAACTCATCCTGCGTTTTAATAAATTTCTCTGGTTCAAGCCTGACCCCCATCGCCATCTCGCCCTCATATTCTACTATGGTGATGGGTCTGCCCATGTAAAAGGCTGCGGCTTCCGGGAAGTACTGAAATGAATAAACAGGCACACCCGCTGGCAAAGTTTTGGTAATAATATCGGCTATCACCTTGCTGGAACGGCTTTCGGATAGCGAGGTAGCTCCCGATATGATCATGAGCCCGGATGCCATGGACAAAACCGCAGCAACAGCAAATGCCGGTAATTGAGCAATCTTTTTCATACTCAACACGGTAAACGAAAGCAGCAATAACAAACCGCTGCCGATAACCCAGGGCCTGTAGGACGCCCATTGTTCCGCCGGGTAATGTGTGCTGGCCAGGTACTCAATACCGAAAGCACCCGCAAAGAAGAACACACCCAGGAAAAGCATGACCCAGCGGTCTCCCCTAACCCCGCCCTTCGATGCAATCCGCCCCCCTGAAATCACGGCGATGATCGGCAAAATAGGCAGGATATAACCGGGTAATTTAGACTGGCCCAGGGAGAAAAAACAGAAAGTCACCACCGCGAACGTCCACATGAAACGTTCCGGGTCAAACTGCCCGGGCTTGTCAGGCAGCCACCTGAAATCCGGCGACACCAGGGGACGTAAGCTGGTGATCAACCAGGGGCTGACTCCAAGTAGTAAAAAGGGTATGAAATAATAGACCGGTCCTTCCCGGCTATGGACATCACTGGTGTAACGATCGAAATGCTCATGAATGAAAAAGAATTCTGCAAATTCCGGATTAGCCATACTGACCGCGATAAACCACGGTGCGGTGATCAACAGAAATAAAAGCAAGCCTTTGACAAGGTGCAATTTTTTCCACAGACCCCAATCCCTTTGCCAAAGGCTATATACCACAACCGTCGCAGCTGGCAACACAACCGCTACAAGACCCTTGGTCAGGGTGGCCAACGCCAATGCAGCCCAGCCGATAAGCATCCAGTTTCTTGTCTGGCTTTCATTGACCTGGCTGGAATGGCCGATGACGAGACTTCCGATACCCACCACCAGGAATGCGCTGAGTGCCATGTCCAGCGTGAGATAGTGGCCAAAGGCCACAACCATCAGGTAAGAGATACTCAGCCCAAAGGTGTAAATCGCCGCCCGACTGCCATATAAACGGAAAGCTAAAAGCATCGAAAACAGGGCCGTTGAAAAACCGAGTAGTGCCGTCCAAAGACGCGCACTGGCATTGCTCTTGCCAAACAGTTTGAACGCAACCGCGGTACCCCAATACTGCAGAACGGGTTTTTCAAAGTATTTGAAATCATTCAGCCTGGGAGTGAGCCAGTCACCAGTATCCACCATGGCCGCTGGAATACCGGCATAGCGGCCTTCGTCCGGATCGAACAGGTCACGCTGACCAATCGCCCCGAACCACAGCACCGCACATAGAAGAATGAGTGTGGCCGCAAAACGTTTAAGCTTGTTGGGTGCAAACATAGTTTGTGGACCCGCGACCAGGTCAGGCAGATTCCTAATGGCGTGTGTGCTTACTCGGGATAATAGGACTCAAGCTGAACTTATACAACCAGTCAGGACCAAAGCGGTCGGTGCTCGCCACAAAATATTGAGCTTCGGCTGTCAACCTCAAAGGCACTTTGCCAATTTTGAAAGTCTTGGCAATACCACCACCCAGCGGCAGGTTGAGTTTGTTTCCACTGTCACCTTCCCAGTCGTAGGTAACAACGGGGTTGGAAATCAGTTGCCAGCCACGACCCAAGTCGTAGCTGAAATACCCCTGGAGAGTGGTCTGGGTTGTATCCGGAGTACCTTTATTCCTCTTTTCAGCGACATCAATGATGTGCGAAAACAAAACGCCGTAGACACCCCAGTCAGCCATTTTTCCGATATTGACTGCCGGCCCCAAAATGAGCTGCTGTCTGCCATTGGATGTGTCTGAAGTTGTGGGCAATATACCGGCAAGACCGTAATTCAATATACGGCCAGACTCATTTACACCACCATAGACCAGTTCAAAGCTCACGGCGTCTGTATGCCCATGGGTCGGTTCCCAGAACGCATCCTCCTGGTCTGTCGGGTCCTGCTGACGAATCCGCCATTCCGCATAACCCCGGTCTCCCCAGTAAACAGGTTGGTCGGAAAAATAAGGCAATGCAAATTTGAATACCCACCCCTTTCCATCTTTTTCTCTAAAGGGCATCGTAAATTGAAAGTAGTCAGACCAACTGCTTTGATCGTCCGCACCAGGAATACTGCCCTGATAATTTCTATGTTCACCCGTGTAGTCGAAGCGCCAGAATGCTGCGAGCGGGTTAGTCATTTCCCGTGCAATTTCCTCAATGGATTTCTGTGAGCCAACACCGGGCCTAGCCTGGTTTCCATTGTTTGAGACCGATTCCGGTTCTGGGAAATCAGCCCTGCCCATGATCGGCGAGGCCAGGATCATTGCAAAACAGCTAGTAGATAAAACACGTGTAATAGAGAGCATTCTTTACGCCTTAATAATTCTTGCCAACAAAATGCGGCATTTTACCTCTAGCCCGCATATTTCACCAGAGGAGAACCGGGGTCAGAGTAAAGTGCCAGAGTAAAGTGCCAGAGTGCGACTCTGGCACTTTACTCTGGCACTTTACTCTGATAATCCTCTAGCCAGCCTCCTCGCAGTCAGTGGTTAAACTGACTGCTCACATAAAGATGAGGAGACTGGTATGTCACATTGTGGAATTGATCTACATTCAAATAATCACGTTGTGGTGGTGATAGATGAAAGGGACAAACGCGTGTTTGATAAACGCCTGAACAACGACCTGGGGTCAACACTTAATGTGCTGGCACCGTACCGAGAGACATTGAAGGGCATCGCGGTAGAGTCCACCTTCAACTGGTACTGGCTGGTTGATGGCCTGCAAGACAATGGTTTCGGTGTGCAGCTGGTCAACACGGCTGCAGTTAAACAATACGATGGTTTGAAGTACAGCGGGGATCATCAGGATGCCTTCCATCTCGCACATCTCATGCGGCTTGGCATCCTGCCAACGGGATACATTTACCCCAAAGAACAAAGAGCGATAAGAGATCTGTTGCGACGAAGAATGTCACTGGTCAGGTCTGCAAGTACGCAACTTATCAGTGTGCAAAGTCAGATTTGGCGTTCAACAGGCATTCGGATAAAGTCCGGGGAACTACGCAAGCCTGATTTTTCTCCGCCACATTTGGATAAATACACGCTCCAGGCAATTGGTGCAGGATTGGCGGTTTATCAGGCCATTCAACAGGAAATCAATGTACTTGAGCAATCAGCTTACCAGGCAGTGAAGCTCACAGATGCATTTAAAATTCTACAAACGGTGACAGGTATCGGAAAAATACTCGGACTGACCATCATGCTGGAAACCGGCGATATCCATCGTTTTGCCGGTGCGGGTAACTTTGCATCATATTGTCGCTGTGTTGATGCCACGCGTACCAGCAATGGTAAAAACAAAGGTACAGGCAATGCCAAAGCCGGCAATAAGTATCTTTCCTGGGCTTACTCTGAGGCCGCGCATTTTGCCGTGCGTTTTGAGCCATTGGCACAACGCTTCTATGAACGAAAGAAAGCCAAGACGAATGGCATCATCGCGATCCGGGCGGTGGCCCGGAAACTGGCGAGAGCCACCTGGATGATGCTCAAGCATCAAGTTCCTTATGATGCCAGACTGATGTTTCCGAATTAGGTTTGGGCAACCGGGATGAACCAGGTTGGGGTCTGGTATAACCATCTACTCTGATTGGACATCCCGGTTGACCATCGTTGTTTACGTTTCGCCCAAACCGTGAGCTATTCCGGGTCTGGACAGCATGAGCTGAACCATAGATTCTGTGACAACATTTTGGACGCGGTTTGGTACCGAAGATTGTGCGGGGTACCAAGGTACCAAGGGCTGAAAGCAAAGTAAGCTTCCTGCCTTAATCCAGATGGGTGACTGGTGCGGAGCGTTTTGACTCCGATGCCAAAGACTATGACATAACGGGTGCGATGCTCGTCACCGGCGATGGCAATGATATTATCCGAATGCTGTTTTATTGGCAGGGACTTTTTTAGGGGTTTGACACAGGCTGGCTAATGGGTGACCCC
>RCNE010001171.1_pt1 | contig 14296 bp, 15 predicted proteins | sample 2041361 | NCBI WGS metagenome assembly RCNE01 (sample SAMN09708229, study PRJNA481090) | Marine sediment metagenome, whole genome shotgun sequencing project.
TTATTTTTGTTTCAGCTCCCTTACGCGTGTAAGATTTTGGCGTTTCATAACCTTCCATATCTGCTTTTATATTTTCAAAACCAGTGGCTTCCAAATGATGTATTGACTTCTCTAAAAACTCTACATTTTCTGATTTATCTACTTGTACCATAACTAGTAAAGTAGTGAAAAAATTCAACAAAACAAATAATAAGTACTGATTAACAGCAACTTAACCTATTATGTTTTTTTCTATGTTGGCTTATGAAGGATTAATGTATGTGGATATAGGTGCAAAAACGTTTAATTAGACCACACGGTCGGATTTAAAGATAGCGTTCTGTTATTAAAACAATTAGAAGTAAGACGAACAACGCACTATCACTATAAACAGCACTATTACAGCTAAAAATACTGCAATAATCAGAAGGGACAGATCAACAGGTCTAAAACTTCAATTTAAATTAAGTGTTTCGCTTAAAAATATAGAGACACCCTTCTGTTCTTCTAGTATTTTCAATCAAAGACCCATCCTTTCTTTATATAGGAAATCTCAAAAGCGAAAGCTGCTCGTTTAAATAATCCAGTTGTGCTTTATCATCTGCCCTGTACTGTTTGCTTGTGTCTTCATGAGTAAAAAACAACTATACCTGCAAACGAATTCCTCTTGTCGTGCTGTCTTTCAAAAGTATAGCAAAGGAGATGGTTAGTTGCTCCTCTTTTTTAAGACCGTCTTTAAACGTACTTTAAAGTGCCAATTAATCAAGAATTTATCTTTTTATAAAGGGCTTTTCCAATCTTTTCAACCACTCCAACAACTAGCGCATTCCCCATAAAAAACGCACGCTTAGTGTCGCCTATACCTTTCAAATGCGTGTGGTTGTCCGGGAACATGTTTAAGCGTTCCAGTTCTATTGGGGTAAGTCTACGTAGGCCTTTTTTGGATTGAACTACATGTTTAAATCTGGACGGACTTTTACCACCTTCCCCGGTAATAATGGTTCTGGAGGTATTGTCCAGCGCATCAGGAAAAATCATTCGACCTTCACTATAGTTATAACTAAATCCGCTTTTGGCGGTACGTAGTTCCTTTTTTGCACCTTTTAAATAGTCCCATTTAGCATAGTCGTCCGGTGAAATATGAAACTCATCTGGCACTGCTTTGGTTACAAGAATATCTTTAAGTACCGTGCGTTTTCCATCATAAACTGCTACAGTTTTTTTGGTAACCACATTGCCTTTAATAAAAACGCCGCTATTTTCAAAGGGTGATAATTTTCCTCCAATATTAAAGGTTTCTGATAGTGCTACTAAATCATCCGTTATGGAGAAGGAATTTTCTTTAGCGGAAGCCGATGCAATAGGAAAAGCACTTGCCATGGTTCCTTTTTCGTGAATCCATTCCGACGCACTGGTATCCAGTAGTTTTTTATATAGGGGTGTAGATTTATGATATCCGATAAAAAATACCCGCCTACGTCGTTGTGGCATTCCATATTCCGCAGCGTTGATGACCCGCCACTCTACAGCATAATCCAAATCGTTTAAACTTTTTAGCATAATTGCGAAATCACGCCCACGTTGATTGGAAGGTGACTTTAACAAACGATCTACATTTTCCAAAAAAAGATATTTTGGAGGAGTTGCCTTTTCGGAAAGTATACGATGAATACTCCACCAAAGCACTCCCTTTTTTCCAATAAGCCCTTTGGAATTCTGTAGTGTGGTAGCTACGGAGTAGTCTTGGCAAGGAAATCCTCCTACTAGCATATCGGCATCCGGGATAACATCAGTAGACACTTCTGAAATATCTGAATTGCTATGGTTTTTAGAGCCGAACCTTGCTTCATAGACCATGGATGCATGTTGAGCTTTTGTACTAGGCTCCCATTGGTTGCTCCATACTATATCGTAATTTTTCGCTTGCTCCAACCCCAACCTAAAACCACCTACGCCTGCAAAAAGCTCTATAACTTTGAGTTTATTCATGAGGTGCTAAAATAAGGAATTTTTAAGGCGGGATCAAAATCATAAAACTGATAAGTAGCGGGTATTACGTATTTTTACATAAAACAGAAACTATGCGTCTTAAATTCAGTTATGTAGTTCTTTTTGCCTTAGTATGCATTGGCTGTAAATCCGAAACTCCTTCGGAGAACCTTGCTCAAAAATACATAGACAGACTACAAACGAAATTTGCACCAGATAAAAGAGTAGCGGTCTACAAAATAGAGGCCACGAAGCGGGGAGACTCCTATATTCTAAAAGGGGAGACTGACCAGCCAAAAGGATTACAAGCGCTCATAGATTCTTTGTCTGCCAACACTATTTCCTTTGTGGATAGCGTGGACGTTTTGCCTTCAGCTGAACTAGGTAACAATACACATGCGTTTATAACCATATCTGTGGCCAACCTTAGAAGCAACCCAAAGCACAGTGCGGAATTAGCCACACAGGCAACCTTAGGAACCCCGGTAAAACTATTGAAGAAGCAGGGCGGCTGGTATTATATACAGACACCAGACAATTACTTGGCGTGGGTAGATGCTGGTGGCATAAATCTGTGTACTGAAGGAGACATAAAGAATTGGCAAGCTACTGACAAGGTAATTTACACTAAAACGTACGGACATTGTTATTTGGGACCAGACAAGGAACAGGTAGTATCTGATATGGTCGCTGGTAATATTCTTGTGGTGCTGAAGTATGCGACTAAGTTTTATATTGTCCAGTTTCCAGACGGACGCGAAGCATATATAGACCGTGATGAAGCCGAAGAATATGACACATGGTTAACTGGTTTAGACTTTAGTTCTGAAGCCTTGGTGGCCACTTCAAAACAACTAGTGGGTGTTCCGTACCTATGGGGTGGAACCTCTACCAAGGGAATGGACTGTAGCGGTTTTACCAAGACGATCTATTTTTTAAACGGTATGATTATACCACGAGACGCTTCACAGCAAGTACACACAGGAAAATCTATTGATGACAAAGGCAACTTTGATTTCTTGGAAGCTGGGGACCTATTGTTTTTTGGTAAAGAAGCAACGGACACCACTACGGAAAAGGTGGTGCATGTTGGCATGTGGATTGGAAATAATGAATTCATCCATGCCTCTGATATGGTTAGAGTAAGTAGTGTTGATAAAGAAGCCAAGAATTATGATGAATATAACGTCAACAGGTATCTACGCACCAAACGGATCCGCAACCAAAAAGACAAAGCTTTAATCAACCTTCAGCGTAGTTTTCGCTTTAATGCCTCTAAGTGATAGCCTGCTGCGGATTTCTGTTATAAACTAAAAACAATTCCTTTACGGGCTACTTTAAAACCATTCGCCAAAACCTTTTTTGTTTGCGGACTATCTTTTCGTAAAAGAGGATTGGTGTGATTAAAATGAATGAAATGCACTTTAGCTTTCTGCGTCTTGTTTAGGTTTTTTAAAAGCGCCATACTTTCAATTACAAACGGATGTGGTATTTGGGAAATATCCCTAGCGTTCAGTTCCTCCCCGTCGAAAAAGGTAGCGTCAATAAAAGCAAAATCTACGGTTGCTATTTCAGTTTCAATATCTATTTCCCACTTTTCCCATTTATCAATATCGGGAATGAACAAGGCGCTCTTATTAGGTCCTATGATTCTATAACCCACGGTTTCGGAAAACTCGTCCCTATGTGGCACTTTTAATGGAACCACACTAATATTAGATGAAACGGGTATGGTAACAGCATTTGTTATAGGTATAATTTTTATATTTCTCGAACTGATTAATTGGCTCCAGGGTCCATTTTTTTCTAAAAAGGAAGCCATATTGGGCATAGCATAAACAGGAACTTGTGAAGCGTTTGTTGCTTCCTTTCCTAAGTACATTAAGCCAGTATAATGACCAATATGGGCATGGGTTAGAAAGATACCATCGGGCAGCTCATTAGCATCCCAAGGGGCTAGTCTTTTTAAATCCTTAAGCTGTGTTGATAGGTTGGGTGTCGCCTCGAACACTATTGTTTTTTTGTTTTCTGCATCAATAAGACCTAAGGATACTACTTGCCGCTTATTGTCGGGATTATCAAATAGTTGGGCACAACAGTTTTTCTTACAAGCAATATGAGGGGAGCCGGCATCTTGTACTGTTCCTAAAACGACTAGGGATACTCCGTCTAGCCTTAACTTTTCTATGGGCTTCCGTTCGGCGCCCTGTTCTTTTTCATTTTTACAAGAAAAAAAACAGCACAAAAAAACAAGGAAATAGAGACTGTTCCGCATTACTCCGTGCTTAAGAATTGTCTAATATCAGCGGCAAGCTTAAGAAGGTCGGGTTCATGTGTATACATCATATGTCCGGCCTCATAATACATCATTTCAACACGTTCTGTGACGATACCGTTGCGGGCGAAGGTATATTCTGCATCAAAAAATGGCGTTATCAAATCATAGTACCCGCTGGCCACCATCACTTTCATTGCCGGATTTCTCCGCATGGTTTCCCCTAAGTGTGGAGCGGTATTTACAGGCATGGGTTCCCAATATTGACCATCGGGTACAGTTCGCCAACGCCAACTGCTACCACCACCAGAAGTAATGTAGGGCCGATCCATTTTTATCTTTAGTTCCGAAGCAAAATAATGGTTCAATGATGCAGTATACGCTGAGCTTATTTGGTAGCTGGCCGCATCACCTAAATGTGGACGTTCAGCCACTTTATCCACCTCATCTCCCATAAATCTTCCATCCAAACGGCCAATGGCCATACCTTCCTCTTCTAATAGTTTCTTTTGAAAACGCCCCATTAGAATACGGATGTTGGAGTTTAGAATGTACTTTTTATCTAGCCCAGTGAAATAGCTTAATTTTTCTGCAATGGTTTCCTTTTCGGTTTCGGCCAAGAGATTTCCCTTATAAAGTGCGGGGGTGTAGGTTTCATAGGTGAAGGTTCTACATTCTTCTACAAAATCTTCTAAGGTCTTTCCCTGCCCTGCCTTTTTATGGTACCACGCAGTCGCGGCCATACTTGGCAGGTAGGTAATGTACGAGGTGGTGTTGTGATGAACCGATGTAGAACCAGCGTAATCCAAGGCTTGGGAAATTAAGATCATTCCGTTTAACGCCATGTTCTGACCCGACCCTTCAAGCGCTTTTCCTAAATAGGCAGCCCTAGTAGTACCATAACTTTCTCCGGCTAGATATTTGGGTGAGAACCAGCGTTCATTTTCGGTTACCCATTTACGTATGAATTGGGCAAAAGAATCAACATCTTCTTTTAGTCCATAGAAATCTTTCCCCTTTCCTTTCCCTACTAATCGGCTATAACCGGTGCCCACGGGATCTATAAAAACCAAATCGGTAACATCTAGCAGTCCATGTTCGTTTTTAGCCAAATTATACGGTGCTGCACCATCGTCCTGCTTCGCATCGGAGTCCACTTTAACTATTTTAGGTCCAAAAAACCCCATATGCAACCACATCGATGCCGAACCCGGACCCCCATTAAACACAAAGGTTACGGGTCTTTTACCTACATCCCCCATAGGGGTTTTAGTGTACGCCACAGACCAGAAAGCCGCAATAGAATCTCCCTTTTTGTTGGTTAGGAACGTTTCTTTGGCAGTCGCGGTATAGTTGATAGTTTTTCCGCCAAATACGCCTTGTTGAGACGTAACAAAGGACTTGGCTTCCGGTATGGGCTTGGGAACGTCTTCATTAGTTGTTTCTTGTGAAAAGACGGTAAAGGATAGCACTAAGAGAAATAGTAGTAAAATAGATTTATTCATGGAAATATAAAGATTACGTGCCCTAAAAACAGAGACCCTTAAAAGTAAGGATTTATAAACATACACAAAGCCAATATAGCGTTCATTAAGGACTTCCTTTGGTCAGCATAGTCTTACTTCATTCCTGTTGAATTTAGGTGGTATGTTGTATTAAAATTTACTTTTTTATGAAACAGATGGAAGATGAAGAATGATGCTTTAACACACCTTTATATAAGACATTGTGCGTAAACAAATTTTAGGTACCTTACTTTATAATTTTTTAATACGCAATGGAATTATGGGGATAAGGCAATGGAATTTAATAGTGTTTTGTTTGATTTTTAGCGTTTGTATAAGTTGTGGTAGCAGTAAAACGATTTCTTCGGATGACGGTTGGGAAACGATGTTCAATGGTAAAAATTTAGACGGATGGACCACTAAAATCCACCACTATGAATCTGGCGACAACTACGGAGATACCTTTCGCGCTGAAGAGGGTATTATAAAGGTAAGGTATGATCAATACGAGGGGGATTATAAGGACAGATTTGGACATTTGTATTTTGACACCCCGTATTCTTATTTTCATTTGTCTATGGAATATAGATTTGTGGGAAAAGTGCATCCGGGAGCTCCTACGTTTGTTGAAAAGAATAGCGGACTAATGTTTCATTCTCAAGACCCAAGAACGATGCTAAAGGAACAGAATTGGCCCATTTCTGTAGAAATGCAATTCTTGGCTGGAATTGTTCAAGGAAAGAGCAGGCCCACGGGCAATATGTGTTCTCCTGGAACGGATGTGGTATATAATGGAAAGGTAGACCCAAGGCACTGCATTAGTTCAGCCTCAGAAACATTTTTTGGCGACCAATGGGTGAAAGCGGAGTTAATTGTTCTTGGGGATTCTGTTGTTACCCACATTATTAACGGAAAAATAGTATTGGAATATACCAAGCCCCAAATTGGGGGAGGCGTTGTAGAAGGGTATGACCCAAATTTTAAAAGGGATGGAACAGTTTTGAAACAAGGGTTTATAGCCTTGCAGAGCGAAGGGCAACCCATCGATTTTAGAAATATTAAAGTGAAAAATCTTAAAGGCTGTGCCGACCCAAAAGCTAAAAACTATAGGGAGTACTTTATTAATTCTGATGCGCAAACGTGTGTTTATTAAGGAGTCTAAAAAGCTAGCGTTTATTGTTTGGAGTAATAAAAAACTAAAATTTCAAACGCACTCCTTGATCTATTGTATTTTCGTAGGCAGGCCTAGAACTAGCAATAGATTATACGCAGAAGCAGCTGACAGTTTTACGGTTGCTTCTTTTTTGTCAGTTTGTAACCTGCTTTTTTAATTAGGAAATATCCAACTGAAAGTGATATAATCAGCGCGGCAATTCCAAAAATAGTACTTGCCTCCATATGCTTATAATCCAAATCGATGACGTGTCTAGAAATTCCTATTAAAGCTACTAGCAAACAATTTCGACATGTACGACGTCCTCTTTTAGATACATTTTAATGGTGTGTAAAAGTTCAATTCCGATTAGAACGGAGAGGAAACCACCAAATATTCTGTGAAGATGTTTCATAATATTATTTTCCGAAAAAGAGTCTTGGATGGCGGAAAGCATACCTCCGAACAACAGTGATAAAAACACGACAGTTGTATATGCAACAACAAGTAATAAGGCAAAAAGCAGCGTTACAATAATAACTCGTTCTGTTTTTTCTACAATTTTTAAAATCATTTTCATTTGGTTAATTTCAGTTTGAGGTTTACGACCGAGTTATGCGTAGTGTGGGAGTCGGGAAGCAATTCTCATTCTGCTTAGCGAAACCCCAAAGATTTTGCGACTTTATAAAAACACGTAAACCTTATGTTAAAGCCCTAATTCCTGATTGTTTATAGGTGTTGTTGTCTATGATTTTTTTAATTCAACTCTTTATTTATTATCGAAATTAACTCTTCGCTATTAGGTAAAACAGCAAGTTCATAGGTATTCTTCATATTCTTATGTGAGCCTTGCAAATTTATTAAACCTAGTTTGAGTTTGTCAATTATAGTGCTAGTTGGTTCATTAAAGATTATTTTCTACAACATATATATCATTAATTTTTTCATCAAAACGATAGCAGATACGTTTATGGTTGTTTGCGGCTTCAGTTATAATCTACATTGTATAATTTTGTAATACCATGTCTAACTTTATCATTTTTAATTAATTGAAATCCGATAGATTTTAACGATTCATAGCTTATTAAATCGGCAACTAAATACGTCCAACTATATGACCGACCAAGATCACTTTTGAGAGTATCAATGTTTTCAGTTTTATTTTTTAATAGCCTAAAAAAAGATTCAATTTCCTTTTTATGAGTTTTAAGGTTTGAAAGGATATCTTCTCTGTCAGAATTCAATGAAACTACAAATTCATGTAGTATTTTAGATTCCAAATTTCTAGCTTTTCTTTGATCATTAAAATTATTAAACCCTAACCCTACATTAATAGCAATAACGATTAATAGAATTTCAGATATCAAGTATTTCCATCTAACTTTTTTAATTCGCTTCTGCATTCTTAATCTCTTATTTCAGATGATACACAAAGTGTTGGCTAAGGTTTTAATTCCTTTTCAATCCTTTTTGTTAATTCAGTTATATTCTTTTCAGTTTCATCATACACTTTCAAAATAAACGCTCTGTTTGTTTGAATTTTCCAAATATAACTCAACAGTATTTTTCTTTCAGATTCAGTTAGTTTTATAGGCAATTCTATTCCTACAATGTTTCCTTTTAAGTCAAAATTGAAATATGGCGCTATGATCCGATTAATTTCATTAAAATAATTTTTTTGAAATTGTAACTCATTATATTCTTCTTCCAATTTCTTAATGTTTTGATAATCGTATTCATAAAGGGATATTATTTTTGTTCTTAAAGAATCATTTTTTATTAATTCAAACCCTTTTGATTTTAATGTTTCATAACCCGAAATATTTTGTATTGAAATAAAATCTCTTGTTAAAACGAAATAATGTTGTTGTATCGAATCTAAGTTTGGGCTTTGGTTGTTAAATATTTCCCTCCAAAATTGACAAGATTTTATACCATATTTATGACCTCCAACATTTGCTTCTACATCAACTTTGTCTTTTTCTAAACCGTTTAATATTTCTAATAAAATTTTCGATTCCGCTAAGCTATCCTTTCTATTATCATTCCAATTACTCAGTGCAAATGCAGAGATTAAGGCAATAAAAATTGACAAAAATTCAAAAGCATATTTTTTCCATTTTCTCTTCTTCAATGTTCTTTCAGTTTTTTAATGTTAGCTAACAATGGTATATATAGTTCTATTTTACTCGTAATATAGGAATATTCTATTTTTTAAGGGAGGTTCAAGAAGGCTATACCCTTGTAATCGATATTTTCAGGCATAGCATCAGGCTTTGGTCTAGTTCTTTTAGGCATAGTTAAACGACCCCTAAAAGCATGCTAATTGGAGTTTTTAATAAGCTAGCTCTTGCTGTTCGGATTATGCTATGCACAGTTCAATACTTTAGTATAACGCGAACAACGTTGGCGGTCTTTCTGAATACTACTGTTCTAAAAAACGACCGCCTACGATAACAGGCGACAATGGATCTTATATGAAGTGTAGCTCGTGCTGGATTTTTGGGTTCATTTCTGTTCCGCTACAAAATTGTTGAAGTGGGCCGGAACCATTGAATTTACTGCCGGGCGACAATTATTCATGAGTGCGCTTTGCACTTTTGTCTCTGTTGAATTTTACTCGCGTGTTTGATTATAACACGCTGCCTTCCGCTACGGCTTTTGCATCCTTGCTACGGCCAAGAATTGAACCAACGACCATTCCGCCAATTAAACCCAGAGAAATGCCTAGCGAACGTTCTAGATTGGATAGAATAGCGACTCCAAATAGCAAGCCGAATGATAATCCTAAAGCGCCATATAAATTGGTGTAGTACCCTTTGGAAGTTAGGGAAAAGGTATCCTTTAGGTATGTTTCAAATTGACTAAGTGTTTTCTTAAAGTATTTTTTCTTGTTCTTAGGATTTGATTCTAAATCTAAGCTATCAAGTTCTTTTTCTATAGATTGAATTTCATCTTTTGTAAAGGATCTAGTTTTCAATCCAGTTAGCATATGAAGGAATTTTTCATACACCTTTATCTCCTGTTTTTTAGTTGTTTCGGTTTTTAACTTTTCAAAAAAGTTATATGCTTCTTGTAATGTCATAAAAGTTGATTTTTATTGTTTTCTTGGTTAGTGGCTGAAAACAAAATATATTACATGTCATACCAAAGAAATATTAAAAAAGCCTTCCTAGAGGCGCACTACTGCAGGCAAATCAACTCCTTAAACTTTCTATATCAGCCATTAATTCTTCCAATTTTTTAAATACCCTTCCATAAACTAAGTTTAAATCCCATAGGTATATTCTTCCTCCATAAAACGCCAAAAAGCCTACAATTAGAATTATAACAAGAATAGCTACTACAGGAACTCCTTGTATCAAGTAACTATCTGGAAAACCATAAAGCACTTCGCCAACCAGTCTTTTACCTAGGGGAACACCCTCTGCATCTTTGTGCCAAAAACCGATGATCATGGATAAGAATATGATAGGGTACAAGAATGTTGAAAATCTCTTATTGATAGCGATCTGTTTTTGTATCCATTGGTTAAATGTCTTTAGATATTGATAACTACTGACGCCTTTATCTATTTTCTCTAAACCATTCAATAATCTCTTATTAATTATAACAAGCACTGTAAGGGTAACAAAGAATATGGCTCCCGTAATTGGTATTCCTACAAAATAGGATACGATTAAAAAGACAATCGAGAATGCAACAATTGCAATCAAATTTATTTTAAACATTCTTTTAAACTTATCAATTATGTGAATTGATTTTTGGTTGTATAGGTTATTTACTTTTGGTGCTATTAATGCATCACTTTTAAGAAACCCCTCTTTCCATATATCTTCAATTGATTTTTCCATCTAGTATTTTTTTTAATCTTGTTTTTATTCTTTTAACTCGTACACCAATATTGTTTGGATTTGTCCCGATAATATCAGCGATTTCCTGATAGGGTTTTTCTTCTAAATAAAGCATGATAATGGCTCTATCAATCTCGGATAGTTGTCTAATAGCATCATATAGTAGATTCAGAGACTCGTCTGAAAAAGCGTAATTATCTTCAGTCTCTTCTGCAGGCAAAGAATCGGACACAAAATGCAGACCTTTTCTTTTCTTTTTCTTCAGTAAGGTGAGACAAACATTTAAGGAAATTCGATACACCCAGGTACTCCATTTAGATTCCTCACGAAAGTTTTCTTTACTCCGCCAAATTTGCAAGCACACCTCTTGATAATAATCTTCAAAATCTTCTTGCGAATTGGTATATGCCCTGCACAACTTGATGATTATCCCAGCAAATGGTAAAATAGATGATTGGTAAAAATCGGTACTCAATACTGTTTTTTTTAGTTAGTGGATGAATGTATAAATTATTACACTTTGAAGGAATTAAGATGCATTTTAAATTATAACTTTCTAATAAAGTGTGATTTTTTAAAAAGTTTGCGAATAATAAGGTAAACTATAAATAATCAGACAATGGCGGTAAGAAAGAGTATTGGGATTACATTTTCAGTAATAGCAGCCCTATTTAGCGTAATTTTCATAGTACAATCAAACCTACGCTTTGACTTCAACGATTATTTTGATTTTTCACTTAAGAGTTATTTCAGCTTAGATTATTTAAGACAAATAACGCCTCTCGTTATTTGTTTAATCCTTTTATATGGAGGCATTCTTCTACTTATAAAACCATCAAAGTCCAATCCTGTCTTAGCGTTATTTGGATTCACGGTACTAGAGGATGTTATATTTAGTTGGCTTGGTATAATTACAATTAATTTTCCAATACATGTTGTCGCTATTTTTTTCTGTTGTGCCCTGCTCGCCTTGTGGGTTGCCTTTTCAAATACAATTAACTTGAAACGCCTCTCTTTTAAAGAAGGTGTATCGAGTCTAATCATTGGAACATTAATAAATGCATTCTCATACTACTTTTAATCTTTTGAGGAAATGTGTGATCTTTTGTGAATGCTGCGAATCATATATAAAACATTCATCATCAAAAAACGAATCATCATGAAAACAGTATTACTTAAAATTATTTTTTCAACACTCTTAGTAACGACAAATCCTGTGATCTCTCAGAATGGATCAAACCAATATGAAAAGACCGAAGCGGAAGTCCTAAAGCTCATTAATTCACCGAACCCGACCTTTAATCTAAATGCCGTGAAGCAACCCATGAGTCCAAAAGCAATGGCAGACCTCGGGTTTGAACAGGTCTATCATAACAGCCCCAGAAAATTCTTGATGCGAGACGGTAAGCAATTGTTTTCATATGCGTATGAAAAGGAAAGCGATACTACAATCATTTTACTGCACGGCATACTATCGGGTGGGTATATGATGAATAAAACTGCCGGACTATTGCAAGAAGCTACCGATAATGAGGTTGTGGCATTGGATTTTAGAGGTCACGGGCAATCCGAAGGCTCTCCAGGAGATGTGGACTACATCAATCAGTATGTAGATGACCTGAAAGATGTGGTTTCGGCTATAAAAAAAGAGAAACCGAATCAAAGCATACTACTTGCGGGACATTCTATGGGAGGTGGAATTATCTTACGATATGCCATAGAAAAAGATGCTCCGGATGTTGATGGCTATCTAATGTTTGCCCCACTTTTAGGTGTCAACGCCCCAACCTTAAAAGAAGAAGTATTGGAAACAGGCGAGGAGCCTTTTATAAAACTACATATCAATAGAATTATTGGTCTGAAAATGATGAATGCGATCGGAGTAATCAAATACAATAATCTTCCTGTGTTGTTCTTTAACCTACCAGAAACTATGCCAATTAGCAAGTATAGCTATCGCGCCAATGAAAGCATGTCTCCTTTTGACTATAAAGAAGGATTACGCTCCATAAATAAACCTTTGTTGGTTTTAGTAGGAAGTAATGACGAGGCATTCGATGCCAATAAATTTAATTCAGCCATAAGGGAAAACAGCAATGGAGAAATATATATCGTAGAAGATGAAACCCATAATGGAATCCGGCATAACGAAAACTCTATGGAATTGATTTCAAATTGGATTAATCATCATAATTTACAGTAACCTAAGGCAAACCGATGAAAGGCGAGAAAAAGGACCGATTCATACGAACGATAGATGATCACAAAAAAATCATCTACAAAATTGTGAATTCATATTGCCCAAATAGAGAAGACCGGAAGGATCTGGAGCAGGAAATTATTATTCAATTGTGGAAGTCCTTTGACAAATTTGACGACCACTATAAATATTCTACCTGGATGTATCGTATTGCACTCAATGTTGCTATCTCTTTTTATAGGAAGGAACGGAAATGGTCGCTTAAAAGTGATTTCTATGATGAGGTATCCATATTTAATATGGTGGACGAAAATGGTGAAGACGAAGCCAAGTTGGATTTTCAAATAAAGTTACTACAAACCTTTATCAATAACCTAAACGAACTGAACAAGGCATTAATGTTATTGTATCTAGAGGAAAAAAGCTATGAAGAAATTGCAGAAATATTAGGTATTACAAAAACTAATGTGGCCACAAAAATCGGCCGTATTAAATTAAAACTGAAGCAAGAATTTGAAAACAGATAGATTATGGAAGCAAGTGAATTAAAAAACATATTGGAAGCTTACGACAGAAAATTGGATAGGAACCTAAAATTGAATAGTGCAGCCCTAAAAAACATAAACTTGGAGAAGTCCGAAAAAAAGACGCGAACAGTTCTTTTGCATAGGGGTATTGAGCTTGTTTTCTATGCATTTTTGGCTTTGTTTATGGGCAATTACATCGCAACCAATTGGGACCAAATGCATTTGGCTGTCAGCGGAAGTGTCGTGGGTGTCTTTACGTTGATAGCATTAGCAGGCAGCGTGGGTCAAGTGGTACTTTTACAACAAATCGATTTTACAAAACCCTTGGTGGACATTAGAAAAAGGATAGAATTGGTAAACGCCCATGGATTGCTATTTGTAAAATTAATTTTTCTTTCTGCCCCGGTATGGTGGTCTTATGCCATTGTAGCTATTGACATATTCTCGGATACTGATTTATATATTCAATTGGAACCAGATTTTGTAACACGATATTTAGTAACGAATGCTTTACTGCTCATTCCCCTTATTTGGCTTTTCAAGAAATTAAGTTATAAAAACCTGCATATAAAATGGGTCAGAAAAGCTATTGGTTTTCTTTCAGGAACAAAAACTAGGAGTGCTTTGGAGTTTTTAAATGACCTTGAAGAGTTTGAAAAATAATGTTCTTGTAGCTGTTCATTAGCTTAAACGGAAAGAATCACTAAGAACTTTCGCAGTAATCTATTTAATTTACAAATACAATAAATAACTACATATCAATAAGTTATATAAAATAGGATACTATTATCATCCGGCCAAATGTTAATTATTA
>RCNE010001530.1_pt1 | contig 14296 bp, 10 predicted proteins | sample 2041361 | NCBI WGS metagenome assembly RCNE01 (sample SAMN09708229, study PRJNA481090) | Marine sediment metagenome, whole genome shotgun sequencing project.
TAGTATTTTGATACATAATATAGACGAATGATAAAAGATATAATAGTAATTGCTATTCTTTTTATATCAGCACTAAGTTTTTCACAGGCGACCAATTCTTCTCCTTATTCTTTATTCGGAATAGGAGATCAGACAAATCTAAAAACAGTTGAAGAAATTGCAATGGGACAGATGGGTGGAGCATTAAATAGCGAATATCAGTTGAGTTTTACGAATCCTGCTTCTTATGCTTCGTTAAACTACACTACCTATGTCTTCTCAGGAGGAAACAAAACCAATTATGTCGATGATGGAGAGAATCAACAATCTAGTTCTGCAGCCGCGTTTACTTACATTGCCTTGGGAATTCCCATTAGAGGGAACCAGGGGGTTGTAATGGGGCTTCAACTTAATACTGCTGTGGGATACTCATTGATTGATCAAACTTTTGATACTGATGGTACTTTGACCGAGGTAGACAGTTATTATGGAAACGGTGGAACGAACCGTGCGTTTTTGGGATATGGATATCATTTCCCATTTAATTTGTCTTTAGGCGTAGAACTTGCCTATATTTTCGGTAATATTGACAACAACATTTTGAACAGAAGAAATAACGTCCAACTGGCTACGCAGTACATTACAGACTCAAATGTAAAGGGAACCTCTGTTAAGATAGGTGCACACTATACGAAAAAGATTAGCGAAGACCTTAGTCTTAAATTCGGATTGGCCACTGATCTGGAATCAACTCTCAAAGAAAAAGGTAACGAACAGCTTTACTCTATTTTCAATCTTGAGGAAAGCTTGGGATTCCCAATTGACACCTTATCTAGTAATGAGTTCACCTCAACGATCGTTTCTCCTTTAAAAACAGCTATTAGTGCTGGTATCGGTGAAGATAACAAATGGTTTGTCGGTGCCGAATACACGTTCCAGAGTCCTTTAGAGTTTTCTGGTGGAATTTACGAGGATATTGATTTTTATCGCTATGATAAATTTTCAAATATTTCAGTTGGAGGGTTTTATACTCCGAAAATGAATTCAATCGGTAACTATTTCCAAAGGATGACATACAGGGCCGGTTTTAACTATCAGCAAACAGGATTAGTGGTCAATGAAACTGAAATAAACGAATATGGCATATCTTTTGGTGTAAGTTTACCTATGGGTTTAAAATTATCTAACGTAAATTTGGGAATTGAACTTGGCAAAAGAGGTACAACGGATAATAACTTGATCGAAGAACAATTTTTTAACTTTAGGTTAAGTTTATCACTTAATGATAAGTGGTTTAGAAAACAAAAAATTTATTAATCTTAACAAATCTTAGACATGAAATCAGCAAAGACAGTATTGATGGCAGTAGTTCTTTTACTTACGGGTGGAAGTTTTTCTGCTTATGCGCAAGACAAATACGGTAGCGATCCAGACAACTGCAAAACCAACCTGTCCCTTTTCCATGAGGCAATAAAAATGGGAAATTATCAGGCCGCTTATGAACCGTGGAAATGGTGCCTTGATAACTGCCCAGAAGCTTCGAAGGTCATTTACAGTGATGGATTAAAAATGACTAAGGATAAGTACGATATCAGTGCTGGTAAAATGGTTGTCAATAAGGGGGAGAAAATAGAAACCAGCGATTATATCTTAAAAGTGGAGAAATCATATTTTGATACTTCTAAATTAAACAAGACGGAAATGGGTCAACATGCCCAGGAAATTATTCTTATTTATAACATGAGGGTAAAGTATTTTCCTGAAAATCTTGGCAAAGTGTATAGTGACTGGGCCAATTTCTTATTCAAAAGATCGATTCTTGAAGAATTGGTTTTAAAGGATGAAATATTTGAGAAATTAGGCTTGTCATTCAAGGCTGATCCAACTGGCATGAGCGTTAAAAACCTTGGGAAGTATTTCGAAACAGTTACAAACATTCAAAAAGATACGAATCCTCAAATGGTATTTGACACCTATGATGACATCACTGAAGCCGTCAGTATGAAAATGGAGAAATATTCAAGAGGACTTGATGTCATGAATGACAAAGTAGCAAAAGGTGGTCAGCTTAGTGCCAAAGAAAAAAAGAAAAAAAGAGCAGCTGAGGTAAACCTTAGAGCTTTGGGTCAGGTGGAAGGCTATCTTGACAATACGTTAACAGAAGTTGCAACATGTGACAGATTGATACCTCTGTATAAAGACAATTTTGAAAAGAACAAGAATAACGTTACCTGGCTTAAAAGGGCGGTTTCTAGATTAAATCAAAAAGAATGTACAGATAACCCTATATACGCTCAAATGGTAGAGGCCTATGTGAATGCAGCCCCATCATCTGATGCTTATGTATTCTATGCCGGAATTTTGATGGAACAAGGTGAATCTAACAAAGCAATCGAGTATTTCACTAAAGCAATTGATCTTGAAGCAGATAATTATAAAAAAGCCAAGTACTATTACAGAGTGGCCTTGATCATGAAAAAGAAAGGTTCAAGATCTAAAGCTAGAGAATATGCACGTCTTGCTATAAAGGAAAGACCAAGTATGGGAAGTGCCTATTTGTTAATCTCGAATCTTTATGCTTCCAGTGCCAATACCTGTGGAACCGATGAGATCTCAAAAAGAATGGTATATGTTGCCGCGGCAGACAAAGCCAGGCAAGCCAAGTCTGCTGACCCGGGGATCACATCTACAGCTAATAAATACATAAAAAGTTATATGGCCAGTGCCCCTTCAAAAAAGTTGGTGTTTACAGAAGGTTTAACTTCTGGAGCCCAGCATAAAGTTGGGTGTTGGATCAATGAGTCTGCAAAAATTCCATAATATAATTTATGCCTAAAAAGATTTCATACCACTTATTAAACATTGCTACTATGCTTATAGTAGCAATGTTTTTTTCTTGTGGTAATGACATCAAGGAAGTTCAAGATTTTTTAGCAGAAAAAAACTTACCCATAGGAGCCGCGAAAAACGTCTATCTGATTCATACCGATTCAGGTAAAGTAAAAACCATTTTAACCGCTCCTGTAATGCATGATTTTTCTAACAGAGAAGAACATCCCTACACGCTTTTTCCAAATGGGGTTCGAATAGTTAGTTTTGATTCAAAGGGTGATTCTGTAATTCTTACTGCTGGATATTCCATTACCTTTACAAACACGAATATCTCAGAGGTCAAAGACAGCGTAAGCGTAGTCAACCCGGCGGAAAAAACGAAATTATTGACCAACCAGCTTTTTTGGGACTCAAATGAACATTATATTTATACTGAAAAAAAATTCACACTGATCACTCAATTTGACACCATTCACGGGCAGGGATTTGAATCCAATGAAGATCTTAGTAAAGTCAATATGAAGTCCATTAAAGGCAGTGTGTATGTTAAAGAATCACCTTAGTTATGGCAAAATATTTTAAATTTTTTGAAATCGCTTACCTAGTGATCGCGATCGTGTTCATTGTCGAAACAATTCTTAAATGGAATTCTGATCCGAATAAGGCCTATATTTTTCTGGCATTTTCTGTATTGGCTGTCTTTATGTATTTTTTTAGAAAAAAATATCGAAAACGATTTGAAAATCACGATAGAAAATAATGATTATCAACCTTCTCATCATATTCGTTTCAATTCTGCTTTCTGCTTTTTTTTCGGGAATGGAAATCGCCTTTGTTTCTTCTAACAAGATGCACCTGGAGCTTGAAAAGAAAAAGGATACACTCTTGGCAAAAATATTGAGAAGGCTCACGCAAAAACCTTCCAAGTTTATCACCACTATGCTTATAGGCAATAACATAGCCTTGGTAATTTATGGTTATTTCATGGGGGCTATTTTGATGACTTTGTTTTTTGATTTTATTCATAATGAATTCCTTCTTTTATTAACCCAAACCTTCGTTTCGACCATTATTATCTTGATCACTGCCGAATTTCTTCCAAAAGCCGTGTTTAGAATTTATGCGAACGAAGCGATGATAATTTTTGCAATTCCAACATACATTTTCTTTCTCCTCTTTTATTTTATTTCAATTTTTATAAGCGCAATTTCAGATTTTTTCTTACGGGTTTTCTTTAATGCAAGAGAAGACCAGGTTCAGCTTGCGTTCAGCAAAGCAGAATTAGGTCATTATATCGATGAACAATTGGAATCGGCTGAAGATGAAATCGATTCAGAGATCCAAATTTTTCAAAATGCGCTTGATTTTCACAATGTAAAAGCCAGGGAAGCGATGATACCAAGAACGGAGATCATTGCTGTAGAAGTTCATGATTCTACAAAAAGTCTCAATCAGCTCTTCATTGAAACTGGTTTGTCAAAGATCATGGTGTACAATAACTCTTTAGATGATATCATAGGTTATGCCCATTTTTTTGACAATTTTAAAAAGCCAAAAAGTATCCGGTCGATACTTTTACCCATTGAGATCGTTCCTGAAACCATGATGATTCATGATATTTTAAATGACCTTATCCTTAAAAGCAAAAGCGTCGCCATTGTTTTAGATGAATACGGTGGAACCTCGGGCTTAATTACTATTGAAGACATTATTGAAGAACTTTTTGGAGATATTGAAGACGAACACGATTCGTTGACCCTTTTAGAAGAAAAGATCAATGACAGGGAATTCAAATTTTCTACACGGCTTGAGGTTGATTATATAAATGAGGTCTACGATCTTGACCTGGCCGAAGACAGCAATTATGAAACACTCGGGGGACTTATAGTAAATCATACTGAAAACATTCCCTCCACTGGAGAAGTCATTGAAATAAACAATTACCAATTCACCATACTTAAAGAATCTGCTTCCAAGATTGAAGAGGTCACTTTAAAAGTTTTATTTAAAGACACATAGGCCCGTTTTTCAGCTAAAAAATTAGTGCAAAACTACTTTCATTATTAAAAGGTAAATTGTACTTTCGCAACCTAAATTTTTAATAGGAAAGAAAATGGCTGTATTATCGAAAATTAGAGAGAGATCATTATTTTTAATCATTATAATCGCTTTGGCATTATTCTCATTTGTTTTAAGCGGATTGTTTGACGGAAACGTTTTTAACAAAACTGCATCTAACATAGGCGAAGTGAATGGTGAACCTATTTCAAGAGAGGAATTTGCACAACAGGTAGAGTTCTTCAGAACCAGATCAAATGGCAGATCATCGAACATGCAAAATATAAATAATGCCTGGAATACTTTAGTTCGTGAAAAGATTTACCAAACCCAATTAGAAGAATCTGGAGTTGTTGTTGGAGAAAAAGATGTTTGGGATGCTATGGTTACACAGATTTCTTCACAAAACAGCCCTCAATTTACTAACGAAGTTGGGCTTTTTGATCAGGAAAAATTTAAAGAATATATTGCTACGTTACAAGATAACTCCGAAGAAGATGAGCAAGGTGCAGCTGCATGGTTAGGCTGGATCAATTATGAAAAAGGTATTAAAAAAAATCTGGAACAAAATACGTATAACGCTTTAATCAGAGCTGGATTAGGAAGTACGTTAAGCGAAGGTAAGAGAGACTATTTCTTCCAAAACAACAGTGTGGATCTGGATTATGTCTATGTTCCTTTTTCAAGCATCCCGGATAGTTTGATCACTGTAACAGCTGATGATATAAAAATTTATATTAAGGCCCATTCTAAAGCCTATAAGGTAGAGGAATCAAGAGATATTCAATTCGTTCAATTCAAGATTGAAGCAACCGAAGAAGATGAAAACGCCATCCAGCAGGAATTGATTCAAATGATTGACGATCGTGAGGAATACAGTAATGCGGCTAAATCAAATGTTACTGTTCTAGGTTTCAGAAATGCAGTTGACATGAATGAATTTAATGCAGAGCACGAATCTGACACACCTTATGACGGAGCCTTCTATAATAAAGGTGCCATACCAAAACTTGCAGCAGATTCAATTTTTGACAAAGAAATTGATCAGATCTATGGTCCTTACAAAGAAAATGGTTTCTATAAATTATCAAAAATAACTGCAGTTAAACAATTACCTGATTCGGTAAAAGCAAGCCATATCCTTATTCCTTTTGCTGGAAGCGCCGCGGCCGATCAAACGGTTATCCAAACTGCGGAAGAAGCCAAGAAAGTAGCAGACAGTGTATTGGCTGTTGTTAAGGGAAACCTCTCTAAATTTGAAGAATTAGCCATAGAAATGTCTATTGACAAAGTATCTGGTGCCAAGGGGGGAGATTTAGGCTGGTTTGTTTACAAAACAATGATACCTGAATTCAGAGATTATGCATTTGAAAATTCAATAGACTCTATAGGAGTTGTTAAATCGCAATTCGGATATCACATTATTCGAATTGACGATCAGAAAAACATACAAAAAAATGTACAGATCGCTACTTTCTCACAAAAAATCGACCCTTCTGAAAAAACTGAAAATGATGTTTTTGAGAGCGCAGAGACCTTTGCGTCTGATTTAAATTCAGGAAAAAACATGATCGAACTGGCTACAGAACAGAAACTTGCCGTTAGACCAGTACTTAGTCTGGAAGTTTTTAGCGATAATATCGCCGAACTTGGGTCACAAAGACAAATCGTTAGATGGACATTTGAAGAAAATTCTAAAGTTGGAGACATCAAAAGGTTTGATCTTGACAATGGATATTGCGTTGTTGTGCTTACCGCTAAAAACAAGGCTGGGCTATCAGGGAAAGGTCAAAATGTGAGAAACATCATCATGAAGGAAAAGAAAGCAGCACTGATCAATGAAAGATCCACAGGAACTACACTTGATGAAATTGCCGAACAAAACCAAGTTAAGAAAAGTAGTAGTCTTGCAGTAAGTAATACGAGTCCGGTTTTTGCTGGGCTTGGAAGATTTGTTGATATTTCGGGGGTTGTAACAGGCTTGGATGAAAATAAACTGGCAAAAAATATCGTTGGAAAAAGTGGAGTCGCCTTCGCAGTTGTTACGAAAAAGACCCTTCCTGCAGAATTACAAAATTACAATGCAAACAAAATAAACCTTGAGAGATCCTTAAACGGAAGAAGTCTTCTTATTTTTGAGGCTTTAAAAGAGAACTCTGATATTGCTGACAACAGAGCTGTTTTTTATTAGTAAAATTCGTCAATTCCTTTTATCACCTAGGGCCTTGAAAGTGAACAAATAAAAAAAAAATGCTTAAAGTGAGTTATTTGGCAAGTTTTTATATATTTGTTAAATATTACTTAAAATTAAGCTTACTTAACAATTAAAAGATTATAATTTAAAATTGATTACAATGAAACATTTAAAAAAAGTATTATTAATCGCATTAGTTGTTGTTTTTGCGAACAACATTAATGCACAGGATAAAGATAATCGCTGGGTTGTAGAGCTGGGAGCCAACGTAGTTGATTTCTATCCTACCGGAGCTGACAATCCTGCTGTTGGAGGATTTTTGGAAGATTATTTTAACACAGATCATTGGAACAACGCCAGTGCCTTGTCAAGGTTAAGAGTTGGATTTTTCGTAGGTAGTGGATTTTCAGTTGGATTAACTGGAACTTTTAATACGATCAATAACATTGGTGATGTTAGAGTTCAAGACCTAAGTTATATTGCAGGTGACCTTGATATCAAATATGGTTTTGTTAGAGAACCAAGTTGGATCGATCCTTATATTTTTCTAGGTGGAGGTTACACTAGCTTGGATAGTGAAGGTACAGGAACAGCTAATGCCGGTTTAGGTTTAAACTTTTGGTTTAGCGACTGGATAGGTGTTAATGTACAAACAAAATATAAGCACTCATTTGATGAAGATATAATGCTTGCTCACTTTCAACATGCTGCTGGTTTAGTATTTAAATTCGGTGCAAAAGATACTGATCGTGATGGAATCTATGACAAATACGATGCATGTCCGGAAGTTGCTGGTTTAGAAGCTTTCAACGGCTGTCCTGATACTGATGGTGACGGGATCCAAGATTCTGAAGATGCTTGTCCTATGGAAGCTGGTTTAGCTGAATTTAATGGTTGCCCTGATACTGATGGTGATGGTGTACCAGATAAAGATGATGCATGTCCAAATGAAGCTGGTCCTGTTGAATTGAACGGTTGTCCTGATAGAGATGGTGACGGTGTTGCTGATAAAGATGACAAGTGTCCAGATGTTGCTGGTCCTGCTGAAAACAATGGTTGTCCATGGCCTGATAGCGATGGAGACGGAATCGCTGATAAAGATGATGAATGTCCAAATATCTTTGGTGTAGCTGAAAACAATGGTTGTCCTATCGTTTCTGCTGAGGTTCAAAAAGAAATCACTGATTTGGCAAGAGCTATTTACTTCGTAACTGGTAGTTCTAAATTTACTGATGAAACTGAAATCAGAATGGAACAAGTAAGTGGTATTGTTAACCAATACAAAACATTAAAATTTGATATTGAAGGTCATACTGATAGTACTGGTAGTGACAAAATCAATAGCAAATTGTCTCAAGCTAGAGCTGATGCTGTAAGAACCTACTTAGTAGAACAAGGTTTCCCAGCTGACATGATCGCTGCAAAAGGATTTGGTTCTTCTACTCCTATTGGAGATAATAAAACAAGAAAAGGAAGACAGCAAAACAGAAGAGTTGAAATCTTCTCTGAGTACGCTGAAAGATAATCTAACTTGTTTTTAAAAAATAAAACCATCCGTCAACTGACGGATGGTTTTTTTTATGCAATAATGTTTACATTTGGTCCATGCAGTCTTTTCTTTCAAAAGTAGCCTCCGAAGTGTTACAAGGTGATACTCCTTTGTCAACACTGACCTTTGTACTGCCAAACAAAAGGTCAGGCTTATTTTTGCGTGAAATTCTAAAAGATCAACTGAAACATACCACCTTCCTTCCCAGAATACTTAGTATCGAAGAATTTGTTAAAGAAATCACAGGTTTTGAAATTCTCGACACCGTAAGTCTGATTTTTGAATTTTATACTGTCTATAAAGCACAATCTCCAGAGGCCGAAACAGATAAATTTGAAAATTTTTCCAAATGGGCAACAATCCTACTTCAGGATTTTAACGATTTAGACAGTAACCTCTTTGATACGGTTTCAATTTTAGCTTATCTCAGTGATACAAAACGAATAGAACAATGGGAACCTGCTACCCAAGCCGGAAGCCCTCTGCTAAAAAACTACCTCTCCTTTTTCGACAAGATCATCATGTATCACAAGGCCTTTAAAAATCATTTGATTGATAAAAAAATGGGCTATCAAGGGCTTGTATACAGAATTGCATCTGAGTCTATGGCTTCCTTCAGAGAAAAACACAAGAATGAAAAATTTGTTTTTGCCGCATTCAATGCATTAAGCAAAGCGGAGGAAACTATCTTTCAGGAACTATTGATAAACGATCTGGCTGAAGTATACTGGGATCATGACGAATTTTATACTAAGTCAAACAATCAATCTGAACAGTTTTTTAAAAAATACGAACGATCCTGGCCCTATTATACATCAAATGAATTTTTGTGGAAAGAAGACAATATTAACAAGCCGAAAACCATTCATTTTCATGGATTGCCAAAAAATATTAGTCAAATCAAACATGTTGGTTCTCTGTTAAAGACCCTCAATGAAGCTCAGGGAATTGAGGATACAGCTGTGATACTTGGTAATGAGAAATTGCTGCCCTCTTTGTTGAATTCCTTACCCAAAGAAATTACCAAAGCGAATATTACTATGGGTTATGAATTGCAGAATGTCTCAATAAGCACCTTTTTTCAGGCGCTTTTTAAATTGCATTTGAATAGATCTAAATGGAAAAAAGAAAATTCGTTTTACCACAAGGACCTATCTGCCCTTCTGAATGATCCTTTTTTACAAAGTCATTGGATTCACCATGCTGAAATTAAAAATGGCTTGAGAGAGATTCTGTATACTGACAAAACAATCTTTATTTCTGAAGAACAGTTAATGACCCTTGTTCATGGCTTTGATAAAGTCTCTGCTCTGTTCAAATTGATATTTATAGGATGGAAAAGCAGTATCGATGTAATCATTGATAAGTTTATTGATATCATAGAGCAATTGAGAAAATCGAAAGAGCTCAATAATCTTAATCAGGAATATCTCTTCAGATACTTCAACATCTTTGTACAGCTTTCTAACCTTAACAAAAATTTCGGATATATTGATGATCTTGAAACTTTGTACCAAATCTTTCAACAAATACTTAAAACCGAAAAATTATCGTTTCAGGGAGAACCTCTTGAAGGTTTGCAGATCATGGGGCTTCTTGAATCAAGAGGGCTTGATTTCGAAAACCTTATTATCACATCAGTAAATGAAGGCTTTTTGCCTGCCTCTGGTTCTAATAATTCATTTATCCCTCTCGATATCAAATTGGAAAAGAAAATTCCAACTTTTTTTGAAAAGGATGCTATCTTTTCATACCATTTTTTCAGATTGATGCACAGAGCAAAAAACATTTATCTGATCTACAATAACATTACGGATGACTTTGGTTCGGGTGAACCCAGTCGCTTTATCAGACAACTTGATGCTGCCAAGGCTCTCGGGCAACTAGATCAGGTAATTTTTAAGAAGAAGATCATCAGCCCAAAATTACATGTTTCGGCACCTGCTCTGCATAGCATAGATAAAACAGATGGGATAATTCTCAAGTTAAATGAAATTGCCCAAAAAGGATATTCCCCTACGGCCTTCATTAATTATATTAGAAATCCTCTGGACTTTTATAAAAGAAGTATCCTAGGTTTGAAAGAATTCAGAGAAGTGGAAGAAACTATTGCGGCTCACACTTTTGGAACAATTGTGCACGATACTCTGGAACAACTTTATTTTCCTTATCTAAACAAATTTCTTGAACGCAACAATGTGAGACTTATGATGAGCCATCTGGAAGATGAAGTAGAGCGTCAATTCAAAAAGAGCTATTCTTCAATTTCCATTGCCTCAGGAAAGAATTATTTGGCCTTCGAGATTGCCAAACAATTCATTTTGAATTTTCTTAATTACGAATTAAACGAACTCGAAAAGGGAAAAAAGATTAAAATACTTGGACTTGAGGTCCCCATGGATATGCAACACTCGGTTAACGGTCTGGATTTTCAAATAAAGCTGAGAGGAAAGATCGACAGAATTGACGAAGTTAATGGTGTTTCAAGGATTATGGATTATAAAACAGGTAAGGTAGCTTCTGCTCAGCTAAAAATAAATGACTGGAGTTTGATAAGTACTGACGAAAAGTTCTCGAAGAGTTTTCAGGTGTTGACTTATGCATATATGTATCTCAATACATTTAAACTCTCATTAAACGAACTTTCCCTGGAAACTGGTATAATATCATTTAAAAACCTTAAAGAAGGATTTATGTCCTTTAATGGAGGAATGTTAACTGAAGAAATAATCGCATCCTTTATAATTGAACTGGATAAACTCATCTTAGAAATTTTTGACAAAGACAGGCCCTTCCTTGAAAAAGAGCTGCCTGTTTTCAACTATTAAAAAACATTTTAAAATCGCCTATGCAACGAATCAAAAACATAGAAATTAAAGGTAAACACAACAGACCAATTCTAACTGACCTGTTTTACTTGGAAAACGGATCCCCAAAAGATGTTGTTATCTTTTGTCACGGATATAAAGGATATAAAGACTGGGGAGCGTGGAATTTGGTAGCAGAAACATTTGCCAAAGAAAACTTTTTTTTCCTTAAAATTAATTTCTCACATAATGGTGGCACTAGTCAGCAACCGATAGATTTTCCCGATTTGGAAGCTTTTGGCCAAAATAACTTTATCAAGGAACTGGATGACCTTGATAGTGTATTGTCGTGGGTTCACTCTGCAAATGACTACAAAAATGAACTTAATGTTTCCAAAATAACGGTCATTGGCCATTCCAGAGGAGGTGGTATCGTAGTATTAAAGGCAGCTTCAGACAATAGAATAACAAAAGTTGTCTCATGGTCGGGTGTTTCAGATTTTGGTAGTAGGTTCCCCAAAGGGGAGGCCCTGGATTTATGGAAAAAAAATGGGGTTGCTTATATTACTAATTCACGAACTAACCAGCAAATGCCTCACTATTTCCAATTTTATACCACTTTCAAAGAAAACGAACAATCCCTTACTATCAGCAGTGCAGTCAAAAATTTAAGCACTCCATACCTGATAGTTCACGGCAATATGGATGAGACCGTAGCGCTGGATGAGGCGAAAAAGCTACATACCTGGCATGCAGAAAGTCAACTCGAGATTATCGATGGAGCCAATCATACGTTTGGAAGTTCACAGCCATGGAATAAAACATCTTTACCTGCCCATTTACAAGTTGTGTGTAAACAATCTCTGAGATTCATAAAATCCTAACTGTATAATTTTGTGCGATTTTTATTATTCTTATAAAATTTCTTCATTTCAATGTTAACCTTTGATATCTCTTTGTCATCAATCGATATAAAGAAATTAATAGCTAATAATATAAACGACAGAGTATTTTGGATGTATTGTTTCTCTTTTTAAAAGAGAACTATCAAGAAAGGGCCTTTAAAAAAGCCTTTTTTGTTTAGAATAACCACCACTTTTCGTTAATTTATAGAACGTACCCCACCCCAAAAATAAGTTCATTATGAAAATTTTTAAATACATATCATTTGCCATATTGATCAGTTTTTTAACCTTAGTAAATCGTTAGGGGTAAACACTTTTGATGACATCCCTAAAGAAGCTCAAGGCTTTATGATGGAAATGAACTTTGAAAATTTTTCGAATAATGAAAAAGGGAACATGCTAGTAATTGATATTGAAAACAAAGACAAAACAATTCTTATGGACGATTATCAACTTATGAGCCTTGGTCAATTCATGCAAAAATAATTTTTTTTCAAAAAGTAACTGTTGACATCAAAGCTAAACATCTGATCTGTTTCATGGTACCCTACATGATTACCAAAAGAAAAGAGCTGTTAAAAATACTTCTTAACCACTGTGTTAAAAACTTTCGAGTCAATGTGAATAACTAAGATTTTATTTTCAAACAAATAGTCGAATCTTTGCCTCGTATTTTCCCCATATATTTATTCATTTTTCAATAAACAATACACCAATTATGTCAAATATTGAACCTATTTTACGTCCAAACAAAGACCGTTTTGTTATTTTCCCAATACAACATAAAGATATTTGGGACTGGTATAAAAAACAAGAGGCTTCATTTTGGACCGCCGAAGAAATAGATCTGGAACAAGATGTAATTGACTGGGATAACAAATTGACTGATGATGAAAAATATTTCATCAAACATATCCTGGCATTTTTTGCTGCATCAGATGGAATTGTAAATGAAAACCTGGCAGAAAACTTTGTAAGCGAAGTACAATATACCGAAGCTAAATTTTTCTATGGGTTTCAATTGATGATGGAAAATATCCATTCTGAAGTGTATTCACTTTTGATCGATACTTATATTAAAAATGAAAATGAAAAAAATGAACTTTTCAAGGCCATAGACATATTTCCAGCAATCAAGAAAAAAGCCGATTGGGCGCTTAAATGGATAGATAGCGATAGTTTTGCCGAACGTTTAATCGCGTTTTCAGCTGTTGAAGGAATTTTCTTTTCTGGTAGTTTTTGTTCTATCTTTTGGATGAAAAAAAGAGGATTACTGCCTGGATTGACCTTTTCTAATGAATTAATTAACAGAGACGAAGGACTCCATTCTGATTTTGCTGTTTATTTGCATCAAAACCACATGATAAATAAGGTGCCTAAAACAAGAATTACCGAAATTCTTGTTGATGCACTGAATATTGAGAGAGAATTCATCACAGAATCTCTTCCTGTAAGTTTAATTGGTATGAATTCAAAACTAATGACGCAGTACCTTGAGTTTGTAACTGACCGGTTATTGCTTGAATATGGCTGTGAAAAAGTATACAATGCTACCAATCCTTTTGATTTTATGGAAATGATCTCTTTGGAGGGGAAAACCAATTTTTTCGAAAAAAGAGTGTCAGAATACCAAAAGGCAGGTGTCAAATCAGGGGGTACGGGAAGTATTTCTTTCGATGCTGATTTTTAAAATTTTAGCTCCAATTTACTGATAATCAATTTAATGAATAATTATTAACGTTAAATTGTTAACAATATCTAAAAGATTTTTATAAAACGACTTTAGTTTTACTCTATTTTAGAACAGATAAAAAGTCTATTCAATTCCATTATAATATCGCGTTCTGATATTATAATTTTTAACGAGTAATGTGGACTCATGACAAGGGCATGAGAATAACTAACCTTAATAAACATAATAAATAAATGTATGTAGTAAAAAGAGACGGCAAAAGAGAACCGGTAATGTTCG
>RCNE010001334.1_pt1 | contig 14293 bp, 9 predicted proteins | sample 2041361 | NCBI WGS metagenome assembly RCNE01 (sample SAMN09708229, study PRJNA481090) | Marine sediment metagenome, whole genome shotgun sequencing project.
GGAATCGACATGACCTTGCCGAACATGTCGGCCGGTTCGTCGCGGACCGAGATGTAGTTGCCGAGGGACTGGGACATCTTCTTGACGCCGTCGGTACCAACGAGCAGGGGAACCGTCGCGACGGCCTGTCCTCGTTGTCCTCGCCGCTCTTGGAGGTCTCTTCCGACGAGCAGGTTCCAGAGTTGATCAGTGCCCCCGATCTCGACGTCGGATTTGATCGCTACCGAGTCCATTCCCTGCAAGAGCGGATAGAGGAACTCGATCATGGAGATGGGCTGGTGAGCATCCCAACGCTTCGTGAAGTCATCCCGATCCATGATGCGTGCCACCGTGAACTCCGAGGTCAGCTCGAGTACGTCCCTCATGTCCATCTCCGCCAGCCACTCCGAGTTGTATCGGATCTCGAGTCGCTCGGGCAGGAGCTGGGTCTTGATGACTGGAAGGAGCCGGTCGGCGTAGCTACGCACGTCTTCAACACTCAGGCGCTTCCTGGTCTCGCTCTTTTCCGACGGGTCACCGACCTGGGCGGTGAAATCTCCCACAATGAGCACAGCGGTGTGTCCCATGTCCTGGAAACGACGCAACAGGTCGAAAACGACGCCCCATCCCAGCGTTACGTCGGGCGCTGTCGGATCGACACCCAGCTTGACTCTGAGGGGTCGATCCTCCTCGAAGAGATCAAGCAGTGCACCCTCAGGAAGGGCGACATCGACAGTCCGAGATATGTATTCGAGTTGCTCTTGGGCGGTTCTCATATGGCGGTCAGGCTAACCCCATCCGCGGACCATGAGCGGAACCTCCACGGACGCTCGGTGGCCTTACTGATACCAACCCGCGGCCTCTCATCGATCGTCGCGTCGATCGGCAATGATGCGAGAACCAGACAAACCGGGCCGTCGACGGAGAGAATCGTACGGAGGTCTCGAACGCTCGTGCCCTCTTGTGTCACAACGATCCGCGAAGAGCTCCGCCGGTCGCCGTCTCGACCGAATCCACGATCGCCTTGAGAATCGGAGCAATGTCCTCGTCGCTCCGTTCGATCGGGAGCGCGCACGGTGAGATTGACAGCCACGCTCTTGTGACCCTCAGGGATCGGATCCCCTTCGTACACGTCGAAGATCGCTCGCTTCTCAACCATCCCCTGCCCGGCTGCATCGATCGCAGCGAGCAGCGTGCCTGCCGGGACGGACGAGTCGAGTTCGAACGCGAGGTCGAACACTTGAGGCGGATAGCTCGAAGGAACATCGAAGCACCATGCCTCTCGCTCGGTGACGATCGGATCGATCTCCACCTCTCCGGCGATCGCCCGACCTTCTATCCCGTGAGCGGACGCAACCGCCGGATGGATCTCGCCGACGATCCCGACCACAGAGCCATCGTGGATGATGTCGGCTGCCCGACCCGGGTGGAATGGAGCACGATCTGTTGCTCGTAACTCGGTGCCCTCGAGGCGCATCGACCGTGAGATCAGTTCCCACAGCCCGGTCGCGTCGTAGACGTCGTACCCACGTGCGTCACCGTCCCATCTCGAGGCCTCTACCCCGGCTCCGACGAATCCGAGACGATCGGGCTGATCAGGAAGCACTCCGTCGCCGGGAAGGAACACCTTCCCGATCTCGAAGATCCTCACGTCATCCACACGCTTCGCGAGATTGGTCCCTGCCGCCTTGAGCATTCCCGGCAAGAGCGTGGTTCGCATCACGCCTTCCTCTTCGCGGAGCGGATTCACCACGGCAATTCCCGTCCGTGCCGGGTCGTCTTCAGGAAGCTGAAGTGCGTCGAGATCGGCGGCGCCGATGAATGAGAAGCTGAAGACCTCGTGGTAACCGACACCGGTCATCACAGAGCGCAGATTCCGCAGGAGCTGCTCACGAATCGGCAGTCCCAAACCGTCGCCGAAACGGAGTCGCCCGGGGATCTTGTCGAATCCGTAGAGGCGTGCGATCTCTTCGATCAGGTCCGCCGGACGGTGAACGTCCGGCCGGCGAGTCGGCACGTCGACCCTCAACGGATCCCCGCCGTTGGTATCGAAGCCGAACCGCCCAAGCAACGCGGCCGCTTCAGCGGATTCCAAACGGATTCCCAGCAGACGCTCGATCTCACTCATGTGAAGTTCGATCGATCTCGGTGTCGGAGGTGCCGGATACTCGTCCACCACCCCTGCCACCGTTCCGCCTGCCGTCTCGACCAGGAGTTGGGCGACCCGGTCGGCGGCAAGCCGGCAGAACTCGGGATCCATGCCCCGTTCGAAGCGTGCGGATGCCTCCGAGCGCAATCCCAGTCGCTTTGACGTCATCAGCACGCTCGGCGGATCCCAGTAGGCCGCTTCGATCAAGACGCTCCTCGTCGCGTCGGTGACCTCGGTGTCCGCTCCACCCATCACTCCAGCGATCGCCACCGGTCGCCTGCCATCGGCGACAACGATGTCCGATGCATCGAGCGTTCTCTCGGCCTCATCGAGCGTGGTGATCGCCTCGTCCTGTGATGCGCGACGGACGATCACCGTGCCGCCAAGTTGGTCGACGTCGAAGGCGTGCGTCGGGTGCCCGAATTCCATCATCGCGTAGTTGCTTGCATCGACAACGTTGCTGATCGGTCGGACACCCGCAGCAGCAAGTCGCGCTCGAATCCAGTGAGGAGATGAACCGACTTTGATCCCACGGACCTCGCGTCCTACGAATCGCGGGCAGGCCACGGGGTCTGCAATCGTCACAGACGTTGCTGCCTCTCCGCCCGGCAGCGCGAGATCGGGTTCGGCGAGCGGGATCTTGTAGAAGGCCGCCAGTTCACGGGCCAGGCCGTACACGGACATGCAGTCCGGACGATTCGGCGTGATCGATACGTCGAAGACGATGTCGTCGCCGGGCAGCAGGCCAACGAAGTCCTCGCCTAATCGACCGGCTGCTTCCGGGTAGTCGTTGTCGAGCACCATGATGCCGGCGGCATCCTCCCCGACCTCTAGCTCGGACTCCGAGCAGATCATCCCGTTCGACGTGATGCCCCGGATCTTGCGCTTCGTGATCTCGAAGTCACCCTGGATCACTGCTCCCGGGGTCGCGACCGGGACGATGGCCCCTGCCTCGAAGTTCCAGGCTCCACAGATGATGTCGAGGACTTCATCCCCAACGTCGACCTTGGTAACGCGAACCCTGTCGGCGTTGGGGTGCGCAGCGACCTCGAGCACCTTGCCGATCACGATTCCCTCGAAGCGGTGGGTCGTTCTCTCCCATCCTTCGACCTCGTGCCCGAGGCTCTCGAGCGCATTCGTGATCTCTTCGGGATCGTTCGTCGGCAGGTCGACGAACTCCCCTACCCAGTCGAGTGTGAACTTCATCGGTACTGCTCCAAGATGCGGCGGTCGGGATCGAAGAGATGGCGAAGGTCGGTGATGCCGTGGCGAACCATGGCGAGACGGTCTGCGCCCATGCCGAAAGCGAAACCCGTGACTTCGTCCGGGTCGTACCCGACCGCCTCGAAAACCGCAGGATGCACCATTCCACAACCGAGCAATTCCATCCAGCGGCCGTTCGCGAAGACATGCATCTCGGCGGATGGCTCGGTGAACGGGAAGTGGTGCGGTATGAACTTCGTCGTGATGTCAGGTCCAAGGAACTCCCGGGCGAAGTGGTCGAGCACCCCTTTGAGGTCACCGAACGTGATGTCGGTGTCGACGGCGAGTCCTTCGATCTGATGGAAGACAGGCGAGTGAGTGGCATCGACCGGATCCCGCCGGAACACCCGCCCCGGTACGACGAGGTAGACGGGTGGTTCGTGTTGCTCCATGTATCGCGCCTGCATAGGAGAGGTGTGCGTACGCAGCAGCACCCCTTCGGGGTCGTCCCCGTAGTCGAGGTACAACGTATCCGATTCGAGGCGCGTCGGATGGGCGACCGGAAAGTTCAGGGCGGTGAAGTTGTAGAACTCGGTCTCCACCTCCGGTCCGGTGGTCGCTGTGTATCCCATGGCGACGAATATGTCGACGATCTCGTCCATCACCTGCTGGATCACATGCGTCGTTCCCCGCAGTGGCACACGACCCGGCAGCGTCACGTCGACCTGATCGGACTCCAATGCTTGGGAGGCTTCGACGGCCTCGAGAACGGCGCGCCGTGCGTCGATCAGCGCGTTGAGTTCGACGGCGACGTCGTTGATGGCCCGGCCGAGGTCACGTCGTTGATCGGGCGGTGCGCTTCCGAGCGATCGCCGACCTGCGGCGATCGGGGAGGCTTTGCCCGTGATCTCAGAGGCAATCTCGTCCAACGCATCAACGCTTTCGGCCTGTTCGATGCGATCCGGCGAATCTGCTCGCAACTGTTCAAGTATTTCGTGTGTTTCCATGGGTTCCAAGAGGTTAGCGGTGGATGGCCAACCGAGCGTTCGGGTAGTCTGCGAGAGCAATGGCCGACTCCGTCGCACGCCTTCTGGAATTCGCGGAGGATCATCTCCGCGACGCCGGCGTCACCCAGGTGCGAGTCGAGACGCTCGGCGATTCGGTCGAGTATGAACCGTACGAGTGGACCCGTGCCTTCTACCGGGCCATGGGGTTCAGCGAGTTCAAGCGTGTCATGACTGACAATCCCGGCATGCCGGAGTCGCTGACGCTCCGGAAGACGATTCTGCCACGCTCTGGCGACTGACAGTCCGACTGCGGGGCCGGGTGTTGCCCGAGTACCATTGTGGTGTGAAATGGTTGAGCGCAACGTATTTCAGGCTCGCAGGCTGGACGATCGTGGGACGGGTCCCAGATGAACCGAAGCTCGTGGTCGTCGCCTACCCCCACACATCGAACTGGGACTTCTTCGCCTATCTCGCGATCGTGAGGCACTTCAGTCTCAACATGAGCTTCCTGGCGAAGGAGGCGCTGTTCATCGGCCCCTTCGGCTGGCTGCTCCATCGAATGGGGGCTATCCCGGTGTCACACGACGCTAGCTCGATCGTCGCGACGCTCGTTGAGACGTTCGCAAGATCCGACTCACTCTTCCTCGCCCTCGCTCCCGAGGGGACGCGAACTGCCGGATCGTCGTGGAAATCGGGCTTCTGGCGCATCGCGGATGCCGCCGACGTTCCCGTGCTCATGGGATTCGTCGACCGGGAAACGAAGCGTATGGGATTCGGTCCGGCACTCGCCGTTGACGGAGATCCACAAGGGTGGATGGACCAAGCACGCGCCTTTTATGAAGACAAGAGCGGTCTCAAGCCTCAGAACCGGGGACCACTCCAGCTGGACACATGATCACTTCCGCCGATCATGGCCTTTCGCTAGCCGGTGCGTAGAACGCAGCACCGAGACCTTGTGCACGCCGCCTGGCCTCGGTAGCGTTGCAGGATGCCGATCTACATGGACGTTCATAGCGACCTGGGCGATGTCACCGAGGAAGACATTCAGAGCGCCCATCAGCGTGATCTCGATATTCAGGACACGTACGGTGTTCAGTTCCTCACGTACTGGTTCAACAGCCCTGGAGGTCAGTCGTTCTGTCTTGTCGACGCTCCGTCGAAGGAAGCGGCCATTGCCGTCCACAAGGCATCCCACGGCTTGGTACCCCATGACCTGGTCGAGGTTGAGAAGCCGAGCGTCGGCTTGTTCATGGGCGACTGGGAGAAGAACGTTCCCGACATCGCGCGGCACGACGATCGCCAACTCGACTCGGGCCTACGCGCGATCATGTTCACCGATATCGTCGGATCGACCCAGATCAGCAGCCGCGATGGCGACGCGGTGGCGCTCGAACTGCTGGAACGCCACGACCGCATCGTCAGGGAAGCTCTCTCGGTTCACGGCGGGCGAGAGGTGAAACACACGGGGGACGGAGTCTTCGCGTCGTTCAGCCACGTCAGCGCCGCCGTCGGCTGCGCTCTGCAGATTCAACGCGATCTGGGCGAGCCAACGGATACAGACCTGGACGCCGGGCGGGTACGGATCGGCATCAGCGCCGGAGAGCCGGTCAGCCAGCACGAGGATCTGTTCGGGGCTGTCGTGAATCTCGCTTCTCGCATCTGTGGGAAGGCTGGGCCGGGACAGATCTACGTGTCGAGCGCCGTGCGCGAGTTGTCGGTGGGCAAGCCGATCGCCTTCGAGGACCGGGGACCCGTCGCTCTCAAGGGTTTCGACGACCTCGTCCAAATCTTCGAAGTGCCCCTCGACCAGTCCAAATGAGCACAGAGTCCGTTCATCCAAGGAGAGCCGCCAACCGACCGCTCTCCCCCGGGGTCGCGGAGAAGTCCTATGGGTTCTGGTACTCAGCCTTGGGGCCCAGGTAGTACCACCAATTCAACACGAGGCAGATGACGTAGAAGCCTGCGAACGCGTAGAGGGCGATCTCCGGGGTCGCGTTGTTGATCTGCGCGCCGAACTCGGAAGGAACGACGAAGGCGCCGTAAGCAGCCACCGCTGAGGTCCAACCAAGCACCGGCCCCGCCTGCTCCTGATCGAACACCATGGCGATCGTACGGAACGTGGAACCGTTCCCGACACCGGTGGCTGCAAACAGAACGAGGAACAGCAGGAAGAACGGCAGGAAGTAGTCCTGCGGTGTCGCTGACTGGTACGCCTGTTTCATGAAGTAGGCGACGCCCAACGCGCTGGCAATCATCGTCACAGCCACCCATTGGGTCACCTTCGCTCCGCCGACCTTGTCGGCGACCCAACCACCCACTGGGCGAATGAAGGCACCGATGAACGGCCCCATCCAGGCGAACGTGAGCGCCGACGGACCGTCCGGGTTGACCAGGTCGTGGGTCATCACACCGTCGACCATGACGTGCTGGAACCCGAAGATGACCTTGATCGCGAGAGCGAAGCCGGCGGCGTAGCCGATGAAGCTGCCGAACGTCATCGTGTAGATGACGCTCATGATCCAGGTGTGCTTGTTGCTGAATACCTTGAACTGGCGTTCAAGATTTGGCTTGATATCCCCACGCAACAGCTTGAGCAGGAACACCGTCGCGGCGATCACCAGGATGATCGTCGGGTACTTCGCCCACGACCAGCCCAGACCTGTGGGAGACGGCAAGATGATGAACAGACCGGCGATCGCAGGGATGAAGGCCAACCCCAGCATGCCGCTGATCTTCAGGAACGAGTTGAGTGGCGAGCCGATGTTCGGCGACACGTGCTCGGCACGAAGGTTGTCCATCATGAACCAAGACAGGAAGGCGAGGGGGATGAGGAAGATGAGCCACACGAACCCGGCGTTCTGGATCCAGGTCTCCGTCCCCGCCGGGATCTTCCCGAAGATCCAACCCGAGGACTTCTCGAGGGTGCGACCTGCGCCGATGACGCCAACGGTCATGACCAACGGGATGAGCACCTGCATCGTCGTCACACCCGCGTTGCCGAGACCTGCGTTGAGCCCGAGCGCCAGGCCCTGCTTCTTCTTCGGGTAGAAGAAGCTGATGTTGGACATCGACGATGCGAAGTTGCCGCCGCCGATGCCGGACAGAACGGCAAGTGCCTGGAATACCCAGAGCGGCGTGTCCTGGGACATGAAAGCGAATCCGGTTCCGGCTGCCGGGATCATCAAGAGCGCAGTCGTGAAAAAGATAGTGTTCCGGCCGCCCGCGATGCGGATCAAGAAGCTGCTGGGGATCCGAAGTGTCGCTCCGGTCAAACCGGCGATCGCCGACAGCGTGAAGAGTTCTCCCGTGGTGAAAGGGAAGCCCAGATTGAGCATCTGGACGGTGATAATGCTCCAGTAGACCCAGACCGCGAAGCCGACGAGAAGACTCGGAATCGAGATCCAGAGATTTCGTGTGGCGACTCTCTTGCCCGTTTCTTCCCAGAAGGATTCGTCCTCAACGTCCCACTCGTAGATGTCGGCCATTCGTGTTCCTCTCCGATTTCGGGGCGGTTCCGCCTCACTGACTCACTTCAGATCGTCCACGTCACGATCCCTATGCCTCCAAATTGCCCTCTGCGTCGTGAGCGAACTGGCCCTCGAACGCACCCTCCGGCTCCTCGAGCATGAACAGCGTCACAGCGAAACTGATCAGCGCTCCACCGGCCAGGATGAAGAAGAACGTCTTGGAATCGACCAGGGAGAACAGCACGAGGTAGATGACGGCACCGACGTTTCCGTACGCGCCCGCCATTCCTGCAATTTGTCCGGTCATCCGGTGATTGATCATGGGGATGACGGCGAACGTCGCTCCCTCTGCGCCCTGCACGAACACGGATGCGATCACGGTGAAGGCGATAGCGACGACCAGCCACCAGATTCCGTCGAAGGCCGGCACGACCTCCTTGATGCCGTCGGAATCGACCAGGCCGCTCCACTTTCCGATGAACCCCATCAGCAAGAAGCCAACCGAGATCCCGATCATGTAGATCAGCATTGTCCGTTTGCGATTCGACATGCGGTCCGAGAGATAGCCGCCCAGCGGGCGGGCCCCGAGATTCACGAATGCAAACGACGCAGCGACAATCCCGGCGACGGTGGGTGTCACGAGGGAGACGCCGGAGTCGTTCGTCAGGGGTTTGAAGACGGTCTCGTAAAAGGCCGGGAGCATCGAGACCACCGCCAACTCCGCTCCGAAGTTGGCGAAGTAGGTGGTATTCAGTGCGGCGACACTCCCCCAGTGATACTTCTCGTCCTCGGGAACGCCTGCCCTCAGGTAGGGAAGGTTGATCTGCAGCGTCTTGGCCACATGGGCGACGTAGAACAGGAACAGCAATCCGTAGATGATGTTGAGCGTCGTTTGGGAGAGGACCGGACTCCCGTCGAGCTCAACGCCCCCGACCCGCCAGGCCAGGACCATGAGCGCACCGACAAGGGGGAATGACATGACGAGATACATGATGAGATCACCGTAAGAAGTGACCATCATTGGTTCCGTCTTCTTCGACCTGTGGAGGTGCTCGCCCACTGGAACGTCCCGGACCAGGAAGTAGTACATGACGCCGTAGACACCCATCACGAGGCCGTTCACGGCCATCGCCCAGCGCCAAGCATCGTTGCCGAGCCCGAGCCAGTCGCCCAGGAACGTGATGGCGAACCAGGGCAGCGTCATTGCGGCGAAGGCCGAACCGAAGTTCCCCCAACCGGCATAGAACCCCTCTGCCCTGCCGATGTACTTCGGCGGGAACCACTGCGCGACCATCTTGATACCGATGACGAAGCCGGCACCAACCGAGCTGAGCACGAGGCGAGCGATCAGCAGTTGCATGAAGGTATTCCCGAACGAGAACGCCACGGCGGGAATCGCCATGACGATCATCAACCCGGTAAACACCACACGAGACCCGTAACGGTCGATGAGGGCTCCAACGATGATGCGTGCCGGGATCGTCATCGCCACGTTCGCGATCAGCAGGATCTTCACATGCTCGTCGGTGAGCCATCCGACCGAATCCAACATCGTGGTCGCGAGCGGCGCCAGGTTGAACCAGACGTAGAACGTCATGAAGAAAGCTATCCACGTGTAGTGGAGCGTCCGGATCCGTTCCTGACTGAAATCGAGCAGCTTCGGCGGCACTTCGTCGGTGGACGACTGACCGTCCTGGTTCATGTTCCCTCTCCTCCAACCCGGGGTCCCTCTGGACCGGTGTCCTTCCCGACACCAACGCGCTCCCCGAGCGGACGCGCTGCCTAGTTTGTACGGGTGAGGTAGCAAACGTCAACTTGGTGGCTTAACGTTCAGTGCTAGGGTACGCATTGTGCAGGCCACACTCGGACGCAAGGGCGACTACTCGGTACGGGCAGTGCTCGACATCTCCAACCACGCCGGAGAACGCCGGAAGTCCCGGGAGATCGCCGAGGAGATGGAAATCCCCTCGCGCTATCTGCCTCAGATCCTCGCCAATCTCGTGGACCACGGCATCCTGTCCGCAGTAGCCGGCCCGACTGGCGGCTATCTCCTGGCCAGGCCCGCCGAAGAGATCACCTTGCTCGACGTGGTCGAGGCCGCTGAGGGACCCATCAGCATCGACCAGTGCGTGCTGCGGGGAGGTCCGTGTGATTGGGACGAATCGTGCCCGATCCACGTTCCGTGGAGTCGCGCCATGAGCGCTTTGACCGGCCAGCTCTCTAAGACCTCCTTCGGTGAGCTCTCACTGCAGTGCGCTCGGATTGCCGACGGCACCTATGTCCTGCCGGATGACATGCCACCGCACGTCATCCCGACGCCGCGCCGACCGCCGGAATCGACCAAGGGAGCCGCGAGCAAGTGACGCTTCGATCGCAGATTCTGGATAAGACCACGACGAGTCACGAAGCCAACCATTGGATATCGAGCATATAGAGAGAGGGAGACCGCATGAATCGAGCGATGCGGCTGTTTTCGACGGTGGGGATCGCGTTGAGCCTCCTGGTGGTTGCGATGATCGTGTTGCTCCCCGGCCTGGCAAGAGCACAGGCTGAAGATCAGGGCCAGGCGGTCTACACGGCCAACTGCTCATCTTGTCATCAGCCGGACGGGCTCGGGATTCCGGGCTCGTTCCCTCCTCTTTCGGGCAATCCGAATGTGCAAGATGCTGCGTATGTGAAGACTGTCGTAACCGGGGGGCTCAGCGGCCCGATTGAAGTGCTCGGCGCGACCTACGACGGCGTGATGCCTCCGTTCGCCAGCCTCTCGGATGCCGAGATCGATGCCGTCACCGCCTACATCCAGGCCGACGCCTTCGAGGCTGGCGGAGGCGGCGAGACACTCGAACCAGGGGACGTCTCCATAGGAGAGGCGATCTTCCTGGGGGCAAACCGACTCCAGAATGCGGGCCCCGCGTGCGTTGGATGCCACACGGCTGCCAACCACCAGGGCATGAGCGGATACACACTCGGACCCGACCTCACCGACCTCGCCGTCCGCTACGGCGGAGAGGAAGCTGTCGCGGCGGCGCTCAGCAACCCACCGTCGGCGACGATGCAACCACTCTTCGGCGGAGCACCGATCGCCGACCAGGAACGGGCGGATCTCGCCGCCTATTTCGAATCCATCTCCGATGCGGAGATCTCCCGCAGCCCGGTCGACATCCTCCTGGTGACCGGTGTCATCGGAACGATCATCTTCTTCGCCTTGATGCTGCTCGCCACACGGAGCAGGAAACCAGGATTTGCAAAGCAACTGAGGAGCCAACGATGACGAAGGAATGGATCCGGGACAGCGAGGCTCCAGCCGAGCGGAAGTGGGAAGAGTTCTATCGCAACCGCTTCCAGCACGACAAGCGTGTGCGGACGACACACGGTGTCAACTGCACCGGTTCCTGCAGCTGGGAGGTTTTCGTCAAAGATGGGATCGTCACCTGGGAGTTGCAGGCGACCGACTATCCGGCACTCGAAGAAGGACTCCCCCCGTATGAACCGCGTGGATGCCAGCGCGGGATCAGCTACTCCTGGTACCTCTACAGCCCCATCCGGGTGAAGTTCCCCTACGGCCGTGGCGCGCTCATCGACCTCTATCGCGAAGCCAAGGCCGTGTATGGCGATCCCGTCGATGCATGGGCATCGATCATGAACGATCCCGCCAAGCGCAAGCGCATCCAGATCGCTCGGGGCAAGGGCGGCTTCCGCCGCATGATGTGGGACGAGGCGCTCGAGATCGCCGCCGCGTCGGTTGTGCACACGACGAAGACCTACGGCCCCGACCGCGTCGCCGGGTTCTCCCCGATCCCCGCCATGTCACAGATCAGCTACGCAGCCGGGAGCAGGTTCCTCAGCCTGCTGGGTGGCACGATCCTGAGCTTCTACGACTGGTACTGCGACCTCCCACCGGCGTCCCCCGAGATCTGGGGCGAGCAGACCGACGTTCACGAATCCGCCGACTGGTACAACTCCCGATTCGTCGCCGTCGTGGGCGCGAACCTCAACATGACGAGGACACCGGACTGTCACTTCATCTCCGAGGTTCGCCACGCCGGAGCAAAGTTGACGGTGTTCGCACCGGACTTCAGCCAGGTCGCCAAATATGCGGACTGGTGGATCCCCTCTAATCCGGGTCAGGACACGGCGTTCTGGATGGCCGTCAATCACGTAATCCTCAAGGAGAGCTACGTCGACCGACAAGTCCCGTACTTCCAGGAGTACGTCAAGCAGTACACGGACATGCCATTCCTCGTCGAGATCGACGGGTCGCGCCCGGGCAAATACGTCCGTGCAGATGTGCTAGGTGAATACGAAGATGCCGAGAACGGCGAATGGAAGCTGCTCTGGTGGGATCGCGAATCCGGCAGGCCACGCATGCCGAGGGGCACCATCGGATTCCGCTGGGCCACGGAAGACAAGGGCAAGTGGAATCTCGAACTCGCCGACGGCCTCAACGGTGACGTGCTCGATCCCGAACTGACCTTCGCCGAAACCAACGACGGAATCAAACAGGTGGAGTTCGACAACTTCGGCGGCGACGGCGTCGTGACGCGCGGAGTTCCGGTCCGCCACATGCAGACAGACCGGGGACGGGTAGCCGTCACGACGGTGCTGGATCTCATGATCGCCCAGTTCGGGGTCGACCGCGGTCTCGGCGGGGACTACGCCAAGGATCTCGATGACGTGGATGCCCTCTACACGCCGGCATGGCAGGAGCAGTACACGGGTATCCACCGTGACACCGTTCTCCGCTTCGCGAGGGACTGGATTGACAACGCCGAGAAGACCAACGGCAAGAACATGATCATCATCGGCGCCGGCGCCAATCACTGGTACCACAACAACCTTCTGTACCGCTCCGGCATCGTTGCCTTGATGCTTTGCGGCGCTGTCGGCGTCAACGGCGGTGGCCTCGCTCACTACGTAGGACAGGAGAAACTGGTCTGCCACGCCTCGTGGGGTGCGATCGCCTTCGGTGGGGACTGGGGAATGGCTCCACGCCATCAGAACACTCCCTCGTTCCACTACGTCCATTCCGACCAGTGGCGTTATGAGCGTGGTTACAGCGACTACGACACACTTCCGGATCATGCATCCACCGACGATCACACGATCGACCATGAGGTGCGGGCCGTCCATCGCGGTTGGCTGCCCTTCTATCCACAGTTCAAGCAGAATTCGCTCGAGCTTGTCAAGGAGGCGCAGACGGCCGGCGCCGCGACCGATGCGGAGATCATCTCCTACACCGTCGATCGACTGAAGAGTCACGAACTCGAGTTCTCCATCGACGACCCCGATGCACCTGAGAACTGGCCGAGGACCTGGTTCATCTGGCGCGGGAATGCCATCGGATCGAGCGCCAAGGGCCACGAGTATTTCATGCGCCACTACCTGGGCACGCACTCGACCGCCGTCGCTGAAGAACTCGCCGGAGAGACCATCAAGGAAGTCACCTTCCGGGAGGATGCTCCGATCGGGAAGTTCGACCTGGTAATCGATCTCAACTTCCGGATGGACACGAGCGCTCTCTACTCGGACCTGGTGCTCCCCGCTGCGACCTGGTACGAGAAGGACGACATCAACTCGACGGACATGCACACCTACATCAACCCGATGCAGATGGCCGTCGCCCCCGCCTGGGAGTCGAAGTCGGATTGGTTGATCTTCAAATTGATAGCCGCCAAGGTCTCCGACCTGTCCCGCAGCCACATCCGGGGTCCGGTTAAGGACATCGTGATGCTGCCCCTGCAGCACGACACACCCGACGAGATCGCTCAACCCGACACCCGGGACTGGTACAAGGGCGAGATCGATGCCATCCCGGGCAAGACCATGCCCAAGTTCCGGGTCATCGAGCGTGACTACGCAACGATCTACGAGAAGATGGTGTCACTCGGGCGCGGTGTCGAGAAGAATGGCGTGGGTGCTCACGGGCTGAACATCCCCGTTGGGGACTTCTACCAGCAACTCGCCGAACGCCAGCCCCGCGACATCGACGTGTCCGAGCTGAACGGACGCCCCTACCCGTCGCTCGAGAGGGATCGGGAAGTCTGTGAGGCCATCCTGTTCCTCGATCCGGCATCGAACGGCGAGCTCGCCCACCGCGCATTCCAGGCAGAGGAAGCAAAGACAGGGCTCTCGCTCACGCATCTCTCGGATGGGCAGCGCGATACCCGGATCAGCTTCTCCGACCTCGTGGCGCAGCCAAGACGGGTGTTGACGACGCCGACATGGAGCGCCGTCATCAACAAGGGACGGGCATACAGCCCGTTCACCTTGAACGTAGAGGAGATGGTCCCATGGCGAACCCTCACCGGGCGGCAGCACTTCTATCTGGATCACGAGAACTACCTCGAGTGGGGTGAGCATCTGCCCACCTACAAGCCGAGACCCGATCACACGATGCTGTCGGAGACCGAATTCAGCGCCAACGAGGCTCAGGGTCGCTTGCTCAACTACATCACGCCGCACGGCAAATGGAGCATCCACTCCACGTA
>RCNE010001174.1_pt1 | contig 14267 bp, 14 predicted proteins | sample 2041361 | NCBI WGS metagenome assembly RCNE01 (sample SAMN09708229, study PRJNA481090) | Marine sediment metagenome, whole genome shotgun sequencing project.
ACCTGAGCCCGGGGTGCTAGTCTCTCCGAGATGTCGTTGCTTCGCCGCGGATTGTCGCTGATATGGGAGGCACCGCAGACAGCCCTTGGAGTCGCGATGCTTGGGGCCGAAGCCGCCCGAAACCGCGTCGTGAACATCGAGGTCGAGGACGGCCGCCTGATGGTCGAGTCCGCTGGAACGGGGATTTCCCTCGGTCACATCGTGTTCTGGAGCCGCGAAGGCAGCCGCTGGCATGACTTGGACGTTCGAAATCGCGCCCACGAGCTCGGACACTGCCATCAGTCGCGCTTGCTCGGATGGCTCTACTTGCCCGTGGTCGGCTTGCCGTCTATTTCCCGCGCGGCGTACGCGCTCGTGTTTCGCGAAATGACGGGCCAGCAGTGGACCCGGTATTACGAGGGCTATCCGGAGAACTGGGCCGACCGCCTGGGCGGCGTGGCTCGCAGAAGAGAGCAGAGCTGATGGAGCTTCAAACCGTAGGAACCAAGTACCAAGGTTTCATCTACCGTCGCCAGCCACGGAACGTGTACTGGGAAACGACGATCTCGTGCGACCTGGCCTGCCAACATTGCCGCGCGAGCGCGATCCCGCATCGCGACCCGTCGGAGCTGACTACCGAGCAGGGCAAAGCGCTCATGCGAAGCGTCCAGGAGCTCGGCAGCATGCTCGTGCTGACCGGCGGCGACCCCCTCAAGCGCCCGGATATCGCAGAGCTGATCGAATATGGACGGTCGCTTCCAATCCACGTGTCGATCACGCCGAGCACGACACCGCTTCTGCAACGCGAGACGGTGGAGCGGTTTCACGATCTGGGAATCACCGCGATGGGCGTGAGCCTCGACGGGCCGACGGCCGAGATTCACGACGCGTTTCGCAACGTCCCGGGAACTTTCGAGTACTCGATGCGAGCCCTTCGATGGGCGCGGGAGTTCGATATTCCGGTACAGGTCAACACGACCATCACGGCGAAAACGCTTCCGCATGTCCAAGCGATGTACGAGCTGCTCCGCGACGAGGCTGCGCCTCCGGTGCGCCGCTGGAGCCTTTTCCTGCTGATTCCGGTAGGCCGGGGCGCCGAGCTCGACACACCGAGCGCCGACGAAGTCGAGAAGCTTTTCGAATGGGTTTATTCGATTTCGTCTGAGGCTCCGTTTCGTGTCGGCACGACCGAGGCGCCGCACTATCGTCGCTACTGGATTCAGCAGAAGCTCCGGGAGGGCATGTCGGTCGAAGAGGTTCAGGCGCGCGCGCGGCAAATGTCGTTTGGCATCCGCGACGGCAACGGCGTCATCTTCGTCTCGCATCTTGGCGAGGTGCACCCGGCGGGATTTTTGCCCTACCCGTTGCTGGGGAACGTCAAGGAGCAGCCACTTCACGAGATTTACCGCGAGTCGGAGGCCCTCCACGAGATTCAGGATCCGCGCAACTACAAAGGCCGCTGTGGGCGCTGCGAGTTCAAGTTTGCCTGCGGCGGTTCACGTGCTCGTGCGTACGCGATGACGGGCGACCCGCTCGGCGAGGATCCACTCTGCGCGTATCAGCCCGGGCCTGAGCCTGCGTGAGCGTCGTCGCTAGCGGTCGGATTACTTTTTGGGAAGCCCAAGCGCCCGGTCCGCGATGAGGTTCATCAGCAGGTTGTTGAAAACGTAGACCGTCCCCTCCCGGAGCTTACGCTCGACGTGATACTCCGAAGCGAGGCCCCATCCGCCAAAGGTGGTCAACGCCGCGCGCGAGGTTTCCCAGGCCGCTTCAGAAGCCAAGACTTTCGCCATCGCGGAGCGCGGCACTGCGTCCTCACCGCGATCGACGAGGTCGAGAACGTCCCAGCGCATCAAGTCCGCCGCCTCGACCTTGGCATACGCTTGGACCAGCGGATACTGGATGCCCTGGTTGACGCCGATCAGCTGGTCGAAGGTTTTCCGCGTCTTGGCGTAGTCGATGCTCCGATCGAGCAGAAACCTGGCGTTTCCAATCGCTTCGGAGGCCGCGAGCACGCGCCGAATGACGAAGCCCTTCATCAGGCAGGGAAGCCCTTCGCCAACGGGACCGATCCGCGCGCTGTCCGGCACGCGAAGGTCGTCGATGAATAGGCTTGCGGTCATGCGGTGCGCGACGAGATCGATCGGATGCATCTCGACTTGGTCACCCACTTCGTCGAGGTCGAGCAGGAAGAGCGTGGTCCCTTCGGCGGCGCGGGCCAAAAGAATCAGCAGGCGCGTGTGCCCGGCAAACGAGATCAGCACCTTGCTCGCGTTGATCAGCCAGTCGCCGCCATCGCGGCGAGCGCTGCTCGCAAGCTCGTTCATATTCGCGCCGCTATCGGGTTCCGTAGCGGCCACGCTGAGGAATCGAATGTCGCCGGAGGCGACGCCCGGCAGGTACCGCTGCTTTTGCTCCTCGGTTCCGTGAAGGACGAGGGTCCGGCAGATGGCCATCTGTGCGTTGACCGATGCGGCGTCACCGCCTGCTCGGTTGATCTCTTCGACCAGCACGGACGCCACCCGCGCGCCCGCATCCAGGCCGCCATGGGACTCGGGAATGAAGGTCCCGAAGTAGCCCGCCTCGCCGATCGTCTCGAAGAAGGCGGTTGGAAAGGTCTTGGCCGCGTCCTGTTCGCGCCAATAGTCGGGCCCAAAGCGCTGAAGCGCGGGGCCAAGCGCAGCGCGGACTTCATCCACCGCGGAGTCGGGGGTTTGTTTGTGCACCATTCGATTCCAGCTTTACATCGGGTCGGGTCAAACGCCAAAAGGGCGCAACGGCACCCGGAACTGGTCTCCGAATAGCCTAGTAGGGACGTCGATGCCGACTCGGCGATACACTTCCACTGGAATGCCGAGGTCGGCCAGCCAAAGGTCACCGACCGTCGCCGCGTCGAGTCCCGTCTTGGGCAACGCCAAGGTCAGCGTGGCCGAGGCCTGCACCTGGGGACCAAACGATTTGCCAGTGGTGGCGTCGATGCCCGAAGGGACGTCGAGTGAAATCACGGGGCACGACTGCGCGCCGGCCCAGTCGATCATCCGGCGCGCCGCTCCGCGCGGTGGCCCGTGCAGGCTGTACCCAATGATCGCGTCGACGACGAGCCCGGGCCGAAACGCGTCGAGCGTGGACGCATCGGCGACCCTGCCCGCGGTGGCGCGATAGATGGCGAGTTGCTCGCTTGGGACGGGCGTGAGGCGGCCAGGATCGGTGACGACGACGGTGACCTCTGCGCCACGATTCGCGAGATGCCGCGCGGCACAAATCCCTCCGCCACCGTTGCCGCCCGTGCCACAAAGAACGGTGATCGGCGTCCCGCTCCAAGCGGCGCCAAGCGTCTCGAGGACCGTAACCGCGAGATTGCGGCCTGCGTTCTCCATCATCTGATAGAGGTTTGGGCCCAGCTCCTCTATCGCGACTCGATCGACTTCGCGCATTTGGTCAGTCGTAATGGCAGGCACCCGTACACCAAGGTCGGTCGCGAAAGCTTGGCTGGTCATTGGACGGGCGGCTTGTCGGTGACTAGAAGGGCATGCGCTTGGGGCACTCGTCCGGCGGGGATCGTCGGGTCGGCCGCAAGCAAGCGCTCGAGCATGGGCGCCTTGTTGGCGCCGGACACGATCCAGATGATCGCTTCGGCGCGCTCGAGCGGGGGGAAGGTGAGCGTCATTCGGCGGTGGCCCCGATAGGGCTGGGTGACGGCGACTCGCCGGTCGGTTACGTCGAGCACGGGGTCGCCTGGGACCAGGGACGCCGTATGCCCGTCGTCGCCGATGCCCAAATGCACCACATCGATGGCTTCAGGCAGATCTGCCGCGTATCGCACCGCCGCATCCTCGATGTCGGAGTCGTCTACGAGCATCGGGTAGAGCGATGCCGGAACGTGATCGAGCAGAGCGGTCGCGAGACCGACGAGATTCCGAGCCGGATCGCCGGCCGGAGCGATACGCTCATCGACCTGGTAGATATCCACTCGGGTCCAGTCGAGATCCGCGCGCGCAAGCAGCTTCAGGGCGGGCAATGGGGTGCTGCCTCCCGAGAGCGCCAAAGACACTCGCGGCTTGCGTTGGAGCGCACTCTGCAGCGAACGGCTCAGCTCGCCAGCTGCGGTTCGAGGCAAGTCATCTTCCGCGCGAATGATACGCATCACGTCGCTGGACCCCTCGTCATGTCGTGAGCCAACGCCAATCAGGACCAAGCAAGGCATTCGCCTCGGTCGGTCCCCAGCTGCCTCGTGGATATGGCACGACCGATCGACCATCCGCCAACGCGCGATCGACGACCCTCCACGCCTGCATCACTCCGTCTTGACGAGCGAACAAGCCCGGGTCGCCGCGAAGCGCGTCACCGATCAGCCGATCGTATGCATCGCGGCCGCGCGGCCGATCGTGCTCGAGGTGCAACTCGACCGGACGGCTGACCATGGAAGGCCCGGGCTTCTTGGCTTGCATCGACAAGCTGATCCCATCGTCGGGCTTGGTGCGGAACGTCAATCGGTTTGGGCTCGGGCGACAGTCCGCGTCGGAGAACAACGGACGTGGAGGACGTGCGAATTCGACGACTGCCTCGGTCACGGTGGAATGGAGACCCTTGCCAGCGCGGATGATCCAAGGAACTCCCGCCCAGCGCCACGAATCGAGCTCCAGTCGGACCGCGGTGAATGTTTCGGTGTCGGAGTCGGCCGCGACACCGTGCTCTTCGCGGTATCCCACGTACTGTCCGCGCACGACCGCGTCGGGGGTCGGCGCCACGATCGCGCGGAGGGCTTTCGCCCGTTCGTCGCGCAACGAATCCGGGTCGTCAGAGACCGGTGGCTCCATTGCGAGCAATGAAAGGACTTGTAAGAGATGGTTCTGAACGACGTCGCGCGTCGTGCCCACCTTGTCGTAGAACGAGCCCCTTCCCTCGATACCGAAATCCTCGGCCATGGTGATCTGCACGCCGCGCACGTAGTGGCGGTTCCAGATCGGTTCCAAGACCGTGTTGGAGAAGCGGAAGATCATGAGGTTCTGGACCGCTTCCTTCCCGAGGAAGTGATCGATCCGGTACACCTGGCCTTCGGGGAAATGACGGTGGATGATGTCGTTGAGCTCCGTGGCCGACTGGGCGTCGCGTCCGAACGGCTTCTCCAACACCAGTCGCCCGCCCTGATTGAGGCCCACCGAGGCCAGGCCCTCGACGACGTCTTCAAACAGGTTTGGGGGGATGGCCAGATAGGACACGGCGCGGACACTGCCCGATAGTTTTTCGAGGATCGCTTGGTAGGTACCAGGCTCGGTGTAGTTGCCGGAGACATAGGAGAGGTTGGCGGCGAGCCGCGCGAAGACCTCCTCGTCGATGGGTCGGCCCGATGTTTCCAGGGCCTCCCGAGCTTTCTGACGCAGGGTCTCGTCATCCCAGCCGCGAGACGCGACGCCCACCACACGCATGTCCAAGTTGCCGGCCGCGGTGAGGTCGTACAGGGCGGAAAACAGCTTCCTGCGGGCGAGGTCACCCGTGATGCCAAAGAGGATCAGCGCGTCGGCGTGGCTCGTGTCGGTCATGTCGGGTCCGGCTTCTCGTGATGGCCACCAAACTGCTGGCGCATCGCGGACAGGACGCGGTTTCCGAACTCGTCGCGGCCGCGTGAGGCAAAGCGGCTGAAGAGCGCCGCCGTGAGAACCGGGGTGGGAACACCCTCTTCAACCGCGCTGAGAACCGTCCATCGGCCCTCGCCGGAATCCGACACACGCCCGCTGAAATCATCCATCTCGGGGTCCTCGACGAACGCTGCCGCCGTGAGGTCGAGCAACCAGGATGCGATGACGCTGCCACGCCGCCAGACCTCGGTGACCTTCGAAATGTCGAGCTCGTATTGGTAGTGCTCGGGCCGGCGCAGGGGCGCGGTCTCCGCATCGACTGCGCTGTCGCCAAGGCCAACCCCCGCGTGCTTGAGGATGTTCAGGCCCTCTGCATAGGCCGCCATCATGCCGTATTCGATCCCGTTGTGGACCATTTTCACGAAGTGGCCCGCACCACTCGGCCCGCAGTGCAGATAGCCATGTTCGGCGGGCAGAGGCTCGCCGTCGCGTCCCGGTGTCCGATCCGCGGCCTGCACGCCGGGAGCAAGCGACTGAAAGATTGGTTCGAGGTGCTCGAAGGCATCTCGATCGCCTCCGACCATCAAGCAGAAACCGCGTTCGAGCCCAAACACGCCGCCGCTGGTCCCTACGTCGAGCAGTCGGATGCCCGAGTCCGAAAGCGCAGCGGATCGATCCAGATCGTCCTGGTAAAAGGAGTTGCCACCGTCGATGATGATGTCGCCGGCACCGAGCAGCGACGCGAGCTCGTCGATCACTCGACCGGTAATCCCAGCAGGCACCATCACCCAAATGGCCCGAGGGCCCGTTAGCTTGTCAGCGAGCTCGGCTAGACTCTGGGCGCCTTCGGCGCCTTCCGAGACCAACGCGGCCACCGATGCAGCGTCGAGGTCGTAGACGACGGCCCTGTGACCGTCGCGAACCAACCGGCGTACAAGGTTCGATCCCATTCGGCCGAGGCCGACCATTCCCAAGTCCATGTTGCGGTGTCTCCTTGCCTGCGGCCCGAGAGTAGCTGGCCCCGGACCTTGGAGATAGGTCCGACCTTCGGACCCGCAAGTGGCCGACCTAGGCCGCCAGGAGGTCGCGCAACGCTTCGTAGACGTCGGGGTGGTTCGCGATGTGAATGTGATTCATCCCGGGAAACACGGCTCCACCTGAAAAATGAATGCGCCTAGCCGGCTCGGGCGCGTCTCCGGACGCGCTGGGGAGCTGAACCATCAGATCTCCGAGCAGCTGGGCGACCGGATGTTCGGGGTCGCGCGTTATCGTCGCTGCCAAGAAATAGTACCCGACCCCATCGACGAGGGGAATGTTGCGCCGTGCATCTGCAAACACTTCGTCCGGATCTCGCCCAAGCCATTCTTCGTCGACCGTGTAGCCATAGCGGAGGTCTTTCACGCCGGCGCTTCGGGTGTCGAGCAGCGCGGCCGGAACCTGTGCACCGGCCGCGTCGACCTTTCGAAGGACTCCGGTCAGCCGATTCACCGCCCGTTCGAGGGGTGCGCCCAGATGCGGCGAGCCGATACAGGCCACGTGCCGGAGTTGCGCGACCCATGGTTCGTCGTGCTCGCGCGCGTAGTGCGCTGCGCTCCGCGCCACCAAGCCGCCCATGCTGTGACCGACGAGAGCGACCTCTTCGACTGTCACCGGATAGGCTTCGAGCGCCTCGGTGATCAGCTTGGCAAGCGCGCGCCCGTTTTCGGAGATGTGACGGCCGGTGTTGTATCGAAGATAGATCGGCGTGTAACCGAGGTCGTCCGAGAGGCGCGTGCCGAAGGTCACGTCCGGATCGCCGTAGTGCTGTTGCGAAGAAAGGCTCCAGAGCCACTCGGTCGCCGCGAGGCTGTGTACGAAGATGCAGACCTTGTTGGTCGGGTTCGGGAATGCCGCTGCAAAGGCTTCCGCGGTTGCGGGAAGGTGCCGCCCGTGGTGACGGAGCGTCATGCCCAGGTCGAGGCGGCTGTTCATTCGGTTGAGGTAGTCCCCCCAAAAACCGTTGATCGAGGCCTGAAGGTAGTCGACGTACCAGGTCGCCGTACCGGCTGCGCTCGACCGGACCGGCGTGGCGAGCTCGAGATCATCGGGGTCGGCCGCCTGGGCGAGGCCTGCTTCGGCCACGTCCGCGACGGCGTTCACCGTGAAACGGCTCACTCCGTTGAGCAGTCGAATCGACCCGAATACGCCGCTGGAAATCGCGGTTTGGACGCCCGTCACGACCCTCGCGGTGCTTTTGGCTGGCTCGACGGGCGCAAATCGACGCACGGATCGATCGACGACCGCGTCATGGGTGCGTTCGACCAAATTGGTCGTTTCCTCGACCAGGTCGAACACCAAATCCACAAACCCTCGTACTCGTCGCATGCTTTTCTTGACCATGGGCGCTCCCGCAGCTGGTGTCGAGGACTTGAGGGGCGGCCGCCAAGATGCTCCACTACGGCCATGATGAGTCCATCGTTCCACGTCTTCGCCATGTCCCTGTGCCTGATCGTCGCTTCGGGCTGTCAGAACAAAGGTCCCGCCCCGAAGGAAAGAAGCGGCGCAGCCCCCACGGTCGGCACGACCGAGACCAGCGGCGCGCATCCGGGCGCAGCCCAAGACCCGCACGCAGGGATGGCACAACCTGGGGATCCGCATGCAGGAATGGACCCGAGGCAGGTTCCCAGCGGCGCTTCAGCGACGTCCGGGCAGCCTGATGCGTCGGGCATGATCGATCTCGGCGCAGTTGCGTTCAAGGTGCCTGCCAAGTGGAGCGCCCAGACGCCGAAGTCGGCCATGCGCCGCGCCCAGTTGAGCGCACCGGGGTCGGCAGGCGCCGCTGAATTGATCGTTTACTTCTTCGGACCGCAAGGCGCGGGAACGTCGCAAGAGAACCTCGACCGGTGGATCGGGCAGTTCAGCAATCCGGACGGCTCTGCGGTGTCCGACGCGAAGCGAACGAGCAGCAAGGTGTCGGGCATGGACATCACGAGGCTCGAGGTCGCGGGTCAGTACGCTGGCGGCATGAGCCCCACCGGCCAGCAACAGACCGGGCAAGCGAATCAACGCCTGATCGCGGCGATCGTCAACAGCCAGGGTGGACCTTACTACTTCAAGTTTCTGGGACCGAGCGCGAGTGTGTCGGAAAACGTCGCGGCATTCGACGGGCTGATCTCGTCGCTCGTCGCCTCTCCCTGAGCACGTCGTTTGGCCAGGGGCTTTCGTCGGACGCGTTTCCCAGATAGTTTGGGGAAGAAACAATGATTGAAGCGGGCGAACAACGGAGCGCGGTGCGGCCCACTGACCTACGCCGCCGCTCTCGATTCGTGCAGGCGCTTGCCTTTTCACATTCGGCCTCCGTCTCCCCCACTCGAAGGCGACTGATGACGGTGTCCGCGTATGTCCTGCTCTGGGTCGTGCTCACCGCGCTCGCACCGCTATGGATCACCGGCTCCTTCGTGATCGGGATCTTGCGCGGCAGATCGTTTGCGGTGTTACGCCTGCTGATGTTCTTCTGGTTTTATCTCAGCATCGAGTTGATGGGATTGACGGCGGCGGCGGCGATTTACGTTATCACGCCCGGCAGACCCGAGCGCCGGGAAGATCTCTTTTTCCGCCTCGAGTGCTGGTGGGGTAGCTCGCTGTTCGCCTGGCTCGCTCGCTTTCTCTCGCTCTCCGTGTCGATCGAAGGCGAGGACCAGATTCTTCCCGGCCATGTCCTGGTATTCATTCGCCACGCGAGCATCATAGACACGGCGATTCCGGTGACCTTCATCTCGAACGCCACGGGACTTCGGCTTCGCTACGTGTTCAAGCGGGAGCTTCTGGTCGACCCGTGCATCGATGTCGCTGGTCATGCTTCGCCCAACTACTTCATCGACCGCGGCGGGGTCGTTCCTGAAGAGCTCGCAGGGGTTCGGAAGTTGGCGGAGAACCTCGGCGACCAGGGGGTCTTGCTATATCCGGAAGGCACGCGATTTACCAAGCGCAAGCAAGAAATCGCCCTCAAGACGCTCGCCAAAACGCACCCGGAGCTCGCTGAGATCGCCGCGACCTTCAAGCACTGCCTTCCGCCCAAGCCCGGCGGCGCGCTAGGCCTGCTCGACACCGCCCCCGATGCCGACGTGCTCATCGTCGCGCATCGCGGGCTAGAAGGACTGGCAAACGCGACCGACCTGCTCAACGGCACCGTGGTCGGTGCGCAGATTCAAGTTCGAATCTGGCGTGTCAGCGCCGACGAGATCCCGCGCGGGGAAGCGCGGAGGCGTTGGCTCTTTGATTGGTGGAAGCGCGTGGACGACTTCGTCGACGGGGCGGGTTGACGCGCGAGGGCTCGGTGGGCTCGCGCAGCCGCTCGGCGGGATCGCGCGGCGGCAAATCGACCTTGATCTCGGAAGGCGAGAAACGAATGAGGCGCTCTACAGCTCGCAGCCTGCTGCGTTCTGATGGATCGACCAGTGACCAGGCGGCGCCTGTCGCGCCCGCGCGGCCCGTTCGACCGATCCGGTGCACGTAGCTCTCCGGTTCGTGGGGCAGCTCGTAGTTGATCACATGGGAGACCGCGTCGATGTCGATGCCGCGCGCGGCGATATCCGTCGCGACGAGCACCCAGGAGTCCCCATTTTTGAAGTTTTGCAAGGCGCGCTGCCGCGCACCCTGTGACTTGTTGCCGTGGATGGCGTCGGCGCCAATGCCGGCGTTTACGAGCTTTTTGGCGACCTTGTTGGCCCCGTGCTTGGTCCGTGTGAACACGATGGCCCGGGACACTTCGTCGTCTCGCAGCAAATGCTCGAGCATGCGTTGCTTGTCGCTGGTTCCCACCATGACGAATCGCTGGTCGACCTCCTTGACGGTGACCTCTTTCGGCGAAACGTCGACACGGATGGGATCGTCGAGGATCTCTCGGGCAAGCGCTGCGACAGCATGGGGCATCGTAGCGGAGAAGAGAAGCGACTGACGGGTCTTGGGCGTCTGCGCGACGATGCGCTTGACGTCCCGGATGAATCCCATGTCGAGCAGCCGGTCGGCCTCGTCTAGCACCAGCACCTCGACCTCCGAGAGATCGATGTGACGCTGACCTGCCAAGTCGAGCAGCCGGCCGGGAGTCGCGACGACCACATCCAGGCCCTCGCGGAGAGCTCTAATCTGAGGGTTGGCGCTCACGCCGCCGAAGATGAACGCTTGGCGAATCTTCGTATATTTGCCGAAACGCTCGAGCTCTGTGTGAATCTGAAGGGCGAGCTCGCGAGTGGGCGCTAAGATGAGCGCGCGCGGCCGCCGGGGCTTTGCTGGAGAGTTTTCCTCGTCCAGACGCTGTAACAGGGGCAACGCGAACGCTGCCGTTTTGCCGGTCCCCGTCTGGGCGACGCCCAGTAGGTCTCTCTCCTGCAAGAGGTGCGGGATCGCCTGGGATTGGATCGGCGTGGGCTCTGTGTAGCCCACGTCTCTCAGGGCTCGGCGAAGCTTTTCGCCGAGCCCGAGAGATTGAAAGTCACTAAGACTCGTGGTCATTCCGAAGTACCGCTTACCAACGATTGTCGGAGCGGCGGTCGTTTCTTGGTCGATCGTTGGCTGCGTCGACTCGGATCGTGCGGCCGTCGAGCGTCGAGCCGTTCAGCTCCTCGACCGCGCGGCCAGCGCTCCCCTCGTCCTCGAACGTCACGAAGCCGAAGCCCCGCGAACGACCGGTTTCCCGATCGGTGATCACCTTGGCTTCGGCGACTGTGCCGCATGCCTCAAAAGCCTGCTGGAGCTCGCTGTCGGTCGTGTTCCAGCTCAGGCCACCTACGAATAGTTTCTTGCTCATTCTGTCTGTCTCTCTCTGATCTATCTGCGCAGCATCAGCTGGGAACTGTCCCGAGCTTCTACTCCGCGTCACTTTGCTTGCCGATGTCTTCTACGAACCGTTTAACCGTTGTTTCGAGTCACGGTGCGGGTCTGGTAGGAACAGGTCGGCAGCGTGCTGGCAGCCCACGATGGACCACCGCGCCCTTGATGGACGATGGCCGCAAGGTAGCAGTTGCGTTGGACTTGTCCAGCGAGGTGCAAATTGCCCCTATCTGTGGCGTTTTCGCCGGCTTCGCACTGGGCTAGCTTCCGGCCCAAGGTAGCGATCCTCGGAAATGCCGTAGTCGTTCAGAATCTGCCCATTCGCTCGGCGAGCGGCCTCGAGGTCGAGGGTCAGCACCCAGCCGTCCCCCGTGACGACCCGCAGCCATTTCCCGTGCGCCCGGTCGATAATCGAGGCGAGGTGGTTCAGGTCTCGGGGAATCACGCCGTTGACGAGGCGCACGGTTTCGCCCCCCCAATCTTGGTAACCCCGGTTGACCGCGTGCGGAAGGACCTGGGACAGGATGATCACTTCGCGGCGCTCCTTGGTGACCAGATTGTTCACGACCGCGTAGCTGAGCGAGTCAGGATAGACGTCCTTGGTTTCGTCGATCAGGTCTTCGCTGAGGGGCTGAAACAACAATCCGGCAAACTGGAAGTAGCGCGGCCGACTGGTGGTCCTCCGGCCCGGTACCAGTGGGGTGTGCGGCGTGAGCGCGATCCTCTTCGTCATCTCATTTCCGTCGCGCAGGATGGTCGCAGAGATCGCGTCTCCGATCTGTTTGTTCTGGCAGGCGAGCTCGTAGCCAATGCGGCCCACACCGGGCCAGCCAACGGTGAGATCGTTGGCGATCCTTCGGCCGTCGATCGCGAGCAGAACGTCACGCGGCCTCAGCGTACCGTAGGAAGGACCACCGTAGTCGACTCGACTGATGAGAGCGCCACTCGCAGACGGAGCCATTCGAGCGGCCCGCCGCTGCGCATCGCTCTCCATGTCTTGAACGTCGATACCAAGCCGAGGAAAGCCGTCGTAGCGTCCGTCGGATACGTCTTCGAGAAAGTGCCGGATGACGGGGCTGGGGATCATGTACCCAACGTTGTCGGCATCATCCATCCCTTGCATGGCGATGCCGACGACCGTGCCCGCGCTGACGACGGGACCGCCGCTGTTCCCCTCGTTGATCGCCGCATCGATTTGTACGGAGAGCAGCTTGCGCCCCGATTGGGCATATGTGTCGAGCTCGACGCGGGAGACGATCCCCGAGGTGATCGAGAGTGTCAGGCCGCCAATCGGAAATCCGTAGACCACCACGTCCTGCTGCAGCTTGGGCATCTCGCCGATAGGTAGCGCTTGGGCATCGGCGAAGAACCGCGGGTCCTCGACCTCGACCAGCGCCAGATCTGCGTCGTGGCTGATGAAGATGACCTTGCCCGCGAATCGTTCGCTCGCGTCGGCGCGCTTTACCTCGATGCCAACGGCGCTCTCGACGACGTGCGCATTGGTGAGGATGCGGCGACCTTCGATGATGACCCCGGAGCCGTAGTAGAGCTCGGCGCCTTTGGTTTGCCAGGGCACCTCGAGGTCCGGTGGATCGGCGTAGACCGAAAGCTGGACCACGCTCGATTTAAATGAAGCGTCTTGTGCATCACCGGTGACCGACGGGCCCCACGCGACGGCCATGGTCAGCGCCGCGGCGAGCACGTGCGTGTTTGGGTTCATGACTGCGAATCTTCAGGGCTGACCTCCACGGCGGTCAAGGCGAAACCGTGATAGAAAAGCCGAATGCGAGTCGACACATTCAGCATGGAAGTCAATGACTGGTCCAAGGTGGCAGCTGCATGCCAGCGGGCCGAGGGCTGCGGATTCGATGGGTTCGCGATTCCGGAGATCACGAACGACCCCATTCTCAACGCCGCAATTGCAGCGAACGCGACAAAGCGCATTCACGCTCGAACGGCGATCGCCGTCGCGTTTCCGCGGAGCCCGATGGTGGTGGCAGAGCAAGCCTGGTCGATTCAGACGAATTCCGCTGGGCGCTTCGGGCTCGGGCTCGGCACGCAAGTCAGAGCCCACAACGAGCGCCGGTTCAGCACGCCTTGGAAGGCGCCGCGAAGCCGCATGGTCGAATACGTGAAATCGCTGCGCGCGATTTGGCGCTGCTGGGAGCTCGGAGAGCGCTTGGACTACCAGGGCGAGCACTACCAGTTCTCACTCATGACGCCTGAATTCACACCGCCGAAATCGAATCTGCCGATGGTGCCCGTCTACCTCGCCGCGGTCCGCCCGAAGATGATCGAGTCGGCGGCCGGTGTTGCGGACGGGCTTCGGCTTCACTTTTTTTGCACGAAGAAGTACCTGCAAGAAGTCACCTGGCCGGCGATCGAACGCGGCTTGGCGGCGAGTGGGCGCTCGCGAAGCGAGCTCGAAGTGTGCGGCGGCGGCTTCATCATGACTGGTCCCGACGAAGAAACCGTCATGAAGAATCGTGAATGGGTGCGCTACCGCGTGGCGTTCTACGGCTCGACCCCGGCATATCTGCCCGTGATGTCGCTCCACGGCTGGGACGATTTGGCGCAAAAGCTCAACCAAATGTCACGGGCCGGGCAGTGGAAGAAGATGGCGGCAGAAGTGCCGGACGACGTAGTCGACGAGTTCGGCGTCTTCGCGACCTATGACGACCTGCCAAAGGCGATCGAGGGTCGGTTCGGCGGGATCTCGGACACCGTAGAATTCAGCTTCGAAGCCAACACCGACCCGGCCTACGCGCGAAGCACCATCGAACGGGTCCACCAAATAGACAGCCGCTTCGAGACCCACGCCAACCACTACGACTAGGGGGTGTCCCTAATTGTCGAAGCGAAAAGTTGGATCATTTCGATCGGTTACGGTTTTGGCCGGCGCCG
>RCNE010001175.1_pt1 | contig 14264 bp, 13 predicted proteins | sample 2041361 | NCBI WGS metagenome assembly RCNE01 (sample SAMN09708229, study PRJNA481090) | Marine sediment metagenome, whole genome shotgun sequencing project.
TGGTCGTGATATGTGCGGGTTGTTGTCTCCACACCGGTCGGTTTGTCCGGGCCGGTGGTCGTGATATGTGAGGGCGGGTTCCGCGGCGCTCGCTGCTGAGTCTACGATCGAGAAGCCGGGGACAGCAGGGAGAATTCGATGCAGTACGAAGCAATCAAATTGATCGAGACGGAGGGGGGCGTGTGGGAACTGATCCTCGCGAATCCACCGGCGAATGCGCTCAACAAACAGATGGCCTTCGAGCTGCGCCATGCGGCTGCACAACTGAGCACGAATCCCGCAGTGCGCGCGGTTGTGCTCCATGGCGAAGGCAAGGTGTTCTTCGGCGGGGGAGACCTCGTCGAGTTCAGTGAAGGTGGCGATCAGACGCCGGCAAACCTCCACGAAATGACGATTGACTTCCACGGTGCGCTCAGTCGAATGGCGCGAATGAATGCACCGTTGATCGGAGCGATCACGGGCACGGCCGGAGGAGCGGGAATGAGCCTCACCGCTGCGATGGATCTCGTCTACGCAGGCGAAGGCGCAAAATTCACCATGGCCTACACCGCCGCCGGTCTTACCCCGGATGGCACATCGACATTCTTTCTCGCCCGCGTGATTGGCCTTCGCCGCGCCACTGAACTTGTCCTCACCAATCGTGTGTTGTCCGCTGCTGAAGCGCTCGAGTGGGGGTTAATCAACTACGTGGCTGCCGATGATGCGGTGCTCGATGAGGCACGAGCTCTCGCACGCAAACTGGCGAAGGGTCCGACAATTGCCTTTGGCGGGGCGAAACGTCTGTTGCTGGCCGGCGCGAGCTCGTCGCTTGGGGAAGCCATGGAGAATGAGGCACTATCGATTGCTTCACAGTCGGTGCACCCCGAGGCTGCTGAGGGCATCGATGCGTTTCTCCACAAACGGCGCCCAGAATTTCCGGCGCCATAATCGAGTCTTGTCAGCCGAAGAGACTTCCGACGCCGATGTGCACGGCGATCAGGTACGAGACGGTTCCAAGAACCGAGCTCACGCCAGCGAGGCGTGAATTGACGCCGTGCGCTCCTGCGACGCCCAGATAACGACCGTTCGGCCGAAAGAACAACACTGCGGCAGCGAGGAGGCCGGTCGAACACAACCAAGCGGCAAGTTTGGTCGTGATTCGAAGCGTCCAACGCATCCATCGCACACGGGAAAGCACCGTTGGGCCACCTGTGCGTTCCGGGAATCGTTTCCCAACGATGAACCAGCTCGCATCGGTGACCGCGAGCCTCGCGGTGCCCAAAACAACGAACTGCACGAACCCGATGTGCGGGGCGGCAAGAACCACGAATGCGGCCCGAGGAGCGAGCAACATCAGCAGCATTGGGTGCCCGACGAGCGCCGGTGACCAAAGGGTTGCCAACCAGGAAAGCGCGGCCCAAACAAGGATCCAGACCCCGTGATGCCCGAGGGATCGAACCCAGACAACCAATCGCCTTACATTCGCGGCACTGAAGAACGCGGGCAGCGAAAGTTCGGGGTGCACGGTTGCGGTCACCCCGGCCTATCGGCTATCCGGACAACGACCGAAGCCTCCAAGTCAGAAGTGAGTCGATCGCACCATGCATGGTCTCCGGCGCCCCGCAGAAACTGAACCGTACGTACCTATGCCCATCGGTGGGATGAAAATCAACACCCGGAGTTGCGGCGACGCCGAGCTCCCGGAGCCACTCAGCGGCCAACAGCCGGCTGTCCGCAGCGAGGTGGTCGGTTCTTGCCCACACGTAGAAGGCCCCGTCGGCCGGGGCGAGGTCGGTCATTCCCGCCTTTGGCAAACCGTCGAGAAGGATCTGGCGGTTGGCGGCATACCGATCGACGTGAGCATCGAGCTCATCGCGACAATCGAGGGCGGCGAGCGCAACGTGCTGGCTCAACGCTGCCGGGCAGATGACGAGGTTCTGGGCCAACCGATCGACGGGTGTCACGAGTTCTTCAGGGAGCACGGTCCATCCAATCCGCCACCCGGTCATCGAGAAATATTTGCTGAAACTGTTGATGACAATCGCCGAATCAGACAGGGCGGTTGCGGTTGCTGTTTGTACGTCGCCATAGGTCAGACCGTGGTAGATCTCATCGCTGATCATCCGAATGTCCTGCTCGTCGCACCAACTGCACAGGGCAGCGAGCTCGTCGGGGTCGAGCACGGTTCCCGTTGGGTTCGAGGGGCTGGCCACAATCACCCCGTCGAGCGGTCCAGCAGCCTCGAGTAGGTCGACAGTCGGCTGGAATCGGGTGGTGGCGTCGACATGGATTGGCACTGCGGTCATGTGCAACGCCGTCAGCATGTTCCGGTAACAGGGATAACCCGGCGTGGTCACCGCCACGCGAGCTCCGGGGTCGAATGCGGCCAAGAGGGCGAGCACGAAGGCTCCAGACGCTCCCTGCGTGATGGCGATGCGCGCAGGGTCGACATCGAGGTCGTATTGCCTGCCCAGGTGGGCGGCAATCGCAGGTGGAAGTTCGGGGATCCCTCGACTTGTCGTGTAACCAAGCGTGTCCGAATCGAGCAGTCGGTGGGCGACGTCAATGGCACCTCGGGGTGCTCCCGTCGAGGGCTGGCCGACTTCGAGGTGGAAGACCGCGTTGCCCTCCTGTTCGTGACGTTGCGCAGACGCCACAACCTCCATCACATAGAACGGGTCGATTGGCGAAGGCACGTCAGCCCCCCGAGCTGAACGCGCTGGCAAGCGCCCCTGGTGGAGTGTGGTCATCGCGAGATTCGAGCCAGCCATGCGGGAGGATGACGCGCTTGGGGCCGTGGCTATGCCCTCTGGTCAATCGTGCTGCGCCATCGGGGAATGGTTCGTCGTCGAGCGTGTGCAAGACCGCCAACATTTCGTCGCGGCTCGACATCATGGCGATCTGCTTACGCACCTCTCCACCGACCGGAAATCCCTTTACGTACCAGCTGGTGTGTTTGCGAAAGTCGCGGGTCCCGCGGTCTGCGCCGAGCCAGTCGGTCAGGAGATCGAGGTGGGCCACCATGATTTGGATCACTTCGTGCAGTGACGGTGCCGCGGAGATTTCTTCACCACGAAGGCCTTCGGTGAGCTCACGAAAGAGCCATGGCCGACCGAGACAGCCGCGGCCGACGACCACTCCGTCGCAGCCGGTGTGTTCCATCATCGCAATGGCGTCGGAGGCTTCCCAGATGTCGCCGTTTCCAAGAACGGGAATTGAGGTGACGTGGCTCTTGAGTTCGCCAATGGCGTCCCAACGGGCGTTCCCCGAGTACGCCTGCTCGGCGGTTCGAGCATGAAGAGCGACCGCGGCGACGCCTTCGTCCTCGGCGATGCGGCCGGTGTCGAGCATCGTGATGTGGTCGTCGTCGATACCAATGCGGAATTTTAAAGTGACAGGGATGTCCTCAGCGTTCGAGACCATGGCGCGCGCGATATCTCGAAGCAGATTGTGATGCCAGGGCAGGGCACTTCCTCCGCCATGGCGTGTCACCTTGGGCACCGGACAACCAAGATTCATGTCGATGTGATCGACCGTGCCTTCACCGACGAGCTTCTTGACAGCCTCGCCGATCCAATACGGGTCGGTGCCATAGAGCTGGATGCTGCGGGGATTCTCGCCCTCGGCAAACTCGGCTGAGTGGAGCATCTTCTCGTGGCCCTCCATGAGGGCGCGAGCCGTGATCATCTGGTTCACATACAGGCCGCCGTTCGCTGTGGTCGCATCGCCGGGCACCGGTGTTGAATCGTCGAACGCCCGACCGTTGCCGAACCGGCGGCACAACGTGCGATACGGCGCAGTGGTCACGCCAGCCATGGGCGCAAGGACAACGGGTGGGCTAACGGTGAGCCGACCGATCTTCAGCTCTGTGGGCAAGGTGCCTGACATCATCGGTCCAGTCTGCCAAGAACTAGGTCGACTCCCCGTGCACGCATGGCCTCGACAAGACAATGTCGCGGGAGACCAATGACGTTGTCGTAGCTCCCGTCGATCGAGGTGACGAAGGCGCCGCCACGTCCCTGCATGGCATAAGCACCGGCCTTGTCGGCCGGTTCGCCGGTGCTCACGTACCAAGCGATGTCCTCGTCGGTGAGTTCCGCGAAGTGGACGACGGTTGTCTCGACGAAGGAGGTGATGGTCTCGGTTGAGCGCAGGGCTACACCGGTCATCACCTCGTGTGTGCGACCCGAGAGCTGGCGCAACATCTCGTGCGCCCGAACATTGTTCACAGGTTTGCCCAGGAGTTCGTCGTCGATGGTAACGATGGTGTCGGCAGCGATCACGATCGTGTCCAATGGGCACTCCACGGCAAGGCTCTTTTCTCTGGCGAGTCGCCCAACGTACGGGCTCGCAGCTTCGTTCGAGCGAGGTGTCTCGTCGATGTCTGCGGTGCGTACTTCGAACGCCCAGCCGAGTTCTTCGAGTAGTTGACGCCTGCGAGGAGAGGATGAGGCAAGAATGATCTGCACAAGACCAAACGGTATCTATGTGACGTCGACACGTTGCACTCAGTGCGCACGCTCTGGGAACCGAAGATGTAAGAACGCAATCTCGAGGTGAGGACCCAATGAGCGAAACAGTTCTGGTGACCGGCGGCGCTGGATACATCGGTAGCCACACAGCCCTGGCGCTGATTGCGGCCGGGCACAAGGTGATTGTCGTCGACAACTTCGTGAACTCGAAACCAGACGCGCTCGTCGCGGTGAGCGAAATGATGGGCCACGAGATCGTCATCATCGAGGGTGACGCCCGCGATGTGAAACTTGTCGAGCACACACTTCGTGACAACGACGTCACCGCGGTCATTCATATGGCGGCACTCAAAGCAGTCGGTGAGTCCGTCGAGATGCCGCTCGAGTACTACGGCAACAACCTCGAGACCGCCATCTCCACGCTCGACGCGATGCGAAACGCTGGCGTGTGGAAGTTCGTCTTCTCGTCATCTGCAACCGTCTATGGCGATCCGGAGTCGAATCCGATTCCCGAGACTGCGGGAATTGGTGCCACAAACCCGTACGGCATGACCAAAGAGATGATCGAGGTCATTATTCGAGACCTGGCCGCATCTGACGATCGGTGGAAGATTACGGCGTTGCGATACTTCAACCCTGTGGGCGCCCACGAGTCAGGGCGTATTGCCGAGGCCCCGGTCGGCAAACCAAACAACCTCATGCCGATGATCATGGAAGTGGCCACTGGCAAACGTGACAAGGTCATGGTCTTCGGCGATGACTGGCCGACTCCCGACGGCACCGGCGTGCGCGACTACATCCACATCATGGATCTGGTCGAGGGGCATGTGTCTGCATTGGAGCACCTCGGGGCCCAATCAGGGTACGAGGTGTTCAACCTCGGTCAGGGCAAGGGTGTGAGCGTGCTCGAATTGATTCGCGCAGTCGAGAGCGCCACGGGAAAGATCATCCCCTACGAAGTCACGAGTCGCCGCACAGGCGACATCGCCGAGTGTGTGGCTGACCCAACGAAAGCAAACGAGATTCTTGGCTGGCACACCACTCGCTCGATCGAGCAAGCGTCGACCGATGCGTGGAACAGTCAGCAGGGTTAGGTCAGTCGTCGTTGAGCGACTCGGTGAGCCGTTCGATCGAACGAACCAAGCGCTCGATATGGCGTTCTTGACGGCCGATCGATCCCTCGATCTTCGGACGGTCATCATCAGTAGCTGAAGACTGCTGCGATCGAAAATCGTCGAGCTCGTCGTTCGCTGCAACCAAGTCTGCACGGGCGGTCTCAAGGTTGCCTGCACTCTCGGCCTTGTCGAAGACCCGATCTTCTGACGTGCGCCGAAAACGCGAGCCGTTCGATGGCGAACGTTCGGGCGCAATGAGTGGGTCATTGTTCACCGAGCGTCGAGTGACGTACATGGGCGACATGATCTCGATCTCTGCGTCGGACAACGTGTCGACGATGGCCATCCGGAGGTTCGAGCGGCATGCCAACAACGTCCGCGGGTCTTCGAGGAAACCAGCGACCCGGTACCTGATCGAGTAGTCACCGAGCTCGACCATCTGCACAAAGGGATCGACGAGCCCGACATCTCGTGCCGCCGCGACAAAGAGGTCGTCCAACAGGTGATGGCTCACGTCGTAACCAATTGAGAGTCGCACTGAAACAATCGTGCCTGAGCTGCGAACGACTCGAACAGGTTGATTGAGCATGACCGAGTTGGGAATCGTGACGAGGTCTCGGTCGGGTGTCTGGATCTCGGTATGAAAGAGGCCTTGTTCGCTCACCCTCCCCATGTGTTCGGAAACTTCAATGAAGTCGCCTGGCTTGAAGCTCGCCACCGATCGAAGCATCAGTCCCGCCATTGCGTTTGCGATGATCGACTGCGAGGAGATGGCAAGTGCGCCGGTCACGACCAGACCGAAGACGCTGAACGCAAGGTCGGAGTCGCTGCCGTCGGGGAGGGCGAAGATCAGCGCCAGCACACCTAATAACAGGACCGCAATCGTGGCGATTTGCCCGCGGAATCGTCGATCGGAGGCGTTGGCGCGCTTCGAGCGGTCGGTGAGTGCCTTCGTTGCCAGAACAAGAGCCAGTGTCGCCGCAACGACGACGACCGTTGGAATCCAATCGCTCAACTCCCGCCCATTGGTTTGTGCGAGAACGACAGCATCAATCATCTAGAGGATCCGCCGATCTGCGGCCCAACGGGTCAACTCGTTGCGGTTCGACAGCTGGAGCTTGCGCAGAACGGAACTGGCGTGTGATTCGACGGTCTTGATCGAGATCGTGAGGCGACGGGCAATCTCTTTGTACGCGTAACCCCGCGCCAACAACCGCATGACTTCTTGCTCGCGAGCAGTGAGCTGATCGAGCTCAGGATCGGCCGCGGGCGTCGTGAGTTCGGTGGAGAATGCGTCAAGAACGAACCCGGCCAATCTCGGCGAGAACACCGCATCGCCCGAAGCAACACGTTTGACTGCAGAGACGAGTTCTTCGCCATCGGTTGCCTTCGTGATGTACCCGCGGGCGCCAGCGCGAATGACCTCGATGACGTCTTCGGCGGCGTCGGACACCGACAGCGCCAAGAACACCGTTGTTACCCCGCGCTCGATACACCCAGCGATGACATCAGCTGCTGTACCACTCGGTAGGTGGACATCACAGACGACCACGTCGGGTTTCTCCCGAACGATTACGTCGATTGCTTCCGGGACATCGCCGGCTTCGCCGAGGATGGTGAAATCGTTCTCGAGCCCGGCTCGTACTCCGGCTCGGACGAGCGCATGGTCATCGACGAGAACGATTCGGGTCACTGGACAACTCCATTGGGTTCGTTGATGTTATTTCCTGTCGAAGGGGACGACGTCTGGAAAGGAAGGCTGAGTTCGACCTCGGTTCCTGCACCGGGAGACGAATGAAGCGTTGCGGTGCCCCCGGCACGCGCCATTCTCGCGACGATCGAGTTGCGCACCCCGTGTCGATCTCGATCGATGGAGTCGGGGTCGAAGCCGATGCCCGTGTCGCGAACGAAGATCTCGATGCCACGCGGAGAACGTTCTGCGAACACATCGATCCGGTCGACTCCGGAATGGACGGCCGCATTGGCCATTGCTTCCTTGGTCGCTGCGATGAGCGACGCAAGATCACCCGGTACAGGTTCACCGTTGTCGCCAACCGCCACCACATCGATCTGCACACCGTGGGTCTCTTCGACATCGCCGGCGGCCTGTTCGAGCGCCGGTCCGAGATGAACGCCATCAGGTGTGGTCGTGGTTGGGCCGTACAGCCAGTTCCGAAGTTCTCGTTCTTGACGACGGGCCAGTTGAGCAGCGCGCTGTGGATCGTCGGAGTTTCGTTGAATCAGCGTGAGCGTCTGCAGCACCGAGTCGTGAAGGTGCGCAGAGATACGGGCTCGTTCGTCTGAACGGATTCGGTCGAGTCGTTCTCCATCGAGTGAACGGGCCATCTGCACGATCGAGGGGGCGGCGATGAGGGTGATGCCGCCGATGATCGCGATACCGAATATCAACGCAATGATCGCTTGCCACAATGAGTAGGAGAGCGCAGCGAAGGCCAGGATGCCGCCGATTGCAACAGCGAGGCCGGCCACGATGCGCACGACGATCGAAATGCCCTGTGGTTCGTTGTTTCCGCGTGACCAGGCAATGAGGGCGCCCGTGAAGACGAAGCCGATCGGCCAACTGACCGACGTGAAGGCGGACGGTGTCAGCTGGCCGAGGAGCGCCATGAGGCCGATGACGACCAGGCCGATTCCCAGGTGGCGATGTAGTGCGGTCGCACCCTTGGGCACTGGTGTGTAGGGGCTGATCTGGGCTGGGGCGAAGATTGCTAACCAGGCCCAAGCAAGGACGTATAACAAGAGCCCCCAACCAACGACGAAGGTGAGCACGATGAAGCCAGCGCGGATGACGAGCGGTTGCACGCCGATCTCTTTGGCTATGGCAGAAGCAGCGCCGCCGACCCAACGGTCGTTCCTATCGATACGGGGGGTCTGCCACGTTGCGCGTGACAGGGGACTGGTCATGTCTCCATTGTCGCACCCCCGGGCGTCCAACGACATCAGGGGTGGACCCTGATAGGACCCTGAACCATGTGCAGCGAACCAGGGGACGATGGGTGGATCACCCAATAGGCATCACCGTCTTTGATCTCGATGATGGAAACATGGACAACATCAACGAAGAAAACGAACCCGAAGAACACGAACAGACCGAGCCCACTGAGGCCGACGATTCGACAAGTGAATCCGAGACATCATGGACTGTCGATGCCGATGCCACGGTCGAAGAGTCAGTGCTTGACGACCCAACCGTCGACGACGCCACTCTCGTTGACGACGACACAGTTGACGGCGACTCCCTTCTCGAAGATGCGGCAGGTCTTGACGACTCTGCCCTTCTCGGCGATACAACACCCGTCGATGAAATCATCGACGAGGAGCCGTTCGCAGGCATCACAACTCCTCCAGCACCCCCGGCACTCCAAGCTGTTCCGCAGCAGGACCGGCTTACTCGTGACCCGTTTGCCACCTTTGGTGGCGTGCTTTCCGGCATTGCGCACCGGTATGGCTGGGACGTCTCGCTTACCCGTCTGGCCTTCGTGGTCTTGCTCATCGTTTCGGGAGGAACTGCACTCTTTGCCTACTTCCTCGCCTGGCTCATCATCCCTCGGGCATCACATTGGCCTCCCGCTCGAGTGAGTACGGGGCGTAGCCGCTTGTCGGGACGAGATCTCGGAATGGGGCTTGTTGGCCTCGGAGCGCTTGTTGTGCTCGGGATCGGCAGCGGCGAAGCCGCCGCGGTATTGGTCCCGCTCGCACTGGTCGGTGGAGGTATCTGGCTGCTGATCCAGAACCCACGTGAAGGAGAAGTGCTCTCTCCTGCAGCTGCAGGGGCACCGGTGGGCAACGCCGTCACGCCATTCGCCGAGACACAACCATTTGTTGCGCCAACACAACCATTTGTGGCGACACAACCGTTGGGTGCGCCAACACAACCTCCGGTTGCGCCGGCACCTGTTCCAAAACGTTCGCGTCTTCGACGGTTCGGGATCATGGGGGTCTTCGGATTCCTAGGTCTCGCCCTGCTCTCGGTCATCGCAATACCGCTGATTCTCATCGCCGTGATCACCGATGGGGATTTCGACATCGACGCCGATGCCGAGTACGTGTTTCGACCAGCCAACATCGCCGAGATCCAGAACGTGATCATCGAGGATGTTGGCGTAATCAAGCTCGACCTCCGAAATGTCGATTTCGACTCGATCTCCGGATCAGACACCCCTGTTCGAATCGATGTGGAGCTCGACGTCGGACGGATCGAGGTTCTGCTGCCCGAGGACGTGCGGGTGTCGGTCGACGCGGAGACCGACCTTGGTGATGTCACGGTGCTTGGGTCAAACGACGATGGCATCAAACCATCACGAAGGACCGTCGATGAGGACCCGCAGCTCGACCTCGAGCTCGACCTGAACATCGGTGAGATCGAGGTGACTCGTGGTAACAGGTTGAGCACGACGGTCATCGAGGTCAACTGATGTTCTCGATGATCATGAGCTTTGGTGGCCTCGCTATACCCATGGCGGTCTCGGTGGTCGGCTTATTGGCAGCAGTCGACGAATAACATGCTCGCCATGCCCGCTCGGATTGCATTCATTGCGCTCGCCCTCATCGCTACGGCATGTGGTTCGAGCGCGGACGACCAAGTCGCCGACGCCACACCGGCAACGCAACCAGCGGTTGAACAGAGCACTGTGCCTGGCGACGCGACCACCACGGTCGACACCGAAGCCAACGGCACTGAGGTAGACGGCACTGAGGTAGACGACACCGAATCAGCAGATGACACCACCACGACCGAATCTCCGGACACCACGATCGAACCGCCAGAAGAGGTGGTCTTCGAACCTTTACGGGTCGACTGTTCTGGCCTCGGGCAAGTGCCGGTTGGCCTCCAGACAGGAGTGATCGTGTCGGGAGGCGTCGAGTACAAATATCAGTGGACGGTGCCGAGCACGTACGACGGTTCACCAATTCCTGTCGTGCTCGATTTCCACGCGATTGGGAGTAATGGTGCCCAACAAGCAGCCTTTGCTGGTTGGGCTGCGCTGGCAGAGACCGCTGGTTTTCTTGCCGTTGAGCCAACCGGTATTGCTGTTGCACCCGACGAGCGAGCGTCTTGGGAATTGCCGCAGTTCGACACGGACGAACGCAACGATGTGGCGATGGTGCGAGATCTTCTCGATCAGGTCGCAACCAGTGTGTGCATCGATCCGGCGCGCATCTATGCCACAGGGATGTCGAATGGGGCATTGTTCACCTCGGTGCTGGTCTGTGACCTGGGCGACTTCATCGCTGCAGCTGTGTCCGTCGCCGGTGTGACACACGATGACTCGTGTAATCCGGCGCGTCCGGTCCCCTACCTGGCCTTTCACGGCACCGATGACACAACGATCCCCTTCCGGGGTGAGGGCGAAACCACCTTGAGCGGAAGTGAGGGCGGAGCCTTCTTCGAACAGATCATGCCCGATGAGTTCGGCGAGTTTGCGGCGGACTTCGGATGCACGGAGTCGACGGACTCGGTCGTGTCTGAGTCGGTCACGCTCACCGCCTACACAGGGTGCGCGTCAGATGTCGAGATGGGCTTTTACACGATCGACGGTGGTGGTCACACCTGGCCTGGTTCGATCGTTTCGTCACTCATACCAACCCTCGGGGTGACGACCATGGAGGTCGACGCCACGGCCCTGGCGTGGGAGTTCTTCCAACGCCACTCCCTCTAGGAAAAGAATCATGAACATTTCTCCGCGCCGCGGCGTTGCGTTGGCGCTCTGTCTCGCATTCTTTGTTTCGGCATGTACGTCGGGTGATGAGCGGGCCGACGTGCCATCGACCGCCACAACGACGATCAGCGCCACCACGACTGACGCCGCGACGACCGACGCCCCCTCGGCCGATTCAACAACGACGTCGACAGCAGCACCGGCACTCACGTCGACGATCGACTGGACCGAGTGCGGCCGGCTTGTGTGTGGATTCGTCGAGGTTCCCGTCAACTACGACGAGCCTGAGGGCGATACGATTTCGATTTCAGTCAACATGTTGCGTGCCGCCGATACCGACCGATCGCGTGGCGCACTGTTGGTGAACCCCGGTGGCCCGGGAGCGTCAGGAACCGGCTTCGCTGAGGGTTTCGCGTTTGGGTCCTACCCCACTGAGCTCACCGACAATTTCGACATCGTGGGGTTCGATCCGCGAGGCGTCGGCGATTCAGGACCTGAGTTTGGCTGCGGAGCGTCGGGTGAACAACTCGCGCTACTTGCTGAGGTCGACGAACTCATCGATGAACCAGCCGAGGTTGCTGTCGTCGAAGCCGCTGTCGAGTTGTGCAGGGAAACGATGGGTGCCGCCGCAGGCACGCTCGGGACAGACTTTGTGGTCCGAGACATGGACGAGATCCGAAAGGCCTTGGGCGAACAGCAAATTTCGTTCCTGGGATTCTCCTACGGGTCCGTGATCGGGGTCTGGTACGCCACGTTGTTTCCCGAGAACGTGCGGGCAATGGTCCTCGACGGCGCAAACAATCCTGTCGATGAGCTCGACACCCCCGAGCAGCGACTGGAGTCAGCGAGAGAAGAGATCACCCCGATTGCTGACCTGCTCGACAAGGCGATTGGGAGTTGCGCCGACGCCAGCTGCCCAATCTTCAACGACGGCGATCCCGAGGCGTACTACTTCCGTGCAGCGAAGAAGCTCGATCTTGTCAACGAGGCAATGGCCAACAATCCCGATGCAGGCTTTCTTGGGTTGATCACGCCGCTCTACAGCGAGTCGTCCTGGCCTATGCTGTGGGAGGCGCTCGCCGATCTCGAGGAGCGAGACGACCCGATACGATTTGTCGATCTGGCGGAGTTCCAGCTCGGCGATGACCCAGGTGCTGCGAACTTCACGGCGCACGTGCGCTGCCTCGACAGTTGGTCCTTGCAGCCTTCAATCGATCGTGATGCTCGGCAGCAGTCGGATGCCGAGTTCTTCGAGCTCGAAGACCAGTTGAATGCCGAGTATCCGCTTCTGGCTGCCATCGAGAGCGAAGGCACATCCACCTGTGTGTTCTACGACCTGATCACCCCACCGCCACTCGATGTTCCGTTCGACGGCGGAGGGGTGCCGATCCTCGTCATCGGCAACACGTCGGATCCGGTCACCTCATTCGGTGAGTCCCAAGAGCTTGCTGACGAAGTGCTCGCAAACGGGATCCTCGTCGAGGTGGATCATCCAGATCACACGGTGTATCCAGCGAACGATTGTGTGAACGACTTGGTGCATGACGTGCTGCTCGACCTGCGTTTCCCCGGTGACGGCACCACGTGCGCCCGTGCCAACACCGAGACGACAGAAATTCTCCTCGACGTATGCCTCGCAATCGCCCCTGACCAGAACCCCGGGTTGACACCGGTCGTGGTCGACCAGGTATGTGAACAATTCGTGGAAGACGCGTTTTCTCGCCTCGGGAGCGAGGTCGTCGAGGATGCGCTATTCACCGACGACGAGGAAGCAGGAGCGGCATTTCTGGAGGTTTTACTCGACGTTGTTGCTGCGTTCGATGGCCAGTAATCCCTTCGATGCGTCGTGATATCCGCGTCGTGTGCGAGCGGTTTTTGAGCTCGTCGGCCAGACTGGGGTGATGACGACACTTCAGGAGCTTCTGGCCGAGAAACAGACACTGCTAGTCGACGGCGCTATGGGTACCGAGCTCTTCGCCCGCGGACTCACCGCCGGTGATCCGCCAGAGGCATGGAACGTCGAAATGCCCGCCGAAATTACGTCCGTTTACGATGGATACATCAAGGCGGGGTCCGACATCATTCTCACGAACTCGTTCGGCGGCACCGCCTTTCGTTTGAAGTTGCATCGTCTTGACGATCGGGTGGTCGAGCTAAATATCGCGGCTGCAGCAGTGGCTCGAGAGGCAGCCGACAACGCCGATCGCACCGTGTTGGTCGCAGGCTCAATGGGTCCGTCTGGTGAGCTCCTCGAACCAATGGGGACGATGACACCCGAGACGTGCGCTGCGGCATTTGCTGCGCAGGCTGAGGGTCTCACGAGGGGGGGAGTCGACCTGCTCTGGATCGAGACGATGTCGAGCCTCGACGAGCTCGAAGCCGCTGTCGTCGGCGCTCGCAGGACCTCGAACCTTCCAATCGCGGCAACGATGAGCTTCGACACCGCGGGACACACGATGATGGGTGTGACTGGCGAGGCTGCCGCCAGGCGAATGATCGACTTGGGGCTCGCCGCCATCGGCGCCAACTGCGGCAACAACATTGCCGAAACCGAGTCTGCGGTGAAACAAATCTTGACCGGCGCAGGGTCGACACCGGTGATCGTGAAGGCGAATGCTGGCGTGCCAGAGTTTCGAGGCGACTCGTTGGTCTACAGCGGCTCGCCAGAGGTCATGGGTGCCCATGTGCAACGCATGATGGACGCTGGAGTTTCGATCATTGGCGGGTGTTGCGGCACGTCGACGGAACACTTGTCGTTCATGCGTCAGGTGATGGACGGTGAGATCGAGGCCCCAGAGATCGACGCTCCCGGTCCATCTCGCCCAGATGATGATCCCGATAGTGGTGCAGGTCGTCCGGTGCGCCGCGAACGCCGCCGCCGTCGAGCGGCCTAACCCAAGACGCCCAATCGGCGAATCGCTTCATCGAGTACGTCATCCTTTTTGCAGAAGGCAAAGCGGACGAGTCGGCGGCCGGCCTCTTTCGTCTCGTAGAAGACCTCGCTCGGCACGGCCACC
>RCNE010004062.1_pt1 | contig 14256 bp, 14 predicted proteins | sample 2041361 | NCBI WGS metagenome assembly RCNE01 (sample SAMN09708229, study PRJNA481090) | Marine sediment metagenome, whole genome shotgun sequencing project.
TTGAGCGGCCGCTATCGTGAAAAGCAGACGTTCAACCTGAGCGACAATTGACGGTCAACAGTTACCATCGGTGACGTCATTATGAGCAAACATCTAGCCATAGCGGCTTTTTCTCTTTTTAGCTTTGTACTTGCCAATCGAAAATCTCCAGAACACATCGAGAAAAACGTAGGCGATCACAGCGCTTATCGACCCGACCAATATGCTGCCGAGCACCAGCGGTTGCCAGATAGATGCGAAGGTACTGCCCAGCCAGGCTATTGATAATTCGATCGCAAATGGCCCTGGTTCCATGCCAAGCAGGTGGGCGCCGACGCGATAAGAAAAATAAAACATCGGCCCGATCGTCAGCGGATTGGATATGAACGTGGTCACTGCCGCGACCGGAATATTGCACCGAATCCGCAATGACCCCAGCACTGCGACCAAAACGTGTCCCGGAATCGGCAAAAACGCGACAAACACCCCCCAGGCAACTGCCGGCACGACCGTCTTGCGCCGAGTCCCCCACAGCTTCTGGTCATGCAGAAAATGCTGGAACGGCGCAACAAGTCGATTTTCGACGAGTTGGTGACGTTTAAACGCAAACTTCCTAAAAAAGCGCCTTGGCATTTACGACCGCATCCGATTCGATAAGAGGTAGCACAAACAAAACGAGAAATCTGCGCCATGACAAGAGCCTGCCTGGGTCTGCTGGCAGGTATGTATGCGCTGCAGCTTAGCAGTTTTGCAGTTGTATCCAACTACCTGAATACGGTATTTGTTGCAGTCAGTTTCTTACTTTTTCTGCGGCAATGGCAGCTGCTGTTCTGGTTTGTGATCGGGGCGTCACTGTACTTTATTGCGGCGCAACAACTCATTGACTCCCGGATCCCGGCGGATATCGCCGGCGACAGTATTGTTGCGCGGATTGAGGTTATCGGATTTCCTTCCGTCGACGCTGAGACGGTCAGTTTTCTGGCGCGCCCGCTCGATGACAAGCGCTTGCCACCGAAAATGCGATTGAGCTGGTTTGCTCCGGAACTGGCAATTGGCAATGGTGATATCTGGCAACTGGAGGTGCGGCTGCGGCGACCCCGCGGAAATCGCAACCCGGGCGGGTTTGACTACGAGTCGTGGCTTTTTCGTGAGCACATCGGTGCGGTGGGATATGTAGTCAATAGTTCTCGCAACCATTTGCTTGGCGCAGGCACCACAGACCTTACACAACGCATCCGCATACGCTTCGTGAGGCGGGTTACAGGGCTCATAGACGAGCCGGAGCAGGTAGCTGTGCTTGCCGCGGTCGTGGTTGGTACACGACACCTGATCACGGCTGAACAATGGCAGCGATACGCCGCGACCGGGAGCAGCCACTTAATGGCAATTTCCGGGCTGCATATCGGTTTGGCCGCCGCTGGAACCTATTTCGTCGTGCTGGCGCTCAGCGGTATTTCGCGCTGGGGGGGTGACTCGCGTAACCACCATCGGATCGCGATTGTGTGCTCGCTTCTGGTCGCGATTCTATATGCGCAAATATCGGGTCTCGCAGTGCCCGCTCTAAGGGCCAGCATAATGCTCGCTCTGGTTGCCGTTAGCCTGTTGCGCATGCGCCGTCCCGACCTGTTGGCCATCGTGAGCGCGACCTGTTTCGCAATTGCAGCGACGGATCCATTGGCAACGATGGCACCGGGTTTTGTGCTGTCGTTTGCTGCTGTGGTCGCCTTGATTTGGATCTCCCGTCGCCGCCGGCCAGGCTTGCCCACGCTACAACTCAATCTACTTCTTGGCCTCATGCCATTAACGGCCATTCTATTTGGTCGAATTTCCTTTGCCGCGCTACCCGTCAATCTGATCGCAGTGCCGCTGTTCAGTTTCGTTACTGTGCCATTGTCTCTGTGCGGGCTGCTTCTCGATGGTCCGCTGCAGCCCGTTGGCGATCAGGCGCTTCTGCTTGCCGGGCACAGCGTCGCTTTACTTGAATACCTGTTGCGCATTGTCGCAGCGTCCGCTTGGGCATCCTTTGTAATTCCAGCAATTGCCGGAATGGTCTGGCTGTATATCTGGCTGCCTGCGCTGTGGGCACTGCTTCCATCGGGTTGGCCGGGTCGGCATCTCGCATGGTTGGGCTTGATGGCGACCTTGCTACACATTCCCAGGCCTCCGGCTGCAGGTTGCGCAGCGATCACGTTTCTCGACGTCGGGCAGGGCCTCGCCGTTGCCATCAGAACGCATCAACATTTTGTGTTGTATGACAGCGGCCCGGCGTACCGTAGCGGTGGCAACGCAGCGCAGACCGTCATACTGCCGTATCTGAGGAGCGTCGGTGTTCGCAGTATTGATCGTTTGATCATCTCGCACGCGGACCTGGATCATGCCGGAGGTGCCGCTAGCATCGTCGCAGCGATGCCAGTGCGACGCACAATGTCCGGTGAGCGATTGCCGGATATGTGGTCTCTACCTTGCCGGGCAGGCCAGAACTGGTCTTACGATGGGATTAGATTCTCAGTTCTGCATCCCGGCATAGGCTCGAATTTTGAGGGTAACGATCGCTCCTGTGTAGTTCTTGTAGAAGCGGGTGAGCATCGAATTCTCTTGAGTGGTGATATCGAAAAAGCGGCTGAACATGCGCTGGTTCGCGAGCATCGTCTACCCAAGGTGCATGTGGTAACGGTGCCGCATCATGGCAGTCGAACATCGTCAACGATGCCGTTTATTCAAGCGCTGCAGCCCGCGATTGCGATAGTTTCTGCAGCATATGGCAATCATTGGGGGTTCCCCAAAGACGATGTAGTCGAGCGCTGGATGGCGGTTGATGCCACTGTCTTGAACTCTGCAACGGCCGGAGCGATCGAAATGCGAGTCTGCGCCAAGACCGGCTTCGAGCCTATTAAGCAATATCGCGTTATGAGACGTCGAATCTGGCATGAGTAGCGTGTATATTTCCTTTTTCCTCCAAGGTCTGCGTGTATGGTCGATATAGTAAAATCTGGCGGCTGGTTGATGGCGCCCATCATCCTCTGTGCAATCATTGCTATGGGTATCATTCTCGAGCGTTTTTGGACGCTGCAGCAGAAGCGCGTGATTCCAGAAGATCTGACCAGCAAAGTCTGGGGTTGGGTCAAGAAAGACCAACTTGATCAAAAACAAATTCAAACTTTGCATCAGGGTTCAGCGCTGGGGCAGATACTCGCCGCTGGGCTGATCAATCGCGACCGCAAACGCGGCATCATGAAAGACAGTATTGAAGATACTGGCCGACATGTCGTGCATGAGCTTGAGCGCTATCTTGAAACATTGGGAACCATCGCGGCCATAACGCCCTTACTGGGCCTGCTGGGTACCGTTATCGGTATGGTCAAAGTTTTTGCGGCGATCACGACGCATGGCGTTGGCGATCCGACTATTCTGGCGGGTGGCATCTCGGAAGCCCTGCTTACGACCGCCGCCGGTCTGTCCGTTGCGATCCCGGCATTGATAGGTTATCGCTACTATCGTAACCGAGTAGATACACTGGTCGTCGACATGGAAAAAGAGGCAATCAAACTTGTCGAGGCACTCCATCGGCGTCAGGAAAAAGGCTAGTACATGCGTCTGAACCTGCGTCCGCGCGCCCAGGTCGAGGTCAATCTGACCTCGTTAATCGACGTGGTCTTGCTATTGCTGATCTTCTTTATGGTTTCGACCAGCTTCGTCAAACAGGCGCAGATCACGATTAGTCTTCCCGAGGCGGAAAGCGCGACGGTTATTCCCGACGCTCCCGATAAAATAGATATCATGATTTCAGCGACGGGTACGTATATGGTGAATGGTCGCGAGTTGATTAACAGCCGGCCGGAGACAATTCGCAATGCCATACAGAAGGTGTCCGATGGCGACAACAGTTTACCTTTGACGATTAGTGCCGATGCGAACGCAAGACACCAGGATGTTGTGACCGCTATGGATGTCGCTGGCCGACTCGGCTTTGTACAAATCAGTATCGCCACCGTCAATGAGCCGGACGGCGAACAACCAGGGTTTGATTGATACGCCATCGTGAGTAAAGAAACCGCCCCCCACGCTGCCGATACTTACCGCCGACTCTGGCAGTACGTCCTGCCGCACAAACTCGTGGCGATAATCGCAATTTTCGGTATGGCGGGTACCGCTGTCATCGAAGGTAGCCTCGTCTATTTGCTCGAGCCGTTATTGGATGAAGCACTGGCGGCGAAGAACCTGGAAACAGCGCGTTGGATTCCGATGGCGTTTATCGTGATATTCATCGCGCGCGGCATATCCGGGTTTGCGACTGAGTATTCGCTCGGTTGGATCGGTCGGAACGTCATTAGCGCTCTGCGCCGCACCGTTTTCAGCAAGTTTCTAACATTGCCTGCGCGCTTTTTCGAAGAGCGCGCAGCGGGCCCATTGCTGTCCCGCCTGACCTATAACGTCGAGATGGTCGCGGAATCGGTGACCAGCGTCGTTACGATCGCAATACGTGACGTGCTAACGGTAATCGCCGCGTTCGTCGTCATGTACATACAGAGTCCGAAGCTGTTGCTGTTTATTAGTATTGTCTTCCCGTTTGTTGCTCTCATAGTCAAGTTTCTTGGCAAGGCTTTTCGTCGTTACAGTAGTCGCATTCAGGACTCGGTCGGTGAGGTTACTCAGGTCACCGAAGAGATCGTGCGGGGGAATCGCGTAGTCAAGATATTCGGCGGTTACGAGTACGAGACCAATAGGCTGGAGGAAGTCGATGGCCGCAACCGAAGGCAAAACCTTAAGCTGATCTGGGTCCGGTCGCTCGGCGTTGCAGTTACTCAGGTGATTTTCGGCTTTGGTGTGGCGGGCGTTATTTACATGGCGGCTCTAGAATCGATCAACGGCGCGCTGACCTCCGGCGAATTCATCTCATTTTTCAGTGCGATGATGTTGATGCTGCAACCCATACGCAGAATCACCAACGTTAACGCTATTATTCAAAGAGGCGTTGCTGCGGGCGACAGTTTATTTCAAGTCATCGATGAAGACGATGAGGTTGATACAGGGACAATTGTTAAGGATCCTGTTGCAGGCCATGTCGAACTTCGCAATGTCGGGTTTACGTATGGCAGCAGCAACGATCCGGTCATCACTGATGTTTCGGTGTCTATTGAGCCTGGTAAGTCACTGGCGATTGTTGGTCACTCGGGTAGCGGCAAGTCAACGCTGGTTAGCCTTTTGCCCAGATTCTACGACGTTAATTCAGGCGAGATTCTGTTCGACGGAACGCCGATTCGCGAACTCACGCTGAAAAATTTACGCGACAACATCAGTCTCGTTAGCCAGGACGTGGTGTTGTTCAATGACACCATTACAAATAATTTGAGCTACGGACAATTGCGCAAGCATTCTCACGAACAAATTCTGCGCGCGGCAGAAGCGGCGCATGTGCTGGAGTTCGCTGAGGAAATGCCGAACGGCCTGGATACGATCGTTGGTGATCGTGGTGTGCTGTTGTCCGGCGGGCAGCGGCAGCGTATCGCCATTGGCAGAGCGCTCTTGAAAGACGCGCCTATTTTGATTCTGGACGAAGCGACTTCATCTTTGGATACCGTTTCTGAACGACGAATTCAAGAAGCGCTAAACCTTCTGATGAGAGATCGAACTACGCTGGTGATCGCGCATCGCTTGTCCACTGTCGAGAAAGCCGACTGCATTATCGTACTGGATGCCGGCCGCATCGTTGAATCAGGTACTCATCAGGAACTGCTGGATCAAGACGGGCAGTACGCAGCCCTCTATCACATGCAGTTTACTGAGGAGTAGGGCGCACTCACCGTGTACAACTGGCTGCATCGCATTTGGTACGAAGGAGGCACGTCCTACCGTCTGCTATTGCCGTTGACGGGCGTGTATTGGCTGCTAGTCGCCGCACGTCGTTGCCTGTATCAGATGCGCGTTCTCGGCAGTGAGCGACCTGTGGCCCCTGTGATTGTCGTAGGTAATATCACGACCGGTGGAACGGGCAAGACGCCGGTGACGATATGGCTGGCGCGCGAGTTGAAAGCTCGTGGATTTTCGCCGGGCATCGTGAGTCGTGGTTACGGTGGCAGTAAATCTTCCACGTCGATGCGAGTCGACGTCGCCAGCGATCCGGCGACAGTGGGTGATGAGCCGGTCTTGCTGGCGCGGCGCTCGGGTTGCCCGGTCGTGGTCGATGCAGATCGTTATCGTGCGGCTGAAATGCTGGTGGCGGATGGCGCAGACGTCATCATCGCTGACGACGGCTTACAGCATTACCGTTTGGCCAGGACCTACGAAATCTGTGTGATTGATGGCGCGCGCGGCCTGGGCAACCGGTATTTGCTACCGGCAGGTCCGTTGCGCGAAACGATTGCGCGCCTCAATGAAGTCGACCAGGTTTTACTCAATGGACCGCTGCGGGAATCTGAAGCGTCGTTATCAGCAATCGAACAAAACTCGATCGAATTTGAATTGCGGGCCAGTGAAATCAGCAGGCTGAATGGGTCACTCACACGACCGATTGCACGATTTGATGGAACGACCGTTCATGGCGTCGCAGCGATAGGCAACCCGAGTCGGTTTTTCGATTTGCTGCGTGGGCACGGTATGCAGGTTATCGAGCATGCGTTTCCCGACCACGCCCCAATATCGCCGCGCGAACTTCAGTTTGGCGATGACTTTGAAGTATTGATGACCGAGAAAGACGCAGTGAAACTCGGGCAAATCCGTTGCAGACAAGTTTTGGACGGTACCGGTGGAACTGACCATGGACCCATTGCTCTCCGGGCCTTGGTTGGAACAAATTGTCTCACGGCTTAAGAATGACGAGGACAAGCGATGACAAATTTTGTAGTCGTTATTCCATCGCGTTACGCGTCAGAGCGTTTGCCTGGCAAACCGCTGCGCGACATTAACGGCAAACCCATGATTCAGCATGTACACGAGCGCGGTGTCGAAAGCTCCGCGCGGCAAGTCGTCGTCGCTACTGACGATCAGCGTATCGCAGCAGCTTGTGAAGAATTCGGCGCGACGGTTTGTATGACCGGTGATCAACATCGTTCGGGTAGTGAACGCATCGCCGAGGTTTGCGACCTTATGGACTGGAAAGACGACATGATTGTTGTGAATCTACAAGGCGATGAGCCGACGATGCCGGCGGAGTTGATTGACCAATGCGCGGCGCTTCTGGATGACGCGGATGCAGACATTGGTACGCTGGCATCACCAATCGCCAGCGAAGAAGATTTTGCCAATCCGAACGTTGTAAAAACGGTTCTCGACGGCAAGGGCAATGCCTTGTATTTCAGTCGCTCACCTATTCCGTACGAAGACTTCAGCCTGTCCCTGCATCACCACGGAATTTACGCCTATCGTGCCGGTGTCTTGCGGCAACTGGTGGCGGCGCCCGCGTCCGAACTGGAGTTGTCGGAACGTCTCGAGCAGTTACGAGCGCTTTCCCTGGGGATGAAGATTCGTGTTGCTATCCCGAGTACGCGTCCCGGCGTCGGCGTGGACACTGAAGAAGACCTACAGGCGGTCGCTACTCAAATTTGATATGTTTCTTGAGCGGTAGCTCGCGGATGCGATTGCCGGTCGCGGCAAAAATAGCATTCGCTAATGCAGGGGCCGCCGGTGGCGTACCGGGTTCGCCAATGCCACGAATCTTGTCACCATTCTCGAGTATTTTTACTTCTATAGCAGGTGCCTGGCGTATGCGGATCGCATCGTAATTGTGAAAATTACTTTGCTCCACCACGCCGTCTGCCACTGTGATATCGCCCATGATGGCAGCAGCCAGACCGAAAATTACACCGGACTGGACTTGCGCTTCAATATTGCGTGGATCGAGAGCGGTACCGATATCGACGGCCGCATAGACCTTCAAGATCTTGATTCCGAGTGGCGTATCCGCGACCTCGATTACCTCGGCGACCGGAACGCCAAAGGACATGACAAATGCCACCCCGCGGCCGACACCCGGCGGTAGTTCAGAGCCCCAGTTCGACATTTGGGCGGCTGCTTCAAGTACTTTGCGACTGGTGTCATCACTCATTAATGACAAACGCATTGCCATCGGATCGGTGCCCGCTGCATGCGCAAGCTCATCAATAGCGGATTCATGAAAGAAGCCGTTTTGCGACGCGCCGACGGAACGCCAAAACGAAATAGGCAACATTTCGGGTGCGCGAAATCCTGTCACCCGATAGTTTGGTATTGCGTAAGGTTGATCCCAGGCTGCTTGTACTATTGCAACGTCGGGACCGGCCGTAGGAATGCCAATTCTTGCCATCGCAGACGTCGTGATGGATGGAGACGATATCTGTAAGTCCAAGGCTGTAGCAGCGCCGTCTGTTACCGCGGCTTTGAATCTTGCGATTGCGGGCGGGCGATAGGTATCGTGGCTCATATCCTCTTCACGCGACCAGGTGGTCTTAACGGGAACACCCGGCATCGACTTCGCGACCTGCACAGCCAGTTTGATGAAATCCATCTCGGAGCGTCGACCGAAGCCGCCGCCCATGAGTGTCGTATGAACGTGAATATCTTCCGCGGCTAGGCCCGTAATCTTCGCGCTTTCCTTGACGGCCTGTGTCGGGTTTTGATTGCCGGCCCAGATGTCCAGACGGTCATCCTTCAATACGGCGACCGCATTCAGCGGCTCCATTGTTGCGTGAGCGAGATATGGAACACGATACTCGCCAGCAATCACCGTGGTATTGGTTAACGCATCATCAACGTCGCCGTCGTCTCGAAACTGACTGTCCTGTTCACCCTGAAACGCATCTTCCAATAGGCTGAATTGCTCAGCGGAAGATTTCGGATACGGGGCATTACCCCAGTCAAATTTGATGGCGTCAGCGGCTTTGAATGCGATCCAGGTATTGTTCGCGATTACAGCGACGCCGCCGGCCAGCGGCACGACTTTTTCGACGCCGGGCATGGACTCCGCGAGAGAGGCATCATAAGAGAGCATTTCTCCACCGAGATTCGGATTCATTTTCACCGTCGCATGCAGCATGCCTGGCAGTTGCACATCGATAGAGTATTCGGCGGTGCCGGTACACTTGGCCAGCATGTCCACTCGCGGCAGCGAATGACCCAAAATCTTCCATTCCGATTGCGGCTTGAGAGCCGGGTCTTCCGGCAGGTCTATTTCGGCCGCCAGCGCCGCGAGGTCGGTGTACGCCACTTTCGTGCCATCTGCGGCAACAACGTATCCGTTAGCTGTCGCGAGCGAACTAACGTTCGCATCTAATTTCTTTGCCGCAGCTTGCAACAAGACGGTCCGTGCGGCCGCACCTGCTTTGCGCATTTTGACGAACGAGTCCGGCGTCGACGACGATCCTCCTGTTATCTGCATTCCTAGAAATTTGGCTGGCACGTGCGTAAAAGCACGAATATTTTCGGCGGTCTTGCTGGTATCGAGAGCAGACCACGGCAGTCCTTCCTCGAGCAATGCTCCGTTGTAATACGCCTTTGATGCCGGGCCGTGCTCCACATCCACATCGTCTAGTGCAACGTCGAGTTCTTCGGCAACCAAAGCGGCGAGCGTGGTGTGGACTCCCTGGCCCATTTCGGCGCGCGGAGCGATGATCGTTATTCCGGACTGATCGATCCGAACGTAGGGTGTCAGAGCGACCTGACCTTCACTTAAGTCAGAGAGCAGGGGGTTCGCGTAAGGAGTCTTGAACCGCCAGTAACCAAAAACGACGCCGCCCGCGACAGCGGCAGAGCCGAGCAGAAGAGTACGACGCGTAATTGTTTTTAGTCGGCCCATTATCTACTCAGATTCATTTATTCAGATTCGCTCAATTCGGATGCGGCGGATTTGATCGCCTCCCGAATTCGCGGATACGCGCCACAACGGCACAAGTTGCCAGACATGGCAGTGTCAATATCAGTGTCGGATGGATTTGGATTAGTGGCAAGCAATGCCGTAGCCGACATTATCTGACCTGGCTGACAGTAGCCGCACTGAGCGACCTGGTTTTCGATCCACGCTTTTTGTACGACATGTAGCGCATCCGGCGATCCAAGACCTTCAATCGTCGTGACCTCACCCCACACCGCAGAGGCCGGTACGCTGCAGGAACGAACGGGTGCTCCGTCGATGTGCACAGTGCACGCACCGCACATCGCGATGCCACAGCCGTACTTTGGACCAAGAATTCCTAACTCATCGCGAAGAACCCACAGCAAGGGCATGTCGTCGGGTACATCGACGTCATGCGACTTACCGTTAACACTTAGCGAGACCTGAGACACAATCTTTGTCTTATCATGAGCAGCGATAGAAGCGCGAAAAGTGTAAAAATACTGATCAAGCCTCCACCGCCTTTCTTCTTTACGAAGCCGGTAAGCAATGTGGTATTGCCTGGGTCGAATGCCAGAGTATTAATGTACTCGGAGCCGAATTCGACCTGGTCCAGCGGATCCACAACGATGACGTTGTCGGAATTTTGCATCATGCCGGTGCCGTCGGAATTGAGTTCAAACAAGGTCGGGTGATACCGGCCATTGCCAACTTCCCTGCCGTTGAAAGTGAAGACTATTCCATTGCCAACCAGTTCAGCGACTTGGACGCCGTCGGAAAGGACCGCATTTGAAGCAACTTCGAAGCTGATTGAGCTGCCTTGTGCATAGAATTCATCGCCAGTCATGATGCGTTCCAAGGCGAAGGCGGGGAATCCAGAGGGCGTGCCAGCCACCAAAGTGCCATTCACTCTGTAGGTTACGTTGGTGATGTTGGGGTTGATGAAACTGCCGCGAGCCAGAGGAACAGCAAATTCAATGTCGATCGAAAATGTGTCAACGTCGCTGAATACATTTGTAACGATGAAGTCGTCTTGATCAATCGACAAAGTCATATCTTGTGCGTGTGCAGCAGGGTGCGCGGCGAGCGCAACGAGCAATAGTGCAATTTTTCGAATCATGGGAGAATCCAAGTCCACAATGTAGACGGTATTTGTACAGTAATTGGCGGCAAACCGTAAGCCACGCGATGTATTACGATTGAGCCGTTGCATCATGTAATATTCGTAAATAGAGGGCATAAGGGAATGCGACTTATTCAGACAATAGGTTCTAAAGTATGCATCGCAACAGTGCTGATTATGTTGGGTTGCTCGGCGCGGGCCGCTGAGACGGATGATTATCCGCTGCTGGTTCTCATAATTAATCCGGTTCAGGAAACAGTGGGCGGACCGAACTATCTGCGCAAGCCCGGTGCTAATTGGATCTCTGATTTGGCAGATGCCTTGCCATTAGCTGAACTCGTCGTTATTGGAGGGGTTTCGTCGGCGATCACCTACTTTGGTGGCGATAGTGCTTTGCTAAAAGATGGCGTGAAAACAGCAAGGCATTCATTCAATTTCGAAAATTCGGTCAAAACCGCGGTATCGTCAATCGAGAGTGGCGCTCAATGGTATTCTGTCGGTCAGAACATGCTTGAGTTTGACGGTGAAACGGAGAGCAACGCCCGGCATATTTCTGAGAGAGTGTTCAAGCAAGGTCTCGTGAAGTATGCGGTCTTCTTTAAATTCGAGTTTTTTACGACACCCAATCTGGACCAGCTGCGCCTGCATGTTCGCTGCACAGTTTACGAAGACAGCAAAGAGTCAGCGCGATCGCGTGAGATCATGACGCGACATTTCGAATACGTGTCTGTCTCGCAAGGCGAGATTATGCGTCCATGGCACGCTGGTGAGAAAGACGCATTGATCGCACGTATAGAGTCCGAGTATGAAAGCAAGATGGAGCGGTATCCTCAGAATAAGAAGGCGTATGCTAAGGACCGCAAAACTGCTCTTGGTGCCTTGTGGGGGCGTGAGGTCGTTTTGCCTACTACGGCAGTGAGTGAGGGCTGGCCTGGAGACTCCATGGGAACTGCCCTGCAACTCGCCACAAATACAATGGCCCATGTGCTTCGCGACGATCTGGCCACGTTTTCGCCGCGAGAAAAATCGGACTCGGAGCGTGTGCAGTTTTTAGCCTTTAACGATAAAGGTTCTAAGAAGTCATACAAGGGAAGGTTAGTGTCGACCCTTGGGGCTCATGATATATACCGGCGTGCTGACGGCGATACATTCATACTTCCGCGCGAATGACCGTAAACGAAACTAAACCGAAAAAGCAGGAGTTTTTTTGTGTCCGGATTTGACAAGGTGGTAAGCAGTTACGAGGAGGCTCTGGCCGGCCTTGAAGATAATATGACGGTCCTCGCAGGCGGCTTCGGTCTTTGCGGGATACCGGAGAATCTGATCAAGGAAATCAGGCGCAGAGGGACCAAGGGTCTGACCGTTGCTTCCAACAATGCCGGCACCGATACAGCGGGGCTGGGCTTGCTGCTGGAACACAAACAGATCAAAAAGATGATCGCGTCTTATGTGGGTGAAAATGCGTTGTTCGAAGCGCAAATGATGAGCGGCGAATTGGAAGTGGAGCTCACACCGCAAGGCACGCTGGCCGAGAAAATGCGTGCGGGTGGCGCAGGAATTCCGGCTTTCTATACGGCCACCGGCTACGGAACACCCGTGGGCGAGGGTAAGGAAGTACGCGAGTTTAATGGTCGGCACTACATTCTCGAAGAGGCGATTCGCGGTGACTTTGCCATCGCCAAAGCGTGGAAGGCCGATCGATTTGGCAATTTGTTGTTCCGCAAGACCGCGCAAAACTTCAATCCTATGGCGATTACCGCGGCGGATGTTGCCGTCGTAGAAGTGGAAGAAATCGTCGAGGTGGGTCAGCTGGATCCGGATGAGATTCACCTGCCGGGTATCTACGTGCACCGTCTCATCAAGGGTACGTTTGAGAAAACGATTGAACAACGCACCGTGCGTAGCGCGTAAGGGATATTAGAGATGGCATTGACCCGAGAACAACTGGCGCATCGCGTCGCACAGGAATTTCAGGACGGCTACTACGTCAACCTCGGCATAGGCATACCCACGCTGGCGGCTAACTACATCCCGGACGGTATGCAGGTAATGCTGCAGTCAGAGAATGGCCTGCTTGGCATGGGGCCCTTCCCACTGGATGAAGAGGTGGATGCGGATCTGATCAACGCAGGCAAGCAGACCGTCACCATGATCGACGGCGCGTCTCTATTTTCTTCGGCGGAATCCTTCGCGATGATCCGTGGCGGTCACGTCGACCTGACGGTGCTGGGTGCTTTTGAGGTCGACTGCCAGGGGAATATTGCGTCGTACATGATTCCGGGGAAACTGATCAAAGGAATGGGTGGCGCGATGGACCTGGTGGCCGGCGCCGACAATATTATTGTCACGATGACTCACGCCTCCAAGTCAGGACAATCGAAGCTGCTCGCTGAATGCACACTGCCTCTCACCGGCAAAGGCTGCATTAAGCGTGTACTGACCGACCTCGCGTTCCTGGACATCGAAGACGGCAAGTTCATCTTGCGTGAGCGGGCTCCGGGCGTGAGTGTCGAAGAGATCGTAAATCTCACGGCGGGCGAATTGATCATTCCGGATGATGTTCCTGAAATGATTCTCTAATGCGTTAATCAGTGCTGCACTGCACGGGCCTGTTGCCATGGAAAGGTCGTGTTGATGTCAGCTAACGCAGAATATCCTTCTCGCATTGGCTGATGTAATAGGTGCGCATGCTATCGGGAGTCATTTTGGCCAAGTAGCTAATGCGTACGGCACCGTTGACCATGTCATCAGGCAAACCCGCGTTGTCGGCTTTCTGTATTGTATCCAGAGCCTCGTCCAAGTCTTTGCCATCCAGCCTCATTTGAGACGCCTGTTTCGCAATATCACCCAACTTTGAGCACTTCTCTTCTGGCGACATCTCTGCTGAAATTGCCGGCTGCGATAAGATAGCAGTCACAATCAAAAGTTTTGCGTAGCGCACTAGATAACCTCCGTAATTAGAATTGCATGCCTCTGTCCAAATTGTTTTTCACTATTTTGCAAAATAGCCTTTCAATATTGGTCTTTCTCGTAGAATAAAGGCCATCATATTTGGGAAAAAGCATTTGAATTGCACAACGCAATTGTCATGCTCCATCGCTAATGCCGGGCAAATCAATTATGAACTGTCGCAACAGCCGGCTGACATTCTTTAGAAGTAGCGATGCATTCTCGTACACCTCATCCTCGGTTGTGTCCAACTGCGACTCGGTGTCATGAATGGATATGTTTGTAATTGCGCTGACAACAGCGACTCGCATTCCACAATGACGAGCTGCGATAACTTCGGGAACCGTGGACATGCCCACTGCATCGACGCCGATCATGTTTAAGAACCGGACTTCGGCCGGGG
>RCNE010001178.1_pt1 | contig 14249 bp, 14 predicted proteins | sample 2041361 | NCBI WGS metagenome assembly RCNE01 (sample SAMN09708229, study PRJNA481090) | Marine sediment metagenome, whole genome shotgun sequencing project.
GTTCGTGTCATCGGCGGCCGTGGGAACAAGGCCAGCACGATGGTGGTGGGGGTCCGCGCCAATCACCACGGCTCCATCCGTTCCTCGGGTGCGCGCAATGAACGTGGCCTTTCCGCCGGGGGCCGCACAAAGGTCGATCACGAGACCCCTTGCCTCGACGAGTGACGCGACAGCCTGCGAGGCAAGGTCCTGGCGGTAACCGTCATCCCTGACGTGTGTGGTTGCTGCCCGGTTCATTGCTTCGAGCACACCGGTGGACCGTTCGCCGAGATCCTCAGCCAACAGGTCGAGGATCCAGTCGGGATAACTTAGCCGGATCCCCTCAGTCGGCCACACGGTGCTGTTCGGCGAAGTGCTGTTCGGCGAAGCGCTGTTCGACGAGGTGTCTTCGGACGACTTTGCGACCTTGCGGAGCACCGCATTTACAAAACCGCGACCACGTTTTGGTGTGGCCGCCACCGTGGCATCGACCGCGGCGTGCGCTGGCACCCGCATGAACTGGAGCTGGTACGCACCGACACGGAGGGCAGCCCGAACCCGGGAGTCCACATCGTCGCGGTCGACAAACCTGTCAGCCAAGTAGTCGACTGCTCGTTTCATCCGTGTCGCGCCGTAGACCAGTTCGGTGACGAACCCACGGTCTCGTTCGTCGAGATCGGATTCGGCGAGAAGTTTCGGCAGGAGCAGATTGGCGAACGCACCGTCTTTCTCGATCCGCTCGAGCGCTTCGATAGCAATGCGCCGGGCAGCGACGCCGTTGGTAGTACCAGTCTCAGCCATCAAAGGTCATCCCGTCTGGGTGGGCGCCGTTGGCCCATGCGGCAGCATCGAGCCGCGGTTTGTTCGCTGGTTGCACGGTGATGAGGCGTAGCCCACCCTTCGCTGTACCGATCACCAGATCACCTATCTCGCCCGGGGCAAGCGAGCTTTCGACGCACTCAGCATCGTGGATCTTGAACCGGTCGCCCGACAGGGTTGTCCAGGCATTCCCCACACGTATCACTCTGAGCAGGTCGGACGCAGGGAGCGTCCAGTCGAGCCGGAGGTCGTCGCCGTGCACCTTTCGGGCATAGACGACTTCGCCGGTCTGGGGATGCGGGTCCGAGAATCCAGCAGCCAACGTCTCGACGAGCAGTGCAGCGCCGTCGATGCTCATGGACTCCCAAAGCGAGACCAACGTGTCATCACCAGTGATCGGCACGTCCAGCCGCGCCCACACGTCGCCCACATCGAGTCCCTCTGCGACCGTCATGACACAGATGGCCGTGTTCGTGTCGCCTGAGAGGAGGGCTCGCTCAACTGGGGCTGCACCACGCCAGCGAGGTAGTGGCGAGAAGTGGATGTTGACCATCGGAATCTCGGCCAGAACGTGCGGTCGAATCAGTTGTCCGAATGCGACAACGACGGCAAGGTCGATCGGGGTCTGAGCATGCAGTTCCAGTAGTGCGTCGACCTCGCTCGCGACAGCGAGTCCGAGTTCGAGTGCCGCTGCCTTCACGGGCGTCGGTGAGAGGTCCTTCCCCCGGCCGCGCCGTTTGTCGGCTCCAGACACCACCAGCGGGATCTCGTACCCTGCCTCGTGAATTGCGCGAAGAGTCGGCACGGCGATACCAGGGGTTCCGAGGAAAGCAACGCGTCGAATGCCGTCCGGGGCGGACGGCGGCAGTGGAAGCGGCATGGGAGTTATGGCAGCGTCAGGCCGGGAGTATCTGGCAACCGAAGCCCGAGCTCCGAGCTCATTGCGGTGGCCGCGGAGTCACCCTCTTCGGCTCGCTGACGCAATATCCGTTTCGCATCACGCTTCTGTTCGTCGTCGAGGTGTTCGACAAGAAGCACACCGTTCAGGTGGTCGAGTTCGTGTTGAAAGAGTCGCGCCTCGAGTTCGTCGGCTTCGATGTTCACTTCGTTGCCTTCGAGGTCAACGCCTCGGATGTGCACGAGTTTGGGTCGCATGATGTTCCAAGAGAGCCCTGGGACAGACAAACAACCCTCATCGAATTCCCACTCGCCGTCGGTCTCGACGATCTCGGGGTTAATCAACGCATGTGGATCTTCGCCAGCGAGAAGGTCGTACACAAAGACACGCTTACGAACCCCGACCTGGGGTGCAGCGAGCCCGAGCCCCGGTTCTTCGTACATCGTCTCGAGCATGTCCTCCACAAGACGTACGAGGGCTCCGTCGATGTCGGTGACATCTTTGGCAACCTGCTTGAGAACAGGGTCGCCATAGTGTCGGATTCGGTACGGAGCACTCACCCACCCAGGATACCGTCTCGCTGGATACGGTTGCGCTTGGATACCGTTGCGCGGTGACTTCGCCCGGAGACAGCAGCAGCACAGATGGCAGCGGCACCAACGGAGATGCCCAGTACTTCGATGCTGACCCGACTGTTGCGTCGAGGCCCAAGACGATCGAACTGGTCTTGCCAGACGTGTATCTCCGCCTCAACACTGACGCTGGCGTTTTTTCCGGTGACAAAGTCGATGCCGGTACTCGCTACCTCCTCCAGGAGCATCCACCAATCCCCGAGCACACCCGAACGATCCTCGACCTCGGTTGTGGCTACGGAGCGATTGCTTTAACCGCTGCGTCGCGAGCACCCCATGCCACGGTGTGGGGCGTCGACGTCAACAACCGGGCGTTGGCTCTCGCCAAGACGAACGCAGCCGCACACGACATCACCAACGCGAACTTTGGTACGAGCAGCGAGATCGCGCCCGACACCACGTTTGACCTGATTCTCTCGAATCCGCCAATTCGAATCGGCAAGACCGCGCTCCATGATCTGCTCACCACATGGTTAATGCGACTCGCACCCAACGGCGTGGCCTGGATGGTGGTGCAGAAGCACCTCGGAAGTGATTCCTTAGCGACGTGGCTCACCGAGCAAGGCTGGCCGACATCGCGCCTTGGCTCTCGCAAAGGTTTTCGACTCCTCGAAACGCGCAACCAATCAGTGATTGGCGAATAACCTTGGTGCAGCCATGAAGAACCTCGACCCGACCGGACTGAAGCGACTCCATCGAGACTGGCGGCGCAGCACCTCCCAGAAAATCACCATGATTCTGGACAGCGTGCAAACGCCATACAACGTCGGCACGATCATTCGCACGTCAGCGGCGCTCGGCGTTGAACACCTTTGGCTGGTTGGCGCCACTGAATCACCGACCCATGTGAAGACCAACAAAACTGCCCTGGGTACGCAGCGGTACGTGACGTGGACGGCTGTGGAGACCCCGACTGAAGCCATTGAGGAGGCGCGAGCCGCCGGGTACACCATCGTCGGCATTGAACTCGCCGATGACGCGTTGCCGCTTCATGACGTTGACCTCGGAGGCGATGTCTGCCTCATTGTTGGTCACGAAGACCGTGGCCTGAGCAAGGAAGCGCTCGCGTTGTGTGATGCAGTGGGGTACATCCCGCAGCTCGGCAAGGTCGGCTCCCTGAACGTCGCAGTTGCGGCCTCGATTGCGGTCGCAGAAACCCGTCGCCAGGGTTGGACTGCCTAAGCGCTCCCCTATCCGCTAAGCCCCTGAGGCCAGTCGTTCGACCTGTACGAGAGTGTCGCCATAACTTGAACCGCTGCCGAACTCGGTGTCGGCAGCGTTCGTCAGGTCGTTGATCGAGCCAACGTCATGGCCATAGGCAGAATCGACGAATCCCCACGGAACGCTCACGACTCCGGGCCGAAGTCGATCGCTGAGTGCAACAGGCAACACAAGCGAACCGCGGGCATTAAAGATCCGCGCTGTGTCGCCAGGCGAGAGATCTCGCGCATCTGCATCGACCGGGTCCAGTTCGATGTGCGGAACGGTCTCTCGATCAGCATGGGCAGCAAGATCGCTGTATGACGTGTTGAGGAACCGTGTTGCCTTCTTTGGCGTCTGCAGGAACAGCGGGGTCGATCCGACTGCTGGGCTACCGGGGCCCTCCTCGAGGGGAATCCATTCAGGCAGTCTGCTCACACCAAGTGACGCGAATGATTCGGCGACGAATTCTGCCTTGCCCGATTGGGTGTGGAACCCACCTCGCGCGTACGGAAGATGGTCGACAGGGAACGAACTCACTCGCACAAAACCCTGGGAGCGAAGTTCGTTGACGTCGACGTTGTCGGATATGCCCCTCTCGATCTGCTCAATGTCGGACAGATGTAATTCGGGATGGTCAAAACCAAAGGCTGTCGCCAACCGGCGGAACAGCTCTGTATTGGAGACTGCCTGACCGCGCGGCTCGGTCGCCGGTTCGTTCCAGCCGAGCCACAGATGACCCCACGAAGCCATGACGTCAAGCTGCTCGGTCTCCATGGCTGCCGGGAAGATCACGTCGCCGTACCGGGCAGTATCGGTCATGAACTGCTCGGAGACGACCGTGAACAGATCGTCTCGTTCGAGGCCTCGACGGGTCGCTCCCGAGTTCGGCATTGTGAGCACCGGATTGCCGTTCCAGATGAAGACTGCGTGGATTGGATCGCTGAGCTCGGTCAGGGAGGCTCCGAACCGCGGCTGATGGAGAACCCGTCGCTCGACACCCGGCGCCACGTCGTGGGCCAAGCCGCTGACAGCGCTCGTGTCGATATCGGCTACCTCGGCCCACGAGCCGACGCTTCGAGCAAAACCCCCACCGAGAACCTTGTGCGAGCCGGTGAGCACGGGAATCATGGAGAGCAGCCGATACATCGTTGGCCCGCTGTAGTGATGTTCGGCGCCAATGAGTCCGCGGACCATCGTGGCCGGAATCTCCGAAAAGGATCGAGCCAGGTCGCGGATCACGTCGGCGTCGACGCCACAGAGGGGCGCTGCCCACTCCGGAGATTTCTCCGCAACATGGGCGGCGAGCTCTTCGAATCCGGTCGCGTGTGCCGAAACATGCTCATGGTCGATTCGGCCCTCGGCGACCAATACGTTGACGATCGCCAACAACATGGCAACGTCGGTGCCGGGCAACGGCTGGATGTGCTGATCAGCCTTGTCTGCGGTGATCGTTCGAATTGGATCGACCACGACAATCTTGGCGCCACGTTTGTGTGCAGCCTCGATCGTTGGCCAGAGATGCCTGTTCGTCAACCGGGTGTTCGTTCCCCACAGGATGATCTGATCCGAGTGGGCGGCTTGCAGAGGGTCTGTACCAAGACCGTTTCCATAGACGCTGGCCATGCCGAATCCCGACGCCATCCCACACACATTGCCACCCTGCTGAGACGCACCAAGGAGGGCGAAGAGCGCATTACTCGTCCCGGCGTTTTGGATGAGCCCCTGCGTGCCCGCCGACCACCAGGGCAAAATCGCTTGGCCGCCGAACGTGTCACGAACTCGAGTGAATTCCTCGACCACTCGAGCGAGTGTTTCCTCCCATGAGGCCTCTCGGTACTCGCCGCTCCCCTTTGGACCGGTTCGAATCAGCGGCGTCAGGAGCCGGTCCTCGCTGTGTACCCGCCCGACGAACTTGTTCACCTTTGGGCAGAGTTCACCGGCCGAATAGGGATGAGCAGGATTGCCCCTCACCGAGATCAAGACCCCATCGGTCGATGACGCAATCCAGCCGCAACTATCCGGACAATCGTGATGGCAAGTTCCGAGCACTTCGATTGTCGTCATGGTTCGACTCTAGATGTCGAGCGGGTCAATCTCGACGCGAACCCGCTCGGCTGGCCGCTCCGCAGCGTTCACAGCCTCGAGGAGGACGTCATGGTTGGCAGCGGCGAGGCGCCACCGATCACCGAGCTTGTTCTTCTGGATCCCGGGGTCAGGCACATTTTCGACGAAGGCATCCGCGCCGACACCCGAGATGAGCGCCCACGCTCCGTACGGCGGCTGGTGGAATACTTGACGGACGTCTCGTTGTGCCGTGGCGACTCGTGCAGGGTCGCCGTGAACCGCGGCCTGTACCGCCACGTCATCAGGGCGACGGGTCTGGATGACGACCCGTCCGCCTGCCGATCGGGGCCCAACTCGTCGGGCAGCTAACGACAGCAGTTGGAAGGCATCTTCGGACGCACGGACACGTGGCACAGCCAGCTCTTGATCGAAGTCGAGGAAGATCACCGAGCGGGCAAACTCAAGACGATGCAGAAGCGCCTCGGTTCCGATGAACAGCTGATCACCCTGCAGTACCCGCTGTGGAGTCTCCGCAGAGACCTCAATCACGTCACGTTTCGCCAGCACCGCGAGATCTTCAGCAAGTCGCGAAATGCCCAGCCGCAGCTGCTTCATGTGTGTGGCGCCGCACTCGCTACACACCATTGGCCGCACGGTTCCATCACGCGGACAGACGAGCCGGCCATTCTCGTCTTCGCGAAGCGCTCCCCCACACTCGGTACACGCTGCGAGCGACGAACATCGAGCACAGGCCAACATTCGCGCCCGTCCTTTGCGATTGAGGATGCAAGCAACTGGTCCTTCGCCGCGAATGAGATCCACGATTCGTTCCGTGAGCAGCCCAGGCATGTCTTGAACCCGCATGTCAACGACATCGACGCGAGGCCAAGAGTTTCGTTCATTCGAGCGCTCAGGGACAAGGTGACGTCCGGTGGCTCGGAGCCCCTCTAGCGAGGGTGAAGGCGAGGTGAGAACACAGGGGGCACCGTCGCGACGAGCGCGCTCAAGCGCAACCTCCCGCGCGTTCCACGCCGGGGTCCGTTCTTCTTTGTACGCAGAATCGTGTTCGTCGATCACTAACACGGCATCCACTCGATCCATGGGTGCAAATGCCGCTGTCCGGGTTCCGACCGTCGACCACCCGGCCGCTGCACGGTCCCACTGATCGTCGTACTCGGCAATGGACGCCCCAGACGAACGCAACGTCCGAACGAGATCATGTCGCTGCGAGATCGTGGGAACGAGAATCAGTGCTTGGCCAAGACGAACAGCAGCAAGGGCAAGTCCGACAGCGTCGTCGCCCGGCGTTGTCCGGACGAGTGTCGTTGGTGCGTCGAAGGCCGCTGTGTGGGCGGCATCCACCGACACCAGGTTTTCTGGACTCGGCGGCCTGCGCGACGTCACCATCCGTGGGGGTGATGCAGCGCGAAGAAAATGAGGCAGTCGCCCGGACCAGCGCCAAGCCGCCCACACCCCGAGGTCGACCACTGACCTTGACGGTCCATGGCTCGACCATTTCACCAGCGGCCGGACCTCGACCGTGTCATCAAACGGCACATCCACCTCGGTGACCCACCCCGCTGTCCGGCGACCACCGAAGTCCACCCGGACGAGGGAACCCACAGCGATCTTGTCCGCCCGGCCGTCGTCCTCCCACGACGTCGGCACCTCGTAGTCGAAGCTGCGTTTGATCGACGTGATGTCGGGCTGTACCCGAACCAACCGCCCCTCTGGACGCGAAACGACCCGCTGCTCGGCAGCGGGCCGTTCGAATCCCGGAAGTGGCTCAGACACAGTTGTTCGCTCCGCTCACGTACCGAGTTTGTCGCCTAGCGGCTCCAAACATCGATGGCTCACAGTCCGAGAGCGCTCTTGAGGTCAGCGGCACGGTCGGTGTTTTCCCACGTAAACGAGTCTCCGCTGCGACCGAAGTGTCCGTACGCTGCCGTCGGTTTAAAGATCGGACGACGAAGATCGAGATCGCGCAGAATCGCAGCAGGTCGCAGGTCGAAGATCTGGTCGACGGCTTCAGCAATCTTGACTGGATCAACGGTTTCGGTGCCGAACGTCTCGACAAAGACCGACATTGGACGAGCCATACCAATCGCGTACGCGACCTGCACCTCGCATCGACGTGCAGCTCCAGACGCCACGACGTTCTTGGCGACCCAGCGAGTCGCATACGCAGCAGAACGGTCGACCTTGGACGGGTCCTTGCCCGAGAACGCACCACCACCGTGGCGGCCCATGCCGCCGTAGGTGTCGACGATGATCTTGCGACCGGTCAAACCAGCATCACCAACTGGTCCACCAATAACAAAGCGACCAGTTGGGTTCACGTGAACTTCGTAGTCATCGTCCGCGAATTGTTCGGGGATGACGGGTTTGATGACGTTTTCGATCAGGTCCGGGCGAATCATCGAATCTCGATCGATCCCATCGTTGTGTTGGGTCGAAACGAGAACCGTGCTCAGACGAACCGGTTTATCGCCCTCGTACTCAAACGTCACCTGAGTCTTGCCGTCGGGGCGAAGGTACGGAACGGTGCCCGACTTACGAACTGCAGCGAGTCGTTCAGCCATTCGGTGCGCAACATGGATAGGCATCGGCATCAAGACATCGGTCTCATCGGATGCGTAACCAAACATCATGCCCTGGTCGCCGGCTCCCTGCTTGTCGAGTTCGTCTTCCTCGCCGGCCGAACCCGAGCGCACTTCCTCAGAGTCGTCGACGCCCTGCGCAATGTCGGCAGACTGTTCGTCGATCGCCACCATGACGCCGCAGGTGTTTCCGTCGAACCCGAACGATTCGCGGTCATACCCAATGCCGTTGATGGTTTCGCGAACGATCGAGGGAATGTCGACGTAGTCGCCGCTCGTCGTGATCTCGCCGACGACTATGGCCATGCCGGTGGTCACCAGGGTCTCGCAGGCCACTCGGGCCATGGGGTCCTGTGCGAGGAATGCGTCGAGGATCGAATCAGAAATCTGATCGGCCATCTTGTCCGGATGACCTTCGGTCACTGATTCCGACGTGAAACTGAAATTCTTCGGCACTTGCATGTCTCCTGGGTATGAACGGCCGTACCTTACAGCCCGCTCGTGAGATATTTCTAGAACTAGACCGATGCCGTTCTGACATCCACAACACCATCGAGCACTGCGTCCGCAACAACTCGCTTCGAGCCGAGCGGCACATCGCGATCGGGGCCGCTGGCGAACAACACGGTCACCTTGTTCGTGTCATGTCCAAACCCTGCATTGGGCGCCGACACGTCATTGGCAACGATGAGATCGAGATTCTTTCGGGTGAGTTTTCCTCTGGCATTGTCGAGCAGATTCTGCGTCTCTGCCGCGAACCCGACCAATACCTGCCCAGCAGGCTTCGACGCACCAAGATCGACCAGGAAATCGTGAGTCTTCTCAAGCCGGATCTGCGGAGCCTCGTCGGTACCCTTCTTGATCTTTTGGTCTGCGGGATCGGCTGGCCGGAAGTCTGCAACAGCGGCCGACATGATGATCACATCAGCGTCCGCCACATCGGCGACAGCGGCCTGCATCTGCGCTGCGGTCTCGACGGACACCTTGTTCACGCCCACCGGTGTGGGTCGGTCGACCGTGGAAATCAATGTCACCTCGGCTCCTCGGATCCATGCGGCCTCAGCCAGGGCATACCCCTGCTTGCCCGTCGACCGGTTGGAAATCACTCGTACGGGATCGATTGGTTCGCGAGTCCCACCAGCGGTGATCACCACATGAAGACCGGCAAGGTCAGATGAGGACAGCACCCGTTCGGCGTGGGCCACGATCGTGGCCGGAGCGCTGAGGCGGCCATGTCCCATGTCACCGCCGGCGAGGCGGCCAGACTCCGGTTCGATAATGTGCACGCCCCGCGACGTCAGCACCTCGAGATTGTCTTGCACCGCAGGGTGTTCCCACATCTCGGTGTGCATGGCAGGAGCAATGAGCACCGGCGCCCGCGTTGCAATCAAGGTGGCCGTCAAGAGATCGTCTGACCGGCCCATTCGATAATCCGCCAAGAGGCGAGCAGTGGCAGGTGCCACGATGATGAGGTCGGCGCTCTGTCCGAGCTGTGTATGTGGAATTGGGCTGCGCTCATCCCACAGGGTCGACTGGACCTTCTCTGACGCCAACGCGTCGAACGTGGTGCGGCCGACAAAGTGTTCCGCACCCTCGGTGAGAACCGGAATGACGTGCGCGCCAGCATCGACGAGACGACGGCTTACTTCGATGGCCTTATAGGCCGCAATTCCCCCGGTGACACCGAGAACGACCCGGGCCTGATCGAGGGACGTCATCGTTGGTGGACGACGCTCAGCTGGCGTTGTCGGACTTGGCCTGTTCCGCGGCCAACTTTGCAGCATCGATGACAGCTTGGGCTTCAGCAAGCTCTTCAGCTTCGAAGTCACGTTCGACCGGGACGATCTTGTCAGCCGCGATCTCTTCGAACGCAATCGACAACGGTTTACGGGCTGTCGAGGTCACCTGCGGCGGAACCGTTGATCCGAGACCTTCACCGAGTTGACCGAAGTAGGCGTTGATCTGTCGAGCGCGCTTTGAACCGAGCTGCACGAGGCGGAACTTCGATCCGGCAGCTTCGAGCAGGGTTTCGACCTGGGGCTCGATCATCGAATTGTTTTCTGTCATCACAAGCTCCTCGGCAATTCGGCGCAGTGCCGACATCTCAGGTTAGCAGGAGGTGAGTGCAGTCCCGTTGATTCAATGTTGTTCGATGAGGTTGGCTATTTCGCGCGCCGCACGCTCGACATCGTCGTTCACGACGTAGTTGTACGGCAACGATTTGGCCTTGTCTCGTTCGTCCTGGCCGGCCGTCATCCGACGCTCCACCTGCTCCTCAGTATCACCTCGTCCGACGAGACGCTGACGTTGTGCCTCAAGCGACGGAGTATCGATAAAAACGAACAGTGCATCGGGCCGATGTCCGGTGATCTGCGCAGCGCCGTTCACGTCGATCTCGAGCACGAGATCCTTCGTGTCGTCGGGATTCGGGACTGGCGAGCCGTAATACGCCAGAAAGTGGTGATCCCACTCCAGAAAACCACCTCCCTCGATCGCAGCCAAGAACTCACCATCAGACACGAACGTGTACGCGTCGAGATCTTCGCCCGGCCGCGGTGATCTGGTCGTCCAGCTACGCGACAACGTGAGCGTCGCAACATTGGCGATGAGCCGATCGACCACGGTGCCCTTCCCTACCCCGCCTGGGCCTGAAACCACCACCACCTTGCCGCTCATCGAGTGTGGCGTTCCAGAGCTGCTGGCAGGTTCGCGAGCTGCGCCGGAGCGACGTGGGAGACATACCCGTCCTCGGCAATGTGGACCTCGTCGAACGCGCGACGTGTCTGCACCTTTCCCGAGCTCGGAAGCGACTCCACGGCGGGAAGGACTTTCAACGCGCCGATGACCGGATCGCTAGCTCCACGATCGAAGATCTCTTCGAGACTGACGGACCCGCTTCTCACGGACACCAGAAAGCTTTCGCGATGCGCCCGAACCGCCGCAATCCGTTCGAACAACATGGCGTAGGCGTCGGACTCGAACATGACGAAACGTTACCGGACTACTGATCGAGAGCACCGCCGTAGCCGCGTGCAGTTACGACAGGCAGCTGTTGACGATTGCCTCCGCTGCAGCTTCACGATCGTCAGCGAGCGTGACCGCTCGTCCAATCACCAACAGGTCCGAGCCGTTGTCGAGTGCGGTCTTGGGCGAGGCCACCCGCATCTGATCGTGATGATCGCTTCCATCAGGTCGAATTCCGGGCGTCACACCCAGAAGCCGCGGCGCATACTGCTTTGCGTCCTTGACATCTTGGGGACCACAAACCAGCCCGGCCATTCCAGCCTCGACTGCGGTCATGACACGTTTCGGCATGATGTGCTCGGGAGCATTCGCGTCGGAGGTTAAGACCGTGATGGCCAACGGCTTGGGTTCTGGGAGACCCGCATCGGAAGCGCCAGCACGGAGACCCTCCGCACCGGCCTTCAAGACATCGATCCCACCCTGCGCGTGGTACGTCGCATACGTCACGCCCAATGCCCCGAGAACACGGGAAGCTTTCTCGACGGTTGTTGGGATGTCGTACATCTTCAGATCGAGGAAGACGTCGTAGCCGAGGCCGATCAAGGTTCCAATGGCTTCGGTCCCCGCAGCTGTATAAAGCTCAAGCCCAACCTTGGCTGACCCGAACCACGGCGACAGTGCCTTGCCGAGACGGACCGCTTCGACGAGGTCGTCGACATCGAGTGCCACGCAGAGTTTGTTGCGAAGTTCATCGGGAATGTCGTGCATGTCGTGTTGCTCCATCCGGGGCTGGTCAGTTGTGGGCAGTCCCGATCAGATCGGTGACTCGATCGATGCCAGCTTGGTGGCACCAGGTCTTCAGGTCATTGGAAATTCGGGCCGTCGAGCGCGGATCTGCGAACGTTGCTGTTCCGACCTGCACCGCCGCGGCACCGGCTCGAAGGTACTGCACGGCGTCTTCTGCATGCGCGATACCCCCAACACCAACAATGGGAAGATCTGGGTGCGCCGCCGCCACATCGAAGACGGCTCGCAGCGCCACGGCACGCATTGCCGGCCCCGAAACGCCGCCGCCTCCGCCGCCCAGCACTGGCCGGCCCGTCGCTGGATCGAGTACCAAACCCAGGAGAGTGTTCGTAAGTGTCACCGCCGTTGCTCCCGCTTCGCCTGCGGCTCCTGCGATTTCTGCGATGTCGGACACGTTCGGACTCAATTTGGCCCACCGAGGCACATCTAATGCCTCTGTGGCCTGGATCACCATGGCTGCGGACTCACACGAGTGGGCAAACATCTTGCGCCGATCCTCGAGGTTCGGGCATGACACGTTGATCTCAACCGCCGTGAGCGACTCCTGGACAGGCAACAACGCTTCGGCGGCCTGGCGATACTCATCGACGGTGCGGCCCCAAATACTCGCTACGACCCGCGCACCCGATTGTTGCAGCGACGGGAGTTCGTGATCGATCCAACCAGCGATCCCGGGCCCTTGTAGACCGACGCTGTTCATCATGCCCCCAGGGAGCTCAATGACGCGTGGGCCAGGGTTTCCGGCCCAGGGCATGATCGAAAGCGACTTCACGACCAACGCACCGATCGACGAAAGATCGAAATATCTCGCCAGTTCCGCGCCGTGACCCGCAGTTCCGGACGCGGTCATCACCGGTGACGGCAGAACCGTGTCGCCGACCCGTGTCGACATGTCGACCATCAGCTGGTCGAACCCGTGGCGTGGTATTCCTGAATCGACTTGACCTGTAACGGTCGTGCCAACCATTCCTCCATGCCGCGTGATGCAGCAACCGCAGCGGATCCGGTTGTGAGCAACGGGATCCCCTTGGCGCCCGCAGCTGCGCGAATGTAGGCGCCGTCGGCACGCGGGCCACGACCTCGAGGGCTATTGATCACGAGCTGGATCGCGTCGGAATCGATGAGATCAACAGCGGTCTCCCCCGGTTGGTCCTGACCGCCGTCATCGGTGACCTTCGCCAGTCGTTTCTGTACGTCGATTCCCGCGGCCTCGAGGGCGTCGGCGGTTCCCGATGTTGCGACGATCGTGAAACCGAGATTCACAAATCGACGAGCCGCATCGATCCCGAGCGGCTTGTCACGATCGGCAAGCGACATGAAGATCGCGCCATCTTCGGGCAACGTTCCTCCGGCAGCCATCTGGCTCTTCGTGAACGCAAGCCCAGTCGTGTCGTCGATACCCATGACCTCTCCCGTCGATCGCATTTCTGGACCGAGCAACGGATCGGCATCGGGGAATCGGTTGAATGGCAAGACCGCCTCTTTGACCGCCACATGCCCGGTGGATGGCGGCCTCACGAGCCCTTCGCTCCGTAGTTCGTCGAGCGTCGCTCCCATCATTACTCTGGCCGCGATCTTTGCCAGCTGGACCCCCGTGGCCTTTGCGACGAACGGTACCGTTCGCGATGCCCGGGGATTTGCTTCGATGACGAACACTTCGTCGTCTTTGACTGCGAACTGGACATTCACCAAACCCTTGACCTCAAGTTCGGTGGCGATTCGAGTTGTGTAGGCCTCGAGCGTGCTGATCGTCTCGGGTGAAAGGTATGGAGGAGGGATGACGCAGGCACTATCACCAGAGTGCACACCGGCTTCTTCGACATGCTCCATGACCGCGCCGATCAGCACTTCTCCGGTGTGATCGCGCACCGCGTCGACGTCGACTTCGGTCGCATCCTCGAGGAACCGGTCAATGAGTACTGGACGTTCAGCCGATAGCCCACCCTCTCGACCAAGTGTGCCGAAGGTCGCGAGTTGTTTCATGGCAGCTCGGAGGCCCTCGTCGTCGTAGACGATCTCCATCGCTCGTCCGCCGAGCACGTAGGAGGGTCGGACCAAGGCAGGGTACCCAATGGTTCCGATGATCTCGAGCGCTCCTTCGATCGTCGTCGATGTTCCTCCGGGTGGTTGCGGTATTGACATCGACTCACAGAGCACGTTCCAGCGCTCTCGGTCTTCGGCAAGATCGATCGACGTTGGCGATGTCCCCGCAATCAATTCACTCGGTAGGTCGTTTGCGAGCTTGAGCGGCGTCTGTCCGCCGAGCGACACGATGATTCCGAC
>RCNE010001179.1_pt1 | contig 14239 bp, 14 predicted proteins | sample 2041361 | NCBI WGS metagenome assembly RCNE01 (sample SAMN09708229, study PRJNA481090) | Marine sediment metagenome, whole genome shotgun sequencing project.
CATATGAGAAATAAATACCACTGGTTTAAGCGCATCGGGAACTTGAGTATAATCTTTCAAACTCCCCGAAATTTTTAATCCTAAAATACGTTGAAACTTGTTAATAGCACCTGTCATGCCAGTACCTGTAGTTATTAGCACATCATCATCATTTGCATTTACATGCTTTTTAATTATAGAACGCGCTTCATGATAAGCCATTGTCATAGACGAACCTGTTACAGAAGTTTCTGTATGGGTATTAGCTAAATAAGGGCCAATATCATAAAGTAATTTTTCTTCAATTGGCTTATAAAGGCGTCCACTAGCAATCCAATCTGCATAAATAATTTCTTTTGTCCCGTATGGAGATTCGAAAGTATGTCCAATACCTACAATATTTTTTCTAAATTGTTGGAAGTACAACTCTAAGTTAGAGGTTGTATTATCTACCTGACTAGTAGAACTAATATTATTTTTTACGGAACTCATTATAAACTATTTAAATCTATTACAAAAAAAATCACTCAAGCAAAATTACCAAAGTGATTCTTATTAATCGTTTAAAACCTAACTATTTTTTATTCGGTTTATTCTTTCACTTTAAAATTACCAATTCCTTCTTTCAACCAAGCTAAATAACTATCAATATTAGGATCGTAGGCAGAATACTCATTTAGATTATCACCGTTATGATCTAATAGGACATAATAAGGTTGAGCGTTGGCTTTATAATTCTTTATCTGAAAATCACTCCACTTATTTCCAATAGATTTTATTTTCTTACCAGTAGTCTCAGATGTGTATTTTTCATTTTCTGGTAAAGAACGTTTATCATCAACATATAATGAAATTAATACAATATCACTCTTTAACACTTCTAAAACTTTAGCATCTGACCATACACGCTCTTCCATTTTACGGCAATTCACACAAGCATGACCGGTAAAATCAAGTAATACTGGTTTACCCACTGATTTTGCATACTCCATCCCTTTTTCATAATCTAAAAATGCAACTATATCATGCGGCCCATATTTTGCACCATCAGGTAGCTTCTCTTTAATGGCACCACCAGATCCTAGTTTCGAAAATCCAACTCCATAAGGAGATTCACTGTACTGCATTGGTGGTGGAAAACCACTTATCATTTTTAATGGTGCTCCCCAAAGACCAGGGATTAGATAGATAGTGAATGACAACACAAACAAGCCAAAAATTAACCTGCTAACTGAAATATTCGCTAAAGGTGAATCATGTGGTAATTGTATTTTTCCGAAAAGATATAAGGCTAACACTCCAAAAATAGCAATCCATATCGCTAAGAAAACTTCACGTTCTAACCAATGTAATTGCAATACTAAATCAGCATTTGATAAAAATTTGAAGGCTAAAGCCAATTCTAAAAATCCTAAAACGACTTTAACTGTATTTAACCAACCACCAGATTTAGGTAATGAATTCAACCAACCAGGAAATGCTGCAAATAATGCAAATGGTAAAGCGATGGCTAAAGAGAACCCTAACATGCCTACAATAGGACCTATATTGCCCCCTTGAACAGCTGCCTCAACTAATAGAGTACCTACAATTGGACCTGTACATGAAAATGATACGATCGCTAAAGCCAGGGCCATAAAAAAGATTCCAATAAATCCTCCTCTATCAGCCTGTGCATCTACTTTTGTACCCCATGAACTTGGCAATACAATTTCAAAGGCTCCCAAAAATGAAATAGCAAAAACTATTAACAGTAAAAAGAAAATAATATTAAACCAAACGTTGGTAGATAATGCATTTAAAGCATCTGCCCCGAAAATTGAACTAATAACCCAACCTAAGAATACATAAATTACAATAATTGAAATACCGTAAATAATAGCATTCCTAATACCCGCCGCTCTATTTTTACTTTGTTTTGTAAAAAAGCTAACTGTCATTGGTATCATAGGAAATACACATGGTGTAAGTAACGCTGCAAAACCTGAGAAAAAAGCTATAATAAAAATAGTCAAAAGGCTTCTATTTTCCTTTTTTTCTGTAACAGATTTTACCTCTTCTAGATTAGACTTGTTAGTATCTTCTTCCTCATCTACAGTTGTATTCGTATCTAGTTTCTGACCAGCGTTCCCTTCAACAACGAAACTAATATCGAATTCAGTTGGAGGTAAACAAAATTTATCATCACACACCATAAATTCAACGGTCTCATTAATAGCAACCTTACCAGCTTTTAGCAATCTAATTTTTTGCTTGAATACTGCTTCATTTTCAAAATATTTGATATCCATATCAAATACTTTATCAAACCCTTCATGACCTTCTCCTTCAATAGTTTCACCGATTAATTGATATGAATTTTCAACATCTTTATAACTAAATGAAGTAGGAATTGGTCCGCCATCGGGTATACCTTGAGAGTATAAATGCCAACCAGCATCTATCGTTGCTGTAACCACTAAGTTAAAATCAGAATCCGATATTTTCTCAACAGATGTAGACCATTTTACTGGCTCAAAAACCTGAGAAAAACTAAAAAAACTAACTAAAAAAAAGAGTATTAACGTGATTATTTTTTTCATCTATTCTATTTGAATTGTATCTTTTCTTAAGATCTAAATTTAACCTTTAGGCGACAAATATGCTGATTCATTACAAAATCAATAGCTAATTTATTGTACGAATATCTAAAATAATTCTGTCTAGGCATATTATTTAAGATTCTTTTAATAAAAAAAGCTCTATTACTGCTAGTAATAAAGCTTTTATAAAAGTATTTGAATTAATTAAGGTTTGATAACTTCTTTCACTTTAATTTGTTCTACCACCTTAAAGTTTGTTCTTCTGTTTAACTGATGCTCATCTTCGGTACAATTTTTATCCTCACCACAATCATTTACCATTTGCGACTTACCAAAACCTTGCGTAGTAATTCGACTTGCGTCTATCCCTTTTGATACGATATAATCAAATGATGATCCCGCTCTTCTTTCTGATAAGTTCATATTGTAATCCTCTGTACCTCTAGAATCGGTATGAGAACTCGCAACAATTTTTAACTCTGGGTATTTTGCCATTACTTCTACAACTTTATCAAGCTCAGCAGCAGCATCTGGTCTAATAGTGTACTTATCTAAATCAAAATAAATTACATTGATATTTACTAACAGCTCATCGCCAACTAATATAAATTCTTGAGACATCTCAAGGTCTTCATTAATGTCAGGAGCATCTAAATCATTGATAGTTTTAACAGGTGTCTCTAATTTCAAATAACCCTCTTTGGCAACCACCAATTTAAACTTTGTGTTACATGGCACTTTAAAACTATAAGCGGCTGCATCTTCAGTTGCAGCAGTAATTTGTAACTGATTACCCTCTTCATCAAAAATTTGCACGATTGTACCAGGCATTAGCTCTTGCGTTTCTTTATCCTTTACAACACCCGCAATTGTTTGTATACATTCTATAAACAACTCATCATCTTCACTAAAAGCATACACATCATCATCACCTTTACCATTTTCTCTATTCGAGGAGAAATATCCTTTTTGTACTTCTTCTTTTATAATATATGCAAAGTCATCTTTTAAACTGTTTATCGGAGCTTCTAAATTTAATGGTTCTGAAACAGTATTATCAAATATTTTAGTTGCAAACACATCTAAATTACCATAACCTGCATGACCAGTTGATGAAAAATATAAAATATTATCATCACTCATAAAAGGAAACATTTCTCTCTCTTCAGTATTGATTTTAGGCCCTAGATTTCTCGGTTCGCTATAGGTTGCGTCTTCATTGATATCAACTACATAAATATCTGTTTTTCCTAAACCTCCTTCTCTATCTGACACAAAATACAATTCTGTCTCATCAACATTAAGTGTAGGTAAACCTGTTTGAAAATCATCACTATTAAAAGGTAATTTCGTAATATTAGACCATTCTCCTTCTTCATTTACTGATGCTGTATACAACTGAATGTTATCAAAACCACCTTTGCCTCGTATAGACCTTTCTTTCTCATTGTAGTTGTTTGCACTAAAGTATACCGTTTTTAAATCTTTTGTAAAAGTAAGCGAAGCTTCATGCAACTTTCTATTAACATCACCAACCAACTTTCTTTTATTTACTATAGATCCAATACTATCAACATCGCCAACATACAAATCTAAATACTGTTGACCGTTTTCTCGCCAAACACGCTTGACAATAGTAACCTTATCACTTGGCGCAGCAAATACTATTTTATCATCTCCTAAAAACGCAACACCGAATTCTGCATCTTTAGTATTTACATCTAATAATTTTACACTATGCTTACCTGGTGTGGTTTGCGCAGTTAGAAACGTAACACATAACAGTAAAATAAAAGTTATACTCTTTTTCATAATATATAATCTTTTTATAGCATAAGAATATCTGATAAATGAATATAGCGTCATTTATTGGAGTTCTTTACAAAATTTAATTCACAAAATCTTACTCTTCTTTTTTACTGTAGTGATGTAAAAAAAAGGGAGACGAAGATTTTTACAGAATTCAAATTTACAAATAAAAATTATTATTGGATATTCAATAGGTCATTAATTACTCAAAATCAGTTATTCATACAACCATCTATATGTATATATCAACTGAAAAGTCTTCTTTTTAACAAGGTATCAAAAAGTAACATACTACATAAACTTAATAGACTGATAGTTAATAAAGGAGAGAATGCAATGTTTTTAAAAGGATTCGTAAATGCCTGCTGAGCTTGATTTAAATATGGTGAGACTTTATTCAATAGAGAACTTGATTCTTTTGGAGCATCACTTAAAAACACAGAAAGCAGTAAAACAACTATAGTAGCAGAGATTATTACCCATGCCTTTTTACTTATCAATGGTTTGTATTGTATCTCACTTTGAATTGCTACTTGATTCATAATATTAGTAACGAAATCATGTGAAGGTTTTTCTATGGCAGTACGTTTTAATAGTGAATTAAGCTCTTTACTTTTAAGCGCCTCTTCATTTGAAGACATGAACACATCTTCCATCACTTTGCTGGTAAAGTTTACAGGTGCTTTGTCAATACTATTTATATTGATAAAATCTTTTATATGTTCTTCTTTCTTTTTACTCATCTTACAGAATTGTTTTCAATTCTTTATTTAAAAAATGTTCTAATGATTTGTATAATTTTTTTCGAGCTCTAAACAATCTAACCTTAATATTTGTTTTTTTGTAGCCCGTTATTTTCTCAATTTCATCGAGCGTATTATCATTCATATAAAACAACGTTACTAATAAAGCATCTAATTCTGGTAATTCATTAATTGCTGCTTTTATATATTTTTGTTGCTCTTGATGCTTTAGTCCTTCTATCTGTGAAAAAGAAATATCAGTTGTATAATTATCAATTACATATTCATCAATAGCAGTCACTTCAATTTTCTTTTTTCTTGTTTTCGAAATTGCTGTTCTATAGACAATTGTGTATAACCAAGTTGAAAATTTCGAGTTCCCTTTAAAGGTTCTCAATTGTTGAAAAGCCTTAACAAAACTATCTTGTGCAACTTCTTCGGCATCTTCAGCGTTCCGTACAATCTTTAACGCAACGGTATACGCCATATCTTTATATTGCTCTACAAGATAACTAAAAGATGAAGCGTCTCCTTGCAACACTTTATCAATATAAATTTGATCTTTTGATTGGCTCATTTATATCTAAGACAACAGTTAATGCTCTAAGGTTACATATTTAATCAATTATTTTTTGATTCCGCGAAGCATTTCGCGTTTACCAGGAGGACCAGGCAATCTTTCAACCTCAAAACCTACCTCTTGCATAGCTCTTCTCACACTCCCTTTTGCAGAGTAAGTTACTAAAATTCCGGTTGATTTTAAAGCATTATACATTTTTTTAAATATCTTGACTGTCCATAAATCGGGCTGTACTCTTGCTCCAAATGCATCAAAATAAATAAGATTAAAAGCATCTTCATCTTCGATCTTATCAAAAAATTGTTCTCTTTTTGTTAATGAAAATATTGTATTTAAATCATGCTTTATATTCCACGAAAGTGAATGCATTAACGAAAAATCTTCCGAAAAAGCCTTAGCTTGTAATTCATCAACATAATTTAATTTTTCTATCTCTTCTCCTTTAACAGGATAGGCTTCAATACCAACATAATCAATTATTAAGTTGGATTTTTGAGCTTCTAAATAGGTAATAAAACTGTTTAAACCAGTACCAAAACCTATTTCTAAAATGGTAATTTTATCCTTATTAAACGCTCGTAAACCATTTTTAATAAAAACATGATATGCCTCTTGTATAGCACCGTGTTTTGAGTGGTATTGCTCATTCCATTCTGGTAAATGAATAGTAGTTGAGCCATCAGAAGTTATGATTATCTCTCTCTTCAAAACTAGTTAATTCGTAGTTTCTTAATCATGGGTATTGGCCCTACACATCTAGTCTCATGGCAAGATACACATAGATTAATTGACCTATTAAAATGATGTTTAGTTGAATCTGACTTAGAAGAGAATGTAGCTTTTTGCGCTTTCAAAAATTGCGTCGACAAACTATCAAATTCTTTAGTACGTTCATCAGGATCCGTTAAAATTGCAGTGTGAATAGTTAAAAATTCTTCCGGAAATGGCAACAAGCTATCATTATTTACAATCTGTATTTTTGTAGCTTTATTAAACTCGTACATGCTACGCATTAACAAGGCCATTTCAGTAGGTTCATACATCAAAGGTTCTTGTACACTGTTCACCTCTTTGTTGCTTTTACCACATGATAAAATGACTATTAAAACAATAAAAACGAGGTGTTTATTTCTCATTATTTTTTCATTAAAACACCATCTGCTTCAAAAGCGTACGTAAATTCTGGTTCGATAATAGCCGCTATTTCTTCTTCGGTTTTACCACCATCTTTGGCGTAATGCTTCAACTCATCTACCGAAATTTTAGTCACATAAGCTTTACCATTTACAATTACTTCTTTATTATCTGCATCTAATGGAACAAAAAATCCGTAGTCTTTAAAGCGCACCATCGATTCTTTGTTAGAACCTAAATCTAATTTCATCCAGCATCCTTTAGCTTTACAAACTTCATTTATTTTGGATGCGAACTTTAGGTTAATGGTATCTCCTTCTTTTAAAGTATTAAATTTTTGAGCTGCCAATTCTTTTGAAATTACATTTTCATCAGAAATTTTTTCACCATAAGAAGCGTATTCAACTGCTTCCTTTTTTACGTCTTCAACTTTTTGCTTACTTTCTTTACAAGCAACAACAAAAAGCAAACAAACAAATAGTATACTAATTTTTTTCATCGGGTTATATTTTATAAAACAAAGTTAATATAATAGCCTAAACTATTTCATATTTTAACATAAATGATTTTAAACAATTCATGACAAAATACTTACAATTTATAAGTAAAAAATACACGATAACTTCTTTAGGTTTAAAACTATAATTAAATACTATCAAATTATAATATACATGATAAAATATGTACTTTTGTTACTTCAAATACAACGACAATGAGTGTAGAAATATCGACAAAAATAGCTATCCAAAAAGCGACAACATCTAAGATTTCTAAAGTAGATTTTGATAATTTACCTTTCGGACAAATAACTTCGGATCACATGTTTGTATGTGATTATAAAGATGGCAAATGGCAACAACCACGAATAATGCCTTATCAAAATATTAGTTTAGATCCTTCTGCTAAGATTTTTCATTACGGACAATCAATTTTTGAAGGTATGAAAGCTTATAAAGATACCGATGAAAGAATTTGGTTATTTAGACCTTTAGAAAATCAAAAGCGAATCAATAAATCGGCTAAAAGATTAGCAATGCCAGAGTTTCCTGAGGATTATTTTATGGAAGGCTTAAAAGAGTTGCTAAAAATTGATAGTGATTGGATTCCAAAAACACCTGGTAGTTCTATGTATATTCGTCCGTTTGTTTTAGCAACTGGAAACGGACTTCATGCATCGCCTTCGGATGAGTACAAATTTGTAATTGCTTGTGCACCATCTGGCGCTTATTTTGGTGGAGAAGTAAAAGTTTTAATTGAACAAAATTACTCCCGCTCTGCTAATGGCGGTGTTGGTTTCGCCAAAGCTGGCGGTAACTATGCAGGTCAGTTCTACCCTACACAATTAGCTATAGAAAAAGGATATCAGCAAGTGATTTGGACAGATGACAACACACACGAATATATTGAAGAAGCTGGCGCAATGAACGTTTTTGTTAGAATTGGAGATACTCTTTTAACATGTCCAACTAGTGATAGAATTTTAGATGGAATTACACGTAAAAGTATCATCGATATTGCGAAAGATGAAGGAATAACAACTGAAGTACGTAAAATATCTGTTAAAGAACTTGTTGAAGCGGCAACTAATGGCACATTAAAAGAAATGTTTGGTGCAGGTACCGCTGCGGTAATTTCACCAATAGCAGGTTTTGGTTTTAATGGTAACGATTATGATTTACCTACAATTGAAAATAGTTATGCTGCACGTTTCAAAAAGCGTATTACTGACATTCAATACAATAGAGCCGAAGATAAATTTGGCTGGCGATATGAAGTAAAATAAATAAAAAGGCGCTCAAATGAGCGCCTTTTTATTTATCCAAAATCTCTGAAATATTAGGCTTAAAGTAATTAGGCCCTTTCATAACTTTACCATCTTCACGATAGATAGGTTTACCATCAGCGCCTAACTTACTCATATTACTACGTTGTATTTCATTGAACACTTCTTCGATTTTATATTGCATACCATGTTCTATAATAGTACCACACAAAATATAAAGCATATCGCCTAACGCATCAGCAACCTCAATTAAATCATCGTTTTTAGCTGCTTCTAGATACTCTTCATTTTCTTCTTGCATTAAATCAAAACGAAGTTGTAATTTATTATCCTCTAATTTTGCGATAGGCTCTTTTTTATATCCTATTCCAAAAGCTTTATGGAATTTCTTTACTGCTTTAATCTTTCTTTTCATTGTGATACTTATTTTTTATCATTCCCGTAAAAACAGGAATCTGTTTTCTATTTCTTTAGTATTGCTACATAAATTTCATATATAATCTTGGCGACACAATACGTAATACAAATCCTACTAATTGCCAACGCTTCGTGATATATGCCTTTCTCTTTTTACGTTTAATAGCACTTAAAATTTGCTTTGAGGCTTTCTCTACCGATGACATCCAAAAGGTTTTACCCATAATGATATCTGTTTTAACAAAACCAGGAATGATTTCGGTAACGTTTATCTTCGCCTTTGTTGTGCGTAAAGACTTCATGTACAATGATTCCAAATAACTCTTTTGGTACGCTTTAGAAGCATGATATGCTGGCACTTGTCTATTCCCTCTCAAAGAAGCAACAGATGTTACACCAACTAGGTGTCCGTGTCCTTGTTCAGTAAAATAATTATACGCTAATTGATATACTTTTGTAGCTCCAACAACATTGGTATAAATAGTCGGCGCGTCTTTATCCCATTCCAACTTAAAATTTGGAGTTGCAATACCTGCGTTATGAACAATTAAGTCAACTTTATCAAAAATACTTGGCAGTTTCTTAAATATTGCATCCGATGCATCGAGATCAGTAATATCATGTTGTTGCGGAATATAGTAATCTGGATTCTCAGTTTTAATTTCTTCTAAACGCTCTATACGCCTACCCGTTATAATAACAGTATAACCATCATTTACTAATAATTTAGCTAACTCTCTACCAATACCAGAAGTAGCACCAAATACTACTGCATTCTTACTCATATATTTAAAATTTAATCAGCAAAAATGATTATTTTTGCGCTTATAAATATAACTAAATATGTTTAGCAGCGGTCAGAAATTATTTGCATTATTCTTTATTTTAGTATTTGTGGCTGTGATGATTTGGAGCTATCGAAAAGATATCTACCTACATAAAATATATTACAAAAAAGTATGGGTAGTCGCTTTAGGCATTATTATAGTGATTGCCTCTTTTGCTATTATAGCTTTTGCATTACATTAATTACTTTTTATACTTCAACACTTTTGAGCGTCCTTTTTTAAAAATTTTATTACTATTATGTGTTCCTTTACGGAGTGCTTTTTGCTCCTCAAAAGGCAGATTATAAACTTCTTGACAATCGGGCGAACAACAACCTTGCATTTTTTCTTTACAAGAATTGCATTGAATGAATAACAAATGACAAGCTTCATTCTCACAGTTTACATGTGTGTCGCAAGCTTCGCCACATTGATGGCAATTAGCAATTACATCTACTGAAATTCGTTCACCTCTACGATGATCAAAAACGAAGTTCTTACCTAGAAATTTATTCTCTATATTTTCATTTTTTACTTGGCGGACATACTCTATAATTCCACCTTCGAGCTGAAAAACATTTTTAAAACCCTTGTGTTTGTAATAAGCACTTGCCTTTTCGCAACGAATCCCACCAGTACAATACATCAATAAGTTCTTTTCTTCTTTATGCTCTTTTAAATCTTCTTCAATAATATCTAAAGAATCACGAAATGTATCTACATCTGGGGTTACCGCACCTTCAAAATGGCCAATTTCACTTTCATAATGGTTACGCATGTCAACACAAACTGTGTTTGGGTCTTGCAATAATTTATTGAACTCCGCAGCTTTTAAGTGCACACCTATATTAGTTACATCAAACGATGTGTCATTCAACCCATCAGCCACAATTTTATGACGCACTTTTACTTTTAGCTTTAAAAACGACATATTATCCTGTTCTACAGCAATATTGAGTCGAACATTTTCTAAAAACGAAATACTGTCTATATGCTCTTTAAAAGCTTCAAAATTTTCAGCAGGTACCGAGAGTTGTGCGTTAACACCTTCATGAGCAACATAAATTCTACCTAGAACATCGAGTTCGTTCCAAGCAATGAATAAGAAGTTTCTAAATAATTCGGGATTTCCAATTTGAGCGTATTGATAGAAAGATAACGTCAACCGTTGCTGATCCGCAGCTTCGATTAATGCAGCTCTTTCTTTTGCGCTTAATGTATTGTACAGTTGCATGCTATACCAATTTTTTAAGTTAAAAGAATGATTTTATTTAAAGAACTCTTCTTCTCTTTTTTTATTTCCTAAAAAATGTCAAGATGAGTTCTGGCAAAAATACTGTTTTTACTACTGTTTTGATAAAAAATACAACTTTTTGATAGAATTTGATAAAAATTCAACTTTCGACGCATTTTAATATGCTTAGGTTACTTAGCTAACAGTTTTTTTATGACCTTTGTAGGAATAATATTAAAAATGTAAATTTATGAGAGTTGCAGTTGTTGGAGCTACCGGAATGGTAGGTAATGTAATGTTAAAAACATTAGAAAATAGAAATTTTCCTGTCACAGAATTGATACCTGTAGCATCTGAAAAATCTGTAGGTAAGAAAATCTCATATAAAAATAATGAGTATGCCGTTGTAGGTTTACAAACAGCCGTTGATATGCAACCAGATATTGCTTTATTTTCTGCTGGTGGTGATACTTCATTAGAATGGGCACCAAAATTTGCTGAAGTTGGGACAATAGTTATTGATAATTCTTCGGCTTGGAGAATGGATGCTAGCAAAAAATTAGTAGTTCCAGAAATAAATGCTTCTGCCTTAACGGAAGATGATTTGATTATTGCAAACCCTAATTGTTCAACAATACAATTGGTAATGGCGCTGGCTCCATTACATGAAAAATACAACATCAAACGTTTGGTAATTTCTACATATCAATCGATTACTGGTACTGGTGTAAAAGCAGTTCAACAGTTAGAAAACGAATACAAGAATGAAAAAGGCGAAATGGCATATCATTACCCTATCCATAGAAATGCAATACCTCATTGTGATGTTTTTGAAAGTAATGGTTATACTAAAGAGGAGCTAAAACTGACGCGTGAAACTCAAAAAATATTGAATGATAAATCAATCGCCATTACCGCTACAGCCGTTAGAATACCTGTAGTTGGTGGTCATAGTGAGAGCGTGAATATTGAGTTTGAAAATGAATTCGATGTATCAGAAGTGCGTAAGTTATTAAATGAAACTGATGGGGTGACAGTCCAAGATAATACAGATACAAATACCTACCCAATGCCTATTTATGCTGAAGGAAAAGATGATGTGTTTGTAGGAAGAATTCGTAGAGATTTGTCACAACCTAAGACGCTAAATATGTGGATCGTTTCAGACAACCTCCGCAAAGGGGCCGCAACAAATGCCATTCAGATTGCTGAATATTTGGTAAAAAATAATATGGTTACTAAAAAAGTAATTTCTTAAATTACTTCTCTAAAATAAAAAAGGCTCGATTTTAATCGAGCCTTTTTTATTTCTAATTGTAAGAAACTATAATCCCGAAACTTCGGGGCAGCTTGACAAAATTAATTATTTTGTCACCTTTAAAACATCTTCAATAATTTGTTCTAACTGCTGTTTTGGCAATGCTCCATTTGCCATTTGCGGTTGTTCAGCACCAGGGCAAAACAACATAGAAGGGATACTTCTTATAGCAAAAGCTGCTGCCAATTCTTGTTCAGCTTCGGTATCAACTTTATAAATATTTATTTTGCCTTTATATTCTTCACTCAATTGCTCTAAAACTGGCGCTATTGCTTTACAAGGACCACACCAATCAGCATAAAAATCTATAATACATGGAAGTTCGCCTTCAAATTTCCACTCTTTGTTTTCTTCAAAATTAAAAACTTTTTCTAAAAAAGTTTCTTTAGTTAACATTTCTGTCATATTCTATATTTTTTTTATTTGGAGTCAATAACCATTCCATAATGTTTCTTGCGACAAATTGACGGATAATTAGTTGAATTGTAAGTAACAAAGATTACATTTTGTTAGATTTCACTAAATTGTACGTCAAATCAATTAATTATTAACTTAAAATTTTATTTATGAGTAAAAAAGTAACCATGGTATTACGACTCTTATTAGGGCTAATACTATTAGTATTTGGGCTAAACAAATTTTTAAATTTTTTACCAATGCCTCCTATGGAAGGTGGAGCAGGTGCATTTATGGGTGCATTGAATGACACTGGCTATATGTTTCCACTTATAGCGATTACAGAAATAGTTGCTGGTGCTCTTTTATTACTTAATAAATGGACAGGTTTAGCTTTAATTTTTGCAGCTATTATTTCTGTAAATATTGTTTTATTTCATTTAGTATTGGATATATCAGGGACTGGACTTGCAGCTGTAGTCGCTGTTTTAAATGCCCTTGTTATGTATGGCAACTGGGGGAAATTCAAAACCCTATTTTGAAATATTTCCTTACAAGTATAAAATATAAAATACTACAAGCCTTGAAAGCCGTTAATCAGTTGATTAACGGCTTTCATTTATTTATACAATTTGATTAGCTTTACAGATAGAAAATTAACTCAAGCCTTTATTTTATGAAATCAGTATATAAAGTAACTCTCCTTTTACTTTTAAGCTTAACCTTAGTTCATTGCAAAAAAACAAAACCAGAAGTAGTAGAAAAAATACCTGATACTTATGTACAAGACAATTATGATAAAAAAGAGGTGACAATAGCCATGCGAGACGGTATAAAATTACATACCGCCATTTATTCACCTAAAGATAAAAGCAACACCTACCCAATTATAATGATGCGGACGCCTTATAGTTCTCGCCCTTACGGGGAAGATACTTATCGTGAAAAAATTGGCCCAAATGTGCATTTAATGAAAGAAGGAAATATTATTGTCTACCAAGATGTTAGAGGACGATGGATGAGTGAAGGTACTTATGACAATATGCGTGCTTACATACCAAACAAAAAATCAAACAATGATATAGATGAAAGTTCAGACACCTATGATACGATAGATTGGCTTGTAAAAAATGTAGAAAATAATAATGGCAATGTTGGTACTTGGGGAATTTCATACCCTGGTTTTTATGCTACGTATTCAACGTTAGATGCGCATCCTGCATTGAAGGCAGCTTCACCACAAGCTTGTATTGGTGATTTCTTTTTTGATGATTTTCATCATAATGGCGCTTATCTATTGAGTTATTTTAGGGCCACAGCATTATTCGGAACTCAAAAGAACAAACCAACAGATACTGCTTGGTATAAGTTACCTGAGTTAAATACCCAAGATCAGTATCAATTCTTTTTAGATGCAGGGCCACTTAGCAACCTCAA
>RCNE010001181.1_pt1 | contig 14235 bp, 10 predicted proteins | sample 2041361 | NCBI WGS metagenome assembly RCNE01 (sample SAMN09708229, study PRJNA481090) | Marine sediment metagenome, whole genome shotgun sequencing project.
CCATCGTGGTGCTGTTTCTCTTCGTGATAATGATGCTGGATATTAACCTGGTGCCATTTAAGGAGGGCTTCATCCGTTACCTGCCGGTGGCTGTTCTGGTCGCAATTATGATGGCCATTGAGTTATTGATGGTGATGTGGAGCAGGGGGCGGTTTGGGGCCGAAATGTTCCCTGTACCGGCCGCCAACCCGGTTGGCTACAGCAATACCCGTGAACTGGGTGAGTTGCTGTACACCAATTACCTGTTGCCGTTTGAGGTTGCCGGTGTGATCTTGCTGGTTGCTATCATCGCAGCAGTCGCTCTGACCCTGCGCACGCGACCAGGTATTAAAACCCAGAATCCGGCAGCACAGGTCAGGACCCGCCGTGACGAAAGTGTAAGGCTGGTAAAAATGAAATCAGAAAAGCCGCGGAGCGTTTGAGGAATTATCATGCTGACACTTGCTCATTTTCTGTCACTGGGTGCAATACTGTTTAGCCTCAGTGTTGCCGGGATTTTTATCAACCGCAAGAACATCATCATTCTGCTGATGTGTATTGAATTGATGCTCCTGGCAGTCAATATGAACTTCGTTGCATTTTCCCGGTTTTTAGGGAATCTCGACGGGCAAATCTTTGTGTTTTTTATTCTGACGGTAGCGGCAGCCGAGGCGGGTATTGGTCTCGCAATCCTGGTGGTGCTGTTCCGTAACCGGCGAACCATCAATGTTGCCGAACTGGACGATCTGAAAGGATGAACATGTCGTTGCAAACCACATTGCTGCTGATCCCGCTATTACCTTTGGGTGGCGCGATACTGGCGGGATTTTTCCGTAACCAGATCGGTCGGGTTGGCTCACATACGGTTGCGATTCTCGGTGTCGGCCTGTCCTTTGCCTTGTCGGCATGGCTCCTCTTACAACAGATCGATGGCACGCTGGGTACCGTTAATATCAGTGTGTACACATGGATGGTCGCGGATGGCATTCGCTTCCAGGTCGGTTTCCTGATTGATCATCTGACCACATTGATGATGTGTGTGGTGACGTTTGTATCATTGATGGTGCACATTTATACCATCGGTTATATGCGGGACGACCCGGGCTACCAACGGTTCTTCAGCTACATAGCCCTGTTTACTTTTTCGATGCTGATGCTGGTCATGTCCAACAATTTCATGCAGTTGTTCTTTGGCTGGGAAGCGGTGGGTCTCGTATCGTACCTGCTGATTGGCTTCTGGTTTGACAGGGAGTCCGCGATCAAGGCAGGTTTGAAAGCGTTCCTGGTAAACCGGGTAGGGGACTTTGGATTCCTGTTGGGGATAGCCGCTGTACTCCTCACTTTTGGCACGCTCGACTACGCTGAGGTTTTTGCGCAGGCCGGCGGTGTTGTTGACCAGACTATTTCAATTCCCGGTGGCATGGAATGGAACATGCTGACCTTCATCTGTATTTGCCTGTTTATTGGTGCGATGGGTAAATCTGCGCAGGCACCATTGCATGTGTGGCTACCGGATTCCATGGAAGGCCCGACACCGATATCCGCGTTAATTCATGCGGCTACCATGGTGACTGCGGGTATTTTCATGGTGGCAAGGATGTCACCTTTATTTGAATTGAGTGAGGTGGCACTGAGTTTTGTGCTGCTGATCGGTGCGGTCACCGCCCTGTCGATGGGTCTGATCGGAATCGTGCAGAATGATGTTAAACGTGTCATCGCCTACTCAACCCTGTCGCAATTAGGCTACATGACGGTTGCGCTGGGTGTTTCGGCTTATTCAGCGGCTATATTCCACCTGATGACACATGCATTCTTCAAAGCGTTGCTTTTCCTCGGTGCCGGTTCTGTAATTATCGCCCTGCACCATGAGCAGGATATGCGCTACATGGGTGGCTTGAGGAAATATATGCCAGTCACGTGGATCACCGCCTGGGTTGGTACGCTGGCGCTGATTGGTTTCCCGTTTTTCGCCGGGTTCTATTCCAAGGATGCAATTATCGAGGCGGTCGCGGACTCACATCGCTGGGGTAGCAGCTTTGCCTATTTTGCCGTTGTCGCGGGCGTTTTTGTTACCGCCCTGTACAGTTTCAGACTTTTGTATCTGACCTTTCATGGCAAGGAACGGTTTGAGGTGGTCCATGATGCCGGTGATCATCCGCCATCCGGAAAACTGGCGCATGCGCCGAAGGAATCACCATTGGTGGTGACCCTGCCATTAATTCTGTTAGCCATTCCTTCCATTGTTATTGGCTGGATGACCATCGAGCCGGTCCTGTTTGGTGGATGGCTGGACGATTCCATCTTCGTTCTCGATAAGAACAATGTCCTCGCCGAGTTAGGTGAGCACTTCCATGGTGCCACAGCCATGGCGATGCACGCGGTGTATACACTTCCATTCTGGTTGATGGTTGCCGGTTTTGTCCTTGCAACGGTTATATACCAATTCCGGCCATCGATTGCAGACGCGGTCCGCAACCGGTTCCCGTTTTTGTATCGCCTGCTTGACCACAAGTATTACTTCGACGAGTTCTACCAGAAGGTTTTTGCAGAAGGCAGCGTAAAGCTGGGCAAGAACCTGTGGACCAAGGCAGATGCGGGCTTTATTGATAACGGTCTTGTCAATGGTTCAGCCAGGGTGGTTGAGTGGGTAGCCGCGCGGGTTCGCCGCTGGCAGACAGGATTTCTATATGACTATGCGTTTGCCATGATAATCGGACTGATCGGAATACTGGCAGTCTGGGTAACATTGGCGCCTGGACGATGATTGGGACAATGAACGGATTTTTACTTAGTATTTTAATCTGGTTGCCCATACTGGGCGCAGTGGCTGTGCTTGTTGCAGGTAATCAACGACCGGCCCTGGCCAAGGCTTTGGCCCTGCTGATTTCGGCGGCGACTTTCCTACTGGGCTTGCCCCTGTTCTTTTCATTCGATATCTCAACTGCCGCGATGCAGTTTGTTGAATATCGGCCATGGATCGAGACCTTTAATGTTCACTACAAGCTGGGTGTTGACGGGTTTTCTGCCCCGTTGATCTTATTAACCCTGTTTTTCGGTGTTCTGGTTGTGATCGCCGGTTGGCGTTCGATCCAGAAAAATGTAAACCAGTACATGGCGGCCTTCCTGGTTATGGAAGGATTGATGGTCGGTGTATTTGCCGCACTTGATGCCCTTCTTTTCTACGTGTTCTTTGAAGCCATGTTGATCCCGATGTTCCTGGTGATCGGTATATGGGGTGGGCCCCGCAGGGTTTATGCGACCATCAAGTTTTTCTTATACACGTTCCTGGGTTCGGTATTTATGCTAATTGGCCTGATATACCTGTATATCCAGTCCGGTACCTGGGATATCCTGGCCTGGCATGAACTGCCGATAGGTTTTACCGCCCAGAAATGGTTGTTCATTGGGTTTCTGGCCGCGTTCGCAGTCAAAATTCCGATGTTCCCGGTACACACGTGGTTACCCGATGCGCACGTAGAGGCACCAACCGGTGGTTCCGTGATCCTGGCGGCCATCATGTTGAAAATCGGTGGTTATGGTTTTATCCGGTTTAGCCTGCCGATCACCCCTGACGCTTCCGCTGCCCTGGACTGGTTGGTTATCGGCCTGTCGTTGATCGCGGTGGTGTATATCGGTTTTGTTGCCCTCGCGCAGCAGGATATGAAAAAACTGATCGCTTATTCATCCATATCACATATGGGGTTTGTAACACTTGGTCTGTTTATTGCCTTCTCGATCTATCGCAATACCGGTGGTGTATCCGGCGCTGCATTAGGTGTTGAAGGTGCGATGATGCAAATGATCTCGCATGGTTTTATCTCGGGCGCACTGTTTTTGACAGTCGGTGTTTTGTATGACCGGGTCCATAGCCGGATGATCAAGGATTACGGCGGTGTTGCAAACACCATGCCGTGGTTTGCCTTGTTTGCAGTATTTTTCCTGATGGCCAATTCGGGCTTGCCAGGGACCAGTGGATTCGTTGGTGAATTCATGGTCATCCTGTCTGCTTTCCAGGCCAATTTCTGGTTTGCCTTCCTGGCCGCACTGACGCTGATCCTTGGCGCGGCGTACAGCTTATGGCTCGCCAAACGTGTCATATTCGGTGCTGTCGCCAATCATGAAGTACAGAATTTACAGGATATCAATGCCCGTGAAGCACTGGTGCTTGGAGTACTGGCGGTTGCCATCCTGTTTTTTGGTCTGTGGCCACAGCCACTGGTAGACATGATGCAGGTGTCGGTAGATAACCTGTTACAACACATAGTTCAATCAAAGGTCATATAGCATGAACGGCGCCCAAATGTTACTAGCTGCTCCTGAATTCTGGGTCCTTGTGATGGCCTGCGTAATCATGATCGTTGATCTGTTTATTCGTGAAGAACGGCGTGGGATTATCCACATGCTGGCCATGCTGACAGTTATTTTTGCCGCCATTATTACCTTGCGTGGTGATTACCTGGTTGAGGGTGTGCAATCGGTCACTGCCTTCAAGGACAGTTTCATCAGGGACAAAATGGGTGACGTGCTGAAGGTATTCAGTTTCGTGATCATGGGTTTGATATTTACTTATTCGAAGTACTATCTGCGTAGTTTCAATATGTTCCGTTCGGACTTCTTTACGCTCAGTCTGTTTGCGTTACTTGGTGTCATGTTGTTGATTTCAGCAAACAGTATGCTGATGATCTACCTTGGTCTGGAACTGGTTTCGCTTTCAGTTTACGCGTTGGTTGCGTTTAACCGGGATTCAGGCCGGGGTACCGAGGCTGCCATGAAGTACTTCGTATTGGGTTCGATGGCATCCGGCATGCTGCTTTATGGTATGTCCATGATCTACGGCGCCACCGGCAGCCTTTTATTGCCGGAAATCGCAGAGGCTATCAGCACACAGGGCACAGATGATATTTTGTTGGTCTTCGGCCTGGTATTCGTGGTCGTCGGAATCGCTTTCAAATTTGGTGTTGTGCCGTTTCACATGTGGATTCCCGATGTGTATGAAGGTGCGCCACCAGCGGTAACCCTGTTCATTTCGTCGGTGCCGAAACTGGCTGCCTTTGCAATGGCGTATCGCTTTTTGAGCAGTGGCCTTGGTGACCTGCACGTTCACTGGCAGGGTATGCTTGCGAGCCTGGCAGTACTGTCAATTATTCTGGGTAACCTCGCTGCCATCATGCAAACCAACATCAAGCGCATGCTGGCCTATTCAACCATTTCCCATATGGGCTTTGTCATGTTGGGTCTGTTGCCAGGCACTGCTTTTGGATTCGGTGCGTCGATGTACTACGTTATTGTCTACGGCATAATGTCAGTTGCTTCTTTCGGTATGGTCATACTATTGAGCGGTCGAGGTGTCGAGGCGGAGCACCTGGATGACTTTAAGGGATTGAACCAGCGCAGCCCGTTTTATGCGGCCATCATGGGTCTGGTGATGTTTTCCATGGCTGGTGTGCCCCCGATGGTTGGTTTTTTTGCCAAGTTGATGGTGCTCAAGGCAATTATTGAAGCCGGTTTGATCTGGCTGGCGGTTGCCGCGGTTGTATTTGCAGTCATCGGCGCGTTTTACTATTTGCGGATCATCAAATACATGTACTTTGATGACGCGGAGATCGAAACTGCAATAGTGGCTCCAGTGGACTTTGGTACTGCACTTACATTGAATGGCGCAATGATCCTTGGCCTGGGGATATTCTCGAGCTCATTAATTGCCATTTGCATGGCAAGTTTCGGCCTCTAGAGGGTAATTTGCGGACATTTCCACGCGGGTTTATCAACGTTCAAAGGTTTAAGCCATATAAGGTCTTGTAATTGGCGCATTGAATCATTATGATGCCATCCTTGCCGGTGCGGGGTGGAGCAGTCTGGCAGCTCGTCGGGCTCATAACCCGAAGGTCGCAGGTTCGAATCCTGCCCCCGCTACCAATTTTTTTCGAGGGTCCGGCAGGGCCCTTTTTTGTTTCATCGGCAATGGCCGGTGAACCCTGGCGACGATTGGATGGTGTGATGAAATAATGCTGTCGCATCCGCCCTTGCGGGCGTGAGTGGAAGGTTCCGGCTGAGGCCGGGGCTGATCGTCGGGGGCGTTTTTGCCCTTTTTTTGTGCCCGGAGATATTGTTTTGAGCGTTCAGAAACTGAATGAATTGTTGCAGCCACTGGTGGAAGACCTGGGCTATGAATTTGTTGGATTGGAATACAACACCAATCCGAAAAACTCATTACTGCGTATCTATATTGACCATGAAAATGGTGTGGGTATTGAAGACTGTGAAACGGTTAGCCGTGAGAGTGCGGCTCTGCTGGATGTGAAGGACCCAATCAGGAGTCAATATAACCTGGAGGTATCTTCCCCTGGTCTCGACAGACCGTTATTTACAGCGGCACATTATCAGCAGTTTGAGGGATGCATCGCCCAGGTTAACCTGTTTGCACCTCTGGATGGCCGGCGTAAGTTTTCAGGCCCGATACTGGGAGCAGACGAGACAGGCGTTCGTATCGAACAGGACGGTTCGGAAGTAACGCTTGATTTAGGCAATGTTGTTAAAGCCAGGCTGGTTCCGGATTATGAAAAAATCCTCGCCGGTCACAAAACGAAGTAATGACGAAATACGGGATATGACCCTGCACGGAGTTAAGAGCACATGAGTAAAGAAATCCTTCTGGTCGTAGATGCAGTTTCCAATGAAAAAGGTGTTGCCAAGAGCGTCATCTTTGAGGCACTGGAATCGGCACTCGCTATGGCTACTCTCAAACGCAACAATGACGAAGTTCAGGCGCGCGTTTCCATTGATCGTGAAACCGGAGAGTATGAAACCTTCCGTCGCTGGGAAGTGCTGGAAGACGATGCGGAGATCGAGTCAACTGATCACCAGATCCTGCACAAGGATGCCATCGAGCATAATCCGGAAATTGAAGTGGGTGACTTTATTGAAGAGCCCATAGAAAACGTCGAGTTTGGCCGAATCGCCGCACAAACTGCAAAACAGGTCATTGTGCAGCGTGTCCGTGAAGCCGAAAGAGAGCAGGTTGTTGAGGCTTACAAGGACCGGGAAGGGGAATTAATCAATGGTATTGTCAAGCGTATTGAGCGTGGCAATGTTTACCTGGACCTGGGAGGCAATGCCGAGGCATTCGTTGCCCAACGTCATATGATCCAGGGCGAAACCGTCCGCCCCGGCGACCGCCTGCGCGCATTTCTCTATGAAGTGAAGCCTGAGATACGTGGACCCCAGTTGTTTGCCAGCCGAACCATCAAGGAATTTCTGATCGCGTTGTTTGAGCTGGAAGTGCCGGAAATTGGACAGGAATTGATCTCCATCATGGGGGGTGCGCGTGATCCGGGTCGCAGGGCCAAGATTGCTGTTAAATCCAACGATCCAAGAACAGACCCCATTGGTGCGTGCGTCGGAATGCGTGGTTCACGTGTACAGGCCGTTTCAAATGAATTGGCGGGTGAACGTATCGATATCATTCTTTGGGACGATAATCCGGCCCAGTTTGTTATCAATGCAATGGCACCGGCCGAAGTTGCCTCTATTGTCGTGGATGAAGAACGCCGCGTGATGGACATCGCTGTTGACGAAGCCGCCCTGTCCCAGGCAATTGGCCGTGGTGGCCAGAATGTCAGGCTGGCCAGTGACCTTACCGGCTGGGAATTGAACGTACTGACAGTGGAAGACGCTGACAAGAAGGGTGAGGAAGAGGCCGGAAAGGTTCTTAAAAACTTTATGGAACGCCTGGATGTCGATGAGAGTGTAGCCAATATTCTGGTGCAGGAAGGGTTCAGCAATATTGAAGAAGTTGCCTATGTTCCTGATTCTGAATTACTTGAAATTGAAGAATTTGATGAAGATATGGTCACGGAGTTACGGCGTCGTGCACGAGATGCGTTGTTGACGCAGTTGATTGCCAAGGAAGAAGCGCTCGATGACAACAGCCCGGCTGATGATCTACTCAGCCTGGAAGGAATGACCGAGCGCCTCGCTTATCGCCTGGCAGAAAACGGTACCCGAACACAGGAAGACCTGGCGGAACTCTCAGTTGATGAACTGCTGGAAATAGATGAAATGTCAGAAGAAGAGGCAGCCGCATTGATTATGGCGGCACGTGCCCCCTGGTTTGAAGAAGACAACCAGGATTCCTGAAAAAAAGAACCCTTAGGTTCTTCAAGGAGCAGAATATATGTCCCAAGTTACCGTTGCACAATTGGCAGAAGTCCTGGGTATCAGTGTAGATAAGCTGGTCACCCAGATGAGTAAAGCCAATATCAACCTCACATCCGGTGATGATGCCGTTTCCAATGACGACAAGAAAAAGTTATTGGCTCACTTAAGGTCATCACACGGCAAATCGGAAAGCGATGCAACAGCACCGCGTAAGGTGACGCTCAAGCGCAAGTCCCTTAGTGAATTGCGTATCCAGGGAAGTGGTCCACGGGCGTCTACCAAGACCGTTAACGTGGAATTCCGGAAAAGTCGTACCTACGTGAAGCGTGAAGCCCTGACGGTGGAAGATCCGGAGAGGGAGAAGGTTCAACAGGCTTTGCAAGAAGCCCAGGATCGACGCGAGGCTGAGGAAAAGGCACGTATTGAAGCTACTGAGAAGGCAAGTCAGGAAGCGGAAGAAGCCGCCCGCAAGGTTGCTGAGGAAGCGGCACTGAAAGCGAGGGAAGAACAATCACTGCGCGAACAGGAAGAGCAGGCGGAAGAAGCTGCAGCAAGACTTAAGGCTGAGGAAGAAGATCGCAAAAAAGAAGAAGCACGTCTCCAGAAAATTTCTGAAGAGCAGCATAAACGTAAAAAAGAACGGACCAAACCAGCAACCCGGTATGGGCGCCAGGAATTGCACGTTAATGTCGGTGCCGGAGGAAGGCGTCGCAAACCTGCCAGGCGGGTGAGCCACCAGCCACGATCTACCGAACACGGTTTTTCAAAACCAACCGCACCTGTCGTTCATGAAGTTTCCATTCCAGAGACTATCGTGGTTGCGGAGCTTGCCAAAATGCTGGCAATCAAAGCCGGAGAGATTATCAAGGTCCTGATGAATATGGGCATGATGGTGACCATCAATCAGCCGCTGGACCAGGATACGGCTATCCTCGTTGTGGAGGAACTGGGTCACAGTGCCAAGCCTGCAGAAGAAATGGGTATTGAACAGGAACTGATTGCGGCAGACGCCGTGATGGATGATGAGGATGGTGTCACGCGTCCACCGGTTGTCACCGTGATGGGACACGTCGATCACGGTAAGACATCTTTGCTTGATTACATCAAGGCAACCAAGGTGGCTGATGGTGAAGCTGGTGGCATCACACAGCATATTGGTGCTTATCAGGTAACGACAGAGGGTGGCATCATTACATTCCTGGATACGCCCGGACATGCGGCTTTCACTGCCATGCGTTCACGCGGCGCCAAAGCGACGGATATCGTTGTGCTGGTGGTCGCAGCCGATGATGGTGTCATGCCACAAACCAAGGAAGCGATTCAGCATGCCCGCGCAGCCGGTGTACCGCTGATTGTTGCAATCAACAAGATCGACCTGCCCGACTCAGATATCGAACGGATCAGGTCCGAACTCTCTCAACAGGAAGTTATTTCAGAAGAGTGGGGTGGTCAAGAATTGTTTGTTCCCGTTTCTGCCAAGACAGGTGAGGGCATTGAAGCCTTGCTCGAAGGCATCCTGCTTCAGGCTGAGTTGCTTGAACTCAAGGCCGATCCGGAGCGCCGTGCACAGGGCTTGGTGATCGAGTCCAGCCTGGATAAAGGCCGTGGATCTACAGCAACGATCCTGATTCAGAACGGAACCCTCAAGCGTGGCGAAATGGTACTTGCAGGCCAGGAGTTCGGACGTGTCAGGGCGATGTTTGACGAAACTGGTGAGCCAGTTGAATCAGCCGGGCCTTCCATGCCTGCGGTGATTCTTGGTTTGTCCGGCGTTCCTTTTGCCGGCGACGAGGTGCTGGTCGTGGCCAATGAAAGAAAAGCCCGTGAAGCTGCAGCCGAACGGACGGGCCGCAAACGCGAAAGCCGGCTTGCACAGCAGCAGGCAGCCAATTTGCAGAACCTGTTCGAAAACATGGGTAAAGGTGAACAGCAGGTCGTGAACCTGTTGATACGTGCCGATGTTCAGGGCAGTGTTGAAGCCCTTAAGGATGCACTGGTCAGTCTCAGTAATGAAGATATCAAGGTCAATATAGTGGCTTCAGGTGTTGGGGCGATTACGGAATCTGATGCAACCCTGGCACATGCGTCCGGCGCTATCATCATCGGTTTTAATGTTCGTGCGGATAACAGTGCGCGCAGGGTCATCCAGGAACAGGAACTGGATCTTCATTATTACAGTATTATCTATGAAGCCATTGACGAAGTTAAATCTGCCATTACCGGCATGCTGGGCACTGAGACAAAAGAAACAATTGTCGGTCTGGCCGAGGTAAGAGACGTGTTCCGTTCATCGAAGTTTGGCGCCATTGCCGGTTGCCTGGTCGTTGAAGGTCATGTAAAACGCGCCAACCCTATCAGGGTCCTGCGTGATAATGTGGTGGTATTCGAGGGTGAACTCGAGTCGCTGAGACGCTTCAAAGATAATGTCGCCGAAGTGGTTTCTGGTACGGAGTGCGGTATTGGCGTCAAGATGTATAACGATGTCAAACCTGGCGACCATATCGAATGTTTCGAGCGTACCGAGGTAGCCAGGACCCTTAAATAAGGGAGTTTGAAATAATATGCCAAGGGACTTTAAAAGATCTGAACGCGTAGCAGGCCAACTGCGACGCGATCTTGCCAAATTGATACAGCAGGAGATCAAAGATCCCGCGGTTGGCTTCGTCAGCCTCTCCGATGTGGAGGTCACCCGTGACCTGTCGCACGCAAAAGTGTTCATTACCGTGTTTGAACCCGAAAAAGCGAAGGAGAGTCTGAAGGCCTTACGAGGTGCTTCAACTTTTCTTCGTCTTCGTCTTGCTAAGGAACTGCGTCTGCGACACGTACCGGAATTGCACTTTGTGCACGATGATTCGGTGGAAAAAGGCAGTCATATCGATGAGTTGATATCCAGGGCCTTAAACGCTGACAAGGACGGATTTGAGCCAACACTGGCCGACGCTGAAGACCCTGATAAGGACTAATGAGTCGCCGCAAACACGGGGCGGATATTCACGGTATCGTCCTTCTGGATAAACCGGTAGGCATATCCTCCAACCGTGCGTTACAAAGGGTCAGAGGTATATTTCAGGCTCGTAAAGCCGGTCACACAGGAAGTCTTGACCCATTTGCAACCGGTATGCTGCCCATATGCCTGGGTGAAGCGAGTAAAACAGCCGCCTTCATGCTCGAAGCCGGTAAACAGTATCGCGCCACTGCCTTATTGGGTGTAGCAACATCTACCGGGGATGTGGAAGGAGAGGTAATTCAAACCTGTCCAATACCCGACATCACTCCCGAGAGCCTGGCTCAATCGCTACAACAGTTTGTGGGTGATATCGAGCAAGTACCACCCATGTATTCTGCGTTGAAGCACGAGGGCAAACCCTTGTATGAATATGCGCGTGCCGGTATTGAGATCGAGCGCCCCGCTCGCAGTGTCACCATCCATGATCTGGAGTTAGTGGAGTGGCGCTCACCCAGGCTCACATTCGATGTGCACTGTTCCAAGGGGACTTACATAAGAACACTTGCGGAAGATATTGCTACGGCACTCGGTTGCTGCGCACACCTGGTTGAATTGCGACGCACGGTGGTTGAGCCTTTTGATAATTTCCCCATGGTGACACTGGAGCAGTTGCAGGAAGCAAAGGACACCGGCGGTTTACCGGGCGTATTGCTTCCCATTGACGTCGGCTTGGCAAGTTGGCCACGCGTTGATCTGGATTTGATCCAACTCGGTAAATTCAAGCACGGTCAACACTTCCCGATACCGGTTGATGATTCAAACATTGGAAAAGTTCGTGTTTATGGCCCGGAGGGGGGCGTGCTCGGATTGGCAGAGATGTCAGCAGAGGGCGTCTTGCGACCATCAAGAGTGTTTAATCTTTAAACACCTGTGCGGGGATGACTGTGCGTTATATTGAGTCAAACCTCTAAGCTTAAAGAGCTATATTACCAAGCTGTACTTGTTTGCTGTAACTGTGGCGGTTAAAATAACTGGCTAACACAAACCCGGGGCTACCGGTTTCTGTGAGGTCTCCATCGCAATTATGCAGTGCGGGAATTTCAGAAATCATGGGGCTCTATTCATGGAGATGGAACCATGTCTATTAATGCAGAATCAAAGAGTAAAGTTGTAAGTGAGTTTAAACGTTCGGAGAATGATACCGGCTCCCCTGAAGTCCAGGTCGCTTTGCTGACCGCAAGGATTCAATACCTCACCGACCATTTCAAGACCCACAAGCACGATCACCATTCACGCCGTGGTTTGCTGCGAATGGTCAATCACCGCCGCAGCCTGTTGGACTATCTGAAGAAGAAAGAAATTCAGCGCTACCGTGACCTGATTGAACGTCTTGGTTTACGTCGTTAAATCTTTTTGGATTACTACTAAATGGTCATGCCTGTCGCAACAAGAGTTCTGACAGCGATTGGCCGTACTTGAAGGAAATGCCTGAAAACAGGCCTAAAAGAGCCAGGTGGCTCTTCACACAAAGCAGGAAACTAAAGTGCAAAAATTAACGAAATCATTTCAATTCGGCGAGCATACCGTCACCATGGAAACCGGTGAGATTGCCCGTCAGGCTACCACTGTTATGGTCACCATTGCCGATACCGTGGTCATGGTCGCTGTTGTCGGTCAAAAAGAAGCCAGGTCCGGTCAGTCCTTTTTCCCTTTGACGGTTAACTACCAGGAAAAATTCTACGCTGCCGGGCGCATTCCAGGTGGTTTCTTCAAACGTGAAGGCCGCCCCACCGAAAAAGAGACACTGACCTGTCGTCTCATCGATCGTCCGATTCGTCCGCTTTTTCCAAAAGGTTTTTTGAACGATGTACAGGTGACAGCCAACCTGATCTCTTCCAATCCGGAAGTGGAAGGTGATATTCCCGCATTGATTGGCACGTCTGCTGCACTGGCGCTATCAGGAATGCCGTTCAATGGCCCGATTGGTGCAGCCAGGGTTGGTTACATCAACGACGAATATGTATTAAACCCGACGAATACCCAGCTGGAAGAGTCCAAGCTGAACCTGGTGGTCGCCGGTACTGAAAAAGCCGTTTTGATGGTTGAGTCAGAAGCCGATCTGCTTTCTGAAGAAGTAATGCTGGGTGCAGTAACTTTCGGACATGATGCGATGAAGGCTGTCGTTACGGCCATCAACGAACTGGTAGCCGAAGCCAGTGTTACGAAATGGGAATGGGAAACACCTGCCGAAGATGCCGATCTGAAAGCGAAAGTTGAAGTCGCTGCTAAAGAAGGTCTGGTTGCGGCTTATACCATTGCAAATAAACTGGAACGCCAGGTCGCGGTCGGTGAAGTCAAAAAGGCGGTCATTGAGTCGCTGTGTGACGAGGCTGATGAGGGTGCGCCTTCTGCTGGCGATGTTGCCGGTGCATTTGGCAAACTCGAGAAATTCCTGGTTCGCGATCACATCCTGTCCGGTAACCCGCGTATAGACGGGCGTGCCGTAAACACCGTACGTCCCATCACGGTTAAGCCAGGCCTTTTGCCACGTACACATGGCTCAGCCCTGTTCACACGCGGCGAAACACAGGCAATCGTGACCACCACTCTGGGTACGACCCGTGATGCGCAGATGATCGATGCGGTCAATGGCGAATACAAAGACCCGTTCATGCTGCATTACAACTTTCCGAAGTTCTGTGTGGGCGAAACCGGTTTTGAAGGTGGTCCGAAACGCCGTGAAATCGGTCATGGTTGGTTGGCACGTCGTGGTGTGACCGCGATTCTGCCGAAAATGGAAGATTTCCCATACGTGATTCGCGTTGTATCTGAAATTACAGAATCAAATGGTTCCAGTTCAATGGCGTCTGTTTGTGGTACCTCGTTGGCGTTGATGGATGCAGGTGTACCTGTCAAGGCACCGGTTGCCGGCATCGCGATGGGTCTGATCAAGGAAGGCGATCGCTTTGCAGTATTGAGTGACATCCTTGGTGACGAAGATCATCTGGGTGACATGGATTTCAAAGTAGCCGGTACCGCCGATGGCATCACCGCCCTGCAGATGGATATCAAGATCGAAGGTATCAATGAAGAAATCATGCGTATTGCACTCACACAGGCACATGAAGGACGTAGCTTCATCCTCGGTGAAA
>RCNE010001183.1_pt1 | contig 14202 bp, 8 predicted proteins | sample 2041361 | NCBI WGS metagenome assembly RCNE01 (sample SAMN09708229, study PRJNA481090) | Marine sediment metagenome, whole genome shotgun sequencing project.
ATATTGCAACCACCAGACTTATCAGGACGAAAGATGACAGCCGATTTATCGAATACGACAACAAACCGGTTTATATAAAAGAATTCATCGAAGGCACCGTGCCGGGTTCGCTTACATCCGGGATGGCCCGCCAGATTGGAGTTGCTCTCGCCCACCTTCACGCAGTGCCGACTCAGCACTATTTGCCGTCTTCTTTTTCCTATGGGATTGAATTATTCAGTCAGATAGCCGCAGAGAATGGGGCATTCCCCCGGTGGTTGAATGACAAAACACAGTATCTCACAAGATGTATCGACCCCGATCTGCCGAGAGGGTTGATACACGGCGACCTGTTCTGTGACAATACCGTCTTTCAAGGAGAAAAACTTGCCGCGCTCTTAGATTTTGAAGAGGTCTGCAACTACTTCCTGATCTTTGATCTCGGCATGTGCGCTGCCGGCTGCTGCTGCCCGTCGGGTAAATTATCTGTCGAGCTTGCGGCTGCACTCTCCAGGGGGTACCAGTCAGTTCGCCCACTCTCAGACCTGGAAAAAGAGCTTTTTAAACTTCACATCGAATATGGTGCCATTGCCACCGCTTTCTGGAGATACCGCCAGTACAATATCAGGTTTCCGAACATCGGAAAGAATCATTCATATGAAGAGATGAGTGATCTTGCAGACCAGATCGGTGCCCTGTCCCATGAAGAATTTATGAGAGAGGTTTTCTCGCAGTGATCACCAAATGATATATCAGAGTAAAAAATGTCGTTTTTCAAGACCTGACCCCAGAATAGTATGATCGTTCTTAAGGAAGTAAATCCAATTGGTTCAGGTGATGACCGGGTCGTTTACCGACACCCGACGATAGAAGACCGGTGCATTAAGATACCCAGAGTTGATTTCCAGAACGATTTTAAGCCGGCAGGCTTCAACGAGACACTCTACCTGCTTTCCCGCCTCGGTCAGAGTAAATATTTTGATTTTAACTATGTGGATATGGAATACGCGGAGACGTTAAAAAAAAGAAACGCGGTTGTAGCATTTACCCATATTCCCTTCTGCCATGGATATGTTGAGACCGATCTTGGAACCGGGGTCGTCTGGGACTATATTTCTAACCATGACGGTTCACCCTGCAAATCATTAAAAGACTATTCCGATGACACTGATTTGCTTGGCAAAGCAGAAAAAAGACTGCTCTGGCAGGGACTTGAAAATTTCTTTTCCTGGCAATTAGAGCAGATCATCCTGCTCAGGGAAATTGCCTACACCAACACACTTATCCGGGAGCAGCAGGACGGCAGTTTTAAACTCTATCATATTGACGCGATTGGCTGTGCCGATTTCATTCCGCTGGCTAAATACAGCAAATTTGTGGCAAAACTCCGAATCAAAAGCAAGGTGGGACGATTCAGGAAAAGGATGATCGCCTGGCTTGGAGCCCCGCCCCTGGTTTCCTGAAAAAGGGGGGGATCGTTTTATCTATCACTTTCCTGCCACCCCTCAAAAGGCTCAACTATAGGTCTCCTTTCACCATTTCCAGTATTTGTATTGAGTTTATTTATAAAGTGCATCGGAAGATTTAACGTTCGAAACAAGATATCAATCGGCATTGTCGCAATCTCTTTGAGAACAGAATTGCTCACCTCCGGGTTATCAAGGGTACCCTCTATCTTCAATGTTACCGAGGTATCTTCACTATCACCAGCAACCACATAGCCGACAAGTGGTATCTTTCTGATGTTCTCTCCCGCCTTACTGGTCAACTGGATGTCCATATCAATCTGGCGATTTGAGGTGTCAATCCAGCCTTGACCTGCTGCCTGTAAAACCGATGATTTCAAATCAATAGACTTAAAAACTGTCTTGCCCTGACTGTATTTCACACCAACAATTGCTGAACTTACCGGCAACCCTTTTGTTTCATAATCAGGCACGGAAAAGGTCACAAACGCAGGTAATGTATTTAGTAATGTCATGGTATTATTCAGTGTCTTTAGATTTTTTAAAATCGTATCCTGAATTTCAATAACTGCTGATATCTCATCATCTGTACCCATACCAGCAAGCGCCAACTTCCCGCCCTGGACGTAAGAACCCTGAATAAGAGCCCCCATGAATACATCATTGAGATTCTCGCCGTTTACAAAGTAAATCCCCCCGATTCTCTGGAGCTGGAGTTGCCCCTCCTCATACTTCAGGTCCATCGACAGTTGGCCATCCACATACTCCAGCTCAATGGTGTCAGCGAGGACCTTGGACTGGGGACTTAAATAGAGATAACTGTCCTCTGCCTTAAGGTGGAGATTAAACCCGTCGTTACCTTCCTCATGATGATCTTCAGGGGAGTCAAAAAAATCATTCATGAGTTCTTTGACTGCAGCAATATTGTACCCCACACTCTGCGAGCTGATATCCAGCTGATCATCGAAATAATCTATATGAATATTCTCGTTGACTATCGCCGTTAACCTTTCTTCCGTCAACTTCCCGGTAATAGTGAGCCGATCGCTCACCTCCCCTTCCTGCAACAGAAGCGGATAGGGGGATGGAATAGCTGCCGTAAAATTATATGGCCTGTTGCCGTTAACTGAAGAAATGCTGAGGTTTCCTGAACTGATTTTATAGGTCTTCAGCAACTCTGAACGACGGTAAATCTTCGAGAGATCAGCGAACTCTGCTGACCAGTTGCTCTGATCGTCAGTCATGATCCTCAAATCAAACTCTGTGAAATCGATCACAAAAGTCCCTTCCCTCTCGGTTATCTCTACAAGAGTCCGTTCTTCAATATCAATATCCGTATCAAGGTTATTATGCGTAAGTTTTATCCTGGACAGGTAGAGCGCTCCCTCTCTTGTCTTTGTATTAAAATCTCCGGTAAACTGGCTTTCAAAAAAATTACCGTAACTGAAACTGCTGGCTGCCGTTGTCAGCACATTATCAGCATATACCAGTGCAGAGGGATAGAATGTTATCGGCACATTAGTCAGACTCCATTGAGATGATTCTTTTGTATCCATTATCAATTTATCGAGATACCTGACCCTGAACAGCGTCTTGGGCTGTTCAAGTTTCAGGTTATTGACATGATATTTCAACAGCTGGCAGTTAAAATCGGCTATCTCCTTCTTAATGGAGAAAGAACCAGAAATTTCTGTAAGAATACCTGGCGGCATTGCCAGTGAAACCGGAGGAATTTGAGCAGACAAGTCATCGAGGTTAACAGGCGCACGAAAACCGCCAAGCGAGAGGGCTGTTGAGTCAAGTTTCCATGAAGAATTTGAAACCTCAAGGTAATGTCCATCCGGAGACGCGTGATAACCAACATCCGGTGCTGAGTCCGTAACATCCAGATTGAGCGTTGACTCACCGAGGTCAAACGTCAGTTGATCAAGATCTATATCAAGATCCCAGACATCCTTGTCAGCGAGGATCTGCCCGGTGACATGAGCAACGAAAAGATCTTCGTAACGTACTTCAAGCTGCTCAAGCAGGACCTCTGAATCCTTCAGAGAAAAGCGCGTGTCTTTGACATTAAACTCAGCACCGTCATATAAAATGATCCCTTCATCGATGAAAAAAGAACCCGCCCCGCTTATTTCATCAGTCCTGAGATTTATTACTAACTGCAGATCAGATTCTGTTTCGCCTTCCACTTGTAGGAACGGTAAATCGATAGAATAGTAGCTGAGGAGGTCCAGAATGGCTTCGTCTGCAATTGTTCTGGCCTTGATATGCGCGGTCAGTATAGCATTGTCGAAATCATTAAAATTAATGTCCAACCAGCTGTTTCCAGCGTCGTGTCCATAAAAAACCGGTTTGTTGGGCCTGATGTCGAGCACGCCGTTTTTGAAAACTGCCCTGGGCTGATCATCATAAATGGGTTCAAGGTCCGGCTCAAATGTGTAGGCTACATCTTCAACCATAATTTCAGCCTCGAAACTATGGAACAGGCTCATCGGATCACCAATCACATACTCACCTTTCAGTGACTTCAGGTGATATCGACTGGCCGACAAATTATCTGTAAACCACTTTGTAATATTTTTTGGCATGCCAAAAAGATCTACAAATGGCCTGATATCAGTGATAATCCCCGCCTCTGCACCCCAAAAAGAGATTTTCTCGTCATCTGCTGCAAAGTTCAGCTCCACAGGAAAACTGTTTTCAATATCTGCAATAACCGAACCGGCGAAGTTGTTCTCCTTTGTTTCAAACTGCACCTGGCCTGATGCTTTCAAGCCGATCCGGTCATCGCTCAAATCCGTAATAATGACGAGTATCCCTTCTGCTTCAATTTCAACAAGTGCATCAAGCTTCGCGGTTTCACTTTTCAGATGCAGCAGATATGACTGATCCTGCTGCTGGGTAAGATCAATGCTGACATTCCGGTCGCCGATTTTTATGGATTCAATAGTGATTTTGGATACAAACCTGGAGAGGAACGCTTCTGTTTTGATTGACCGGGCAACAAGCTTTGGAAAATAGAAATTCTCTGTACGCTCCTCTCCCTGAAGGATGGCTACTCTGCCCAAATCTAATTCGAGCTTATCATTCCAGACAAGGGAGCTGTTTGATACTGTCACCTGGCCGATGCTGAGTCGCTCAACCGTAAAGCCACTTTTAAGCAGGTAAACACCTGCGAAACAGGTACAGAGAACAATCAGGATCCCCACTCCAATCCACTTGAAGATCTTCTTTCTATTTTTATCAGGTTGAGCGATCATTTTGTTATTCAATCAAATGCAACTTTATACTCGAAAAACGCCAGCTATCTTTAAAATCCATTCTGCTTTTCGAGTAAAGATATTTCCACCAGCATGAGATAGTTTTAATAATACCCGTAGACGCCGACTTCCATTGTTAGGTTTTGTGCTTATTTTATCACATGTGGGTTGACAGACAGCAAAGGTAAAACAAGATACATTCTCTGGTTCATAATGTTGTCTGTCATGCATAAGGGTGAAGAGACAAACTAATAAAACAAACAGCAGGAGGTACAATAATTTCCCCATAGGATATCTGTTCAGAACTATGCACCATAGTAATCACCTGGCTGCCTAATGCAATGTTAATGGATAAGGAGCCCGCGCACTATGCCGGATGTTCTGCACTATTGAAATTCAAGAAAAGGAGGAGATTATGGCGGTAAAAATACTGATAAAAAGAGTATTCAAAGAGGGAACCAGGAAAGACGCGTCAACCATGCTGATCAAATCCCGTGCAATTGCCATTGAACAAAACGGTTATATCGCCTCTGAGACACTTGTCAGCTATGACGATCCCAACACCATCCTGGTAATGTCCATGTGGCAGACTAAAGAAGATTGGGACAACTATAAGAAAAGCGCTGCCCGTAAGGAAAACGAGAGAAATTATGCCAAAATCATGGACGGAGTAACCGAATACGAAGTCTTTAAAATTGGCATGTAACATGGCGCAGGAATACTAATATTTCAGTCAGTTCTTGGAGTGATGGCCAGTCAGGTATAGAAAAGAGACACTATCCTGCTGGTCATCACAAAGAGTCATACCCCCGACCATCTCATTCTGCCAAACAGGTGATATAAATCCGCCTGCTCATCAGCAATCATCCTCGTTCCACTTTTTCACAATAGTTACCATTATGTACTGGCATAATCGAGAAAAATTATTACTAGTGTGGGAGCAAAACATAATTCACTCTCTGTTTGCTCAATAAGAGTAATCCAGACACGCTGTTGGTCCATGTCTGTAGATGTTTCACCGTTTTTTTGTCCCCTGAGATACCATCGACTTTCCAACGGACTCAACGACCATGAGATATGAGCCAAGAAAAATAATTGAAAAGGTCCGATACTGAACTTAATAGTAAAGAGTATCCAACTCTAAACAAACCGTTCCCTCAGAGGAGGTCGCACCAATGACAAGTCTTGATTCCAGTCCCGCATTTGTCTCAAAGATATACGAGACCATGAACAAAAATCTTCAGGTCGTTCGCAGGCGACTTGATCGTCCGTTAACGCTCGCTGATAAGGTTCTTCTCTCCCATCTTGACAATCCTGAAGATCAGGAAATGATTGCCGGAAAGAGCTATCTCTATGTGCGACCAGACCGTGTCATACTTCAGGATGTGCTTGGCCAGTCTGCCATGCTCCAGTTTATGCAGACCGGCCGTAAAAAGGTTGCTGTCCCGACCACCATCCATTGTGATCACCTCATTGAAGCCCGCGTTACAGGAGACCTCGACCTGCCGGCCTCACTTGCAGAGAATAATGAAGTATATGATTTTCTGAAAAGTGCCGCCGCCAAATATGGTGCCGGCTTCTGGGCACCGGGAGCAGGGATAATCCACCAGGTAAACCTTGAAAACTATGCATTTCCCGGAGCCGTAATTCTGGGGACAGACTCTCACACCCCAAATGCAGGCGGAATTGGAGCCTGTTCCTGTGGCGTCGGTGGTGCTGATGCTATTGACGCAATGGCAGGGCTCCCCTGGGAGGTCCTCTACCCGAAACATATCGGTGTGGTACTCACCGGTGAGCTGAACGGCTGGACAGCGCCGAAGGATATCGTTCTCTACCTGGCAGGTCAGTTGACCGTATCAGGGGGAACCAATTCGATTATTGAATATTTCGGTCCCGGAGCCAACACGCTGAGCTGCACCGGTAAGGCGACTATCACCAATATGGGCGCAGAACTGGGTGCCACCACATCCATGTTCGAATTTGATGAAAATATTGCCAAATACCTGAAAGCAACTGGGCGAAGTGAACTTGCCGATCTGGCCAGACAGAATAGCGAGCTGCTGTGTGTTGATGAGGAGGTGAAAAAGTATCCTGAAAAATATTTTGACCGGGTCGTTGAAATAGATCTGTCGAAACTTGAGCCACATGTGGTTGGTCCCCATTCGCCAGACCGGGCGCGACCACTTTCAAAACTTGCCCAGGAAGTTAGAGAAAACGATGAATTCCTTGATGCAATCTCGACCTGCCTGATTGGCAGTTGCACCAACTCCTCCTATGAAGATATGAGCAGGGCCGCTGATGTGGCCGAACAGGCCAAAGCCCATGGTATAAAAAGTGCGGTTCCCCTGATGGTTACTCCAGGCTCAGAGCAGATTCGTGCAACCATTGAACGGGATGGGCAGATGGCTTCACTGAAAGAGATCGGCGGAACCGTCCTGGCCAATGCCTGCGGCCCATGTATCGGTCAGTGGAAAAGAGATATCGCCATCGCCGGAAAACCAAATACCATTGTCACATCTTATAACCGTAACTTCCCGCGTCGCAACGATGGTCAGCCAACAACGATGAACTTCATTACAAGCCCCGAAGTGACCGTCGCACTATCCCTTGCGGGACGACTGTCATTTAATCCATTGACTGATTCCCTGAAAGATTCCAACGGCAGGGAATTTAAACTCGAACCACCCAAAGAAGCACCAGACGTTCCGGAGAAAGGATTTGATAAAGGAGATTCACATTTCTTCGAGCCACCTGAAGATGGCAGTCATATTGAACTCAGTGTTGCCCCTGACAGCAGCCGGCTGCAGCTCCTGAAACCATGGCCCAAATGGGATGGAGAAGATGTCACCAATGCACCTATTTTATTGAAGGCAGAAGGAAAATGTACCACAGATGCCATTTCCCCTGCCGGCCCCTGGCTCAGGCTCAGAGGACACCTCGACAAATTCAGCGACAATATGTTCATGGGAGCAATCAATGCCTACACCGGAGAAGCCGGTAGAGGATTAAATGTTCTGACCAACGATAAAGATATCGGATTTTCAGATATTGCCCGTGATTACAAAGCCAAAGAGGTTAAATGGGTGGTTGTTGGGGACTGGAACTACGGTGAAGGCAGCAGCCGTGAACATGCCGCACTCTCCCCGCGCCTCCTTGGAGCTGCCGCCGTGATCGTTCGCAGCTTTGCAAGGATTCACGAGTCAAATCTAAAGAAACAGGGGCTACTTGCCTTCACCTTCGATAATCCGGACGATTACGATCTGATTAGAGAAGACGATCGGGTGGATCTCCCAGATTTGGCCGGACTTGCCCCCGACCAGCAGGTGAGCTGCATCGTCACCCACGCTGATGGCACCAGTGATACACTGGCACTTAATCATACCTATAATTCAGCCCAGATTGAGTGGTTTAAGGCAGGCTCTGCGCTCAACCTGCTCTCATAATATTACAGGAATAATTCAAGTCCCTTGTAATCTTTTTTAACAGGCTCAGCCGCGTTCTGTCGCTAGGTGGCTGGGCCTGTTATTTGTTGAGCTAGAGGCCCTTACCTCTACTACCACCTCGCCCACCAGATAAGGCAGAGCATCTGCAACCGGTGATGATAGACTCATAGACCAGTTGAGCAACTCCGGTTCAATTCCAAAAACGAGACCAGACAGGGACCTGCTTCGTCCAGCCAGAGCCATTACCCGAGAAATATCAAAACCGTGCATTGAGGCGATACAGCCGTTGCTTATGCATTCTTGCAGATGAGTTTTGTAAATAGTGCCGGGTATTCCCCCGACTTTCATTGCATCAATAATTATAAGTTGCTCAGCCTCATACAGATAGGGTAATGCATCAAGGATAGCTGTGCCGATGTCGAGGATAATTACATTTTGTCCAAGCCCCAATGTCTGCAGTTTTCGAACGGCATGAACCCCAACGCCATCATCTCCGATAAGCTCATTTCCAAGCCCCAGGATAAGCATTCCTTTTTTGCTCATCTTGCAGAAGACCGACCGGGGGAAATTACTACAGGAGCAGAACCCGGCCTCATTACATGTACAGCACAGGACAGACATGGGTCAAAAGAGTGAATTACCCGTAGTGCTTCTACAGGCTGGGTTTCATCTTCAACGGGTGTTCCTATCAACGCCTGCTCCATCGGACCAGCAACATCCTGATCATCGCGGGGGGAGGCATTCCAGCAGGTCGGGGTGATGACCTGATAGTGAGAAATTTTGCCATCGGTGATTTCAATCCAATGTCCGAGAGCCCCACGAGGAGCTTCAGTTAACCCGACACCAAATCCGGAGTATTGATCAAAAGTATTGTCGTAGGAGCTTACACCGGGCGATAACTGTTCAAGCCATACTGACATGGCTTCAGCTACTTTCAACGCTTCCATTGCCCGGGCAACATGCCGATCCATCACTGAGATACCCTGCTGATAATCCCCGTTGATCCACATCCGGGCCAGCGGACCCGCCTCAAATGGTTTATTTTTTAAACGCGGGGCTTTAAGCCACGAATAGGCATCATCATTTTTAGGATAATCCGGCTGCGTTTCACCAATGGCAGGGGTCAGGTTGCTGCTATCGTCACTATACCAAGAATATTTAACAGATTCACTTATGCTGCTGGTTGTAAAAGACTGCGGGGAGTCCTTTGAACCATCCTCAATAAAACCGCCTTGAAAAAGTTTTGAACTATTTGCATCGTCTTGTGAAAAAGCTCCATACGCCATCAGGTTTCTAGAGCCTCCGCCCACAGAAAAATAATCGCTATAGGTTTCTCCGACCAGCTGAACATCAGGTAGATAAACATTGTTGATAAAGTCAGTTATCACGATAAGCTTATCTCGAAAGCTGTTTATAGAAGATGAAGTCGGTACCGCTGTAAATCCACCAGGTATAAAACTATTACTGCTGGGCATTTTACCGCCGAAAACTGCTCCCATCTCATGAGCCACCCTTCTGGCTGCGATTGCCGCAGGCAGATTGGCACCGACACCATTCAGTCCATTCCTCATATCCACCTGAAAGGCGGGTGTCCAAGGCGCTTTAGCAGGTCCGGCAACATAGTCAAGGGCTGCTAGCAGATAAAAATGGAGGATATGGGACTGCAGATAATTTGCACCGAGGGTGAGATTGCGTAAAAGGCGGGCATTAGTCGGTGGCAGCCATTCAGAGACGTCTTCAAGAGCCAGCACCGCTGCCTGACCATGAGATATCGGGCAGACGCCGCATATACGCTGGGTAATGATTGGACCATCAAGTGGATTCCGACCGTTCAGCAACGTTTCAAAGCCGCGGAAAAGGGTGCCGGTACAACGTGCATCAACTACCTGGTTAACGCCACCGACCGTATCGGTGGTTATCTCAACTTTCATATGACCTTCAATTCTGGTCACAGGATCCATAACGGTTATCGTCTTCAAACTCTATCTCCAAAATTATTAAAGGATGCACAGATGACACCCAGGTAAGAGCTAGCCCGCAATTCTTTTCATTTTATCTATCACATCCTCGATATTGCCATCGATTAGCAGAAGATTTAATATTACTCAGAGATAACGTCTTTCGGTTACGCTGCTATGGCTTTGCCAAATCATTGAGAATGGAAATCGTATCAGCCAGTCCTACTTTCCCATCACCATCCACATCACTGACACTCACTGGTCTCAAGGGATCGCGACCAGTTAAAACCCTTAGTGTGTCGACAGCATCAGCCAGTTCAGCCGGTTTTTCATAATTTTTATAACTATATTCAACCTTGTAAAAAGGAGAAAAACGGTCAGGGAAACGAGGTTCAGTACAACCGATGCAGATGGCTTCTGCACCAATACACCAGTTTGTCCCACCATTCCATTTGCGAGAAGGACAGTCCGAATTCGTCTCTTCACCCCGGCAGCCAAGTTCTTCCAGGCACTGATTCCGGGTACCAAACGTTTTTGCCTCCTCTCTTTCCCGTCGAGGACAGATCTTATGGAGTTCTGTGCCGTAAAGTGCGCGTGGACGAGCATGGTCATCAAGCTCAGGCACTTCCCCGGCAAGCAGGTGTGCTATGGTCCAGACGATCCAATCCGGATGGGCTGGACAACCGGGAATGTTGATCGTATCCAGGCCGGTAAGTTCACTGACACTGACAATTCCTGTCGGGTTAGGTGAAGCGGCCGGCATACCGCCGTAACTCGCACAGGTACCAATACTTAGGATTGCAGCTGCATCTGGTGCTAACGAATTTACCGCTTCCATAGCCGTCACGTCCCGCCCCTGTTCTGTCCATAGCAGGCAGGTGTGACCGCCAAAAGCCGTTGGGATACCTCCTTCGACAGCAAGAATGTAGCCTCCCTGTGATGCTGTCTCCCTGAGCCGCTGGACAGCCAGATCTCCCGCCGCACCCATCAAATTTGGATGGAAAACTAGATCCAGTGTGTTAACGAGAAGATCAGCGACATCAGTGGGACCTGTTTCACTGAAAAGGTTGGCAAGTGATATGGTGCACCCGGTACAGTTGGCACCGTTTAACCAGATCACCTTTGGCAAAACAGCTTCGCCTGCTGCAAAAGCGTACTCAAGTTTGGTAATAACAGTCATTGGCAGGCTCAGTGCTGTCGCTGAACCAACGCAATATTTCAAGAATTGTCGCCTATGGATTCTCATGTAATCTCCTGCTCCTGAGATTTCTCTGTTCAAAGTAACACTGTGGATGAGCTCCGTTACCATCTCCACAGATCTCTGATATCAAATAAAATGTTGATCAAGACCAGTTGATTAATTTGTCAGGTTATGAAGGGTAAACTCGAAGTGGGTAATTCGTGAAAATAGCTGTGATATGAAAACACTTTAAAATTCCCTGTAATAACAAAATAATTTCTGGCAACATTAATGCCTACACTGTAGCACGTTCTATGCCAGTCACTTAAATCATATAATTACAGTAGGTTAAACCCGTAACTCTACAAGTAAAGAATTTCTGGTATGCAAATTTGTTCTGGAATGGCAACAACATTGACACAGAAAGCATCGGATTCTAACTGTACCTTTTGCAGCTCACTGCTCATTATAGACTTAGAATACTGATATCATTGATTTTTTTTTGCTGGTTCTGTACCGTTCTACTGTAAACCGCTGTTTCAATAACTAATGTCGCTCATCAATAACAGTTCTGAACCTTCAATAACAGTTCTGAACCTTTCGTCAAACCACCGGAAGGGGCAGGAATCCGTTTCACTCAGACCGATATAAAGTTGTAAGAGCTAGGAAAGTGTACTGAACTTCATTAATTGTTCTGTACTTTTTCTGCGACAGAGATAATCTTATTACGCTACGTTCTCTGATAAGAAAACAAGAATAACAGCTAGATACCTCTCACTTCATTGGGTATCTGCAATTTGACCTGCGACAAGCATAGAGCTGTTGGGGATCACTCCGATGGACCCGGAAGAATGAGCAACGATTTCTGCTGCCCGGTCGATGCTGATTTTCTCTACACCTATCATGGAACAGAGCCTCTCCGGTAAGGCAGTAACCATATAGATACTGATTCGCTCTGTCTTTTCCATCATCGCCAGGGCAGTACCACCGTTTCCCACGTAATGCTCGACCAGCTCACAAAAGGCAGCCTCCCGGCTGCCCATCTCAAAATAGGGTAGAAATGTTTTCGAACCAATTCCGTCGACACACTCTGCCAGCATAATGAGGGTCTCGCCATCCCGGACAAGACTGGCCGCGTTGTGGATCGATTTGTGGGCCTGGATCATATTAATGTCCTTTGGATAGCCGCCAGCGGAGGCCAGGACCAAATCAAATCGTTCATGCTGTTTTATCTTGTAGCAGTCATCAAGTTCTGTGCATACTGACAGAAAATCTTCATAACTCCTGCCAAAATAATATTTTGCCGGTACTCCGCTGCTGTCCAGTATGGCGTGAATTGACAGATAGTCGGGAAGCATGTCATGAATTTCCTTTAAGTCCCCGGCAAGCGGGTTACCGTCAAGATTGCCGGGCCAGCACCCGGTAGCAAGCTGCATTCGCTCACGGTCCAGGAAGAGGCGATGATTTGAAAAAATGGCCTTCTTTTCAGCAAGCCCCGGGAAAAGCAGCTTTCTGGCGCCTCCATACCCGGCAAAGTAGTGATGTGAGACGGTACCGATGGTAATAATCAGCTCTGAGTAAATTACATCCTTCCTGACTCTTACATCTGTTCCGGCAGTGCTCGTGCCGAGATGGTCAAAACATTCTTCATCGCCGCAGTCGTGATGTATAAATCGAAACCTACCATAAACATCACCATAGGCAGCCAGACACTCATCATCTGTTTGCCTCGGATGTGTTCCATAGGCAATATAGAAGCAGATCTGCTCGTCAGTGATCCCCTTGTTTTTCAGGGATTGTAATGACCATGGCAGGATCCGGTCGTAGCCACACAGGCGGGTTTTATCCGCCACGACAATTGCCACATTCCCCGTAATCCTCCTGTTGCCTATCAGGTTTTCAAGATTCTGGATGAATTCTTTCTCTGACACATCAGGCGTCGGCTCATTAAATGCCAGTTGCGCAGCCAGTTCCGGTACCGGAAGTAATATGCTCGTTCTTCCATATTTCAGGGATATATTCATCTTATCCGGTACCTGCACAAATGGGCTGACTATCAAAGATCCTGCAATGTGTCACCGAGCTGTTTAAGCAGATCTTCTGTACTGGATTGGCTTGCAGGTAAAAGAGGCTGCCGGACATTCCTCCATCGGGAATCACCCCGTTTTACTGCAAGCAATCCTTTCATTGCAGGAATAGGTGCGTAACCCTCTACTGATTTTCTAAAGGTTACCATTTCCGTATTGAGCTGTTCCAGGTCGCCCTCTTTCACTCCAGTGCCAACATCATATACCTGTCGGATAGCAGCGGGATTGATATTACAGGTCGCAGAAATACAGCCCATTCCACCGAATTCTAGACCTTCTTTTAAAAAATGTTCGGATCCGGGAAAGACGGAGATGCCCGGAGCAGCTTCGATAACCGCCTTGGTGTTTTCAAAATCTCCGGAACTGTCCTTATAGGCTACGAAAACATCAGGGTAGTCAGCTGCCAGACGTCCTGCAAGTGACGGGGTGAAACCAATACCTGCCATTGGGGGAATATGATACATGCAGATTCTCAGCTCCGGCAGGTTAACCGTATCAATCAGCCTGGCGAAATATGCGTAAAGCCCGTCATCACTCGCATTTTTGAAAAAGAACGGTGGCAGGGTCATCACCGCACGACAGCCAAGCTTTATGGCATGTCGACAGAGTATCACTGTATCTTCAAGATTACAGAGCCCAGTACCCGGCATCATCACCGCCGGGTCAATCCCATTGTCAGCAAGTGTATCTACAGCGGCCAATCGCTCTTGAACGGTCATGGAGAGCGCTTCTCCGGTGGTCCCAAAGGGTGAGAGATAGTGAATGCCATTTTCCAGCAGCCATTTTGCCTGACTGATATATAACTCAGGAGCAAAGCTGAGGTCAT
>RCNE010001186.1_pt1 | contig 14185 bp, 7 predicted proteins | sample 2041361 | NCBI WGS metagenome assembly RCNE01 (sample SAMN09708229, study PRJNA481090) | Marine sediment metagenome, whole genome shotgun sequencing project.
GAAGTATTTAACCGGCTGCGCAGAACAGTTCCGGAAAGGCGTCATAGATGTGATGCAGTTTTGTATGCGATGTGAATGATAGGGCTAGCCATGGGTGCGGAGTATAATTACTCCTATGCAACTGGCAGTGTGTACGTTTGGCAAAAAGAGCCGTCTATTTGGCTTGTTCGCGCTGTATGCAATCTTGTGCAGCGCTTGTGCCAGTTACCCTGTTAACCCCCCGTTAGGGCAGATCAACGAAGAAACCGGTTACCGTCTGACCAACAGAACATTGGGTGCAAAAAACTCGGATGAGCTTTTCGTGGTGCTGGGACTGTCCGGTGGTGGCACTCGCGCGGCCGCATTGGATTACGGGGTTTTGGAGTACCTGGACCGCATACAGTTCGGTGCGGATCAGCGCAGCCTGCTCGATGAAGTGGATGTCATCAGCAGTTCCTCCGGGTCGAGCATGCCCTCAGCGTATTACGGGCTGTTTGGTCAGCAGGCTTTCCTGGATGATTTTGTCGAAGATGTTTTGTACCGGAAGGTTGAAACCGCAATCAAGCGGAAAATATTGAATCCACTGCAATGGCCACGTTTGGCATCTGGCAAATTCAGCCGGGGAGACCTCACCGTTGAATACTTTGACCAGCAAATATTTCACGGGCATACCTTTGCCGATATGCGGCAACAACGTCCGTTAATTCTGATCAACGCGACGGATATTGGGATCGGTGCCCAGTTTTCATTCGTGCAGGCGGACTTCGATCTTCTTTGCTCAGATTTGTCACAGGTTCTGGTGGCCCGCGCGGTGACAGCATCCATGGCGTTTACCCCGGCATTTACGTCGATCACATTAAAGAATTACAACGATGGCCGATGCGGATATACAACACCACTATGGGTCACCGAAGCGATTGCGGCTGGCGTGGAAGCAGACCCCCTGGTGCATGCAGCTGCCAGGGACGCCCTCAGTTATGAAGCGATTGACAAACGCCCCTATATCCACCTGCTGGACAGTGGTATTTCAGACAATATGGGGATTCGCGTACCCGAGCTTGCATTCAAGTCGCGGGATTTACCTGCGAGTCAGATCAAAAACATCGAAGATGGCACCATTGAGTCACTTGTGTTCATACTGGTGGACGCAAAGCCAAAGACCTGGTTCAAGGGTGACCTGAAACCCAAGCCACCCGGCGCGATTACGTCAATAAAGACCTCGGCATCGCGACCGCTGGCGAACTATTCTTATGAGACCGTCAACCTCATCAAAGAGGACGTGCGCGAAGCCCGGGGAAAAGCAGATTGGCGCCGACAGACAAAAAATACCTGTGATGACCATGCCAGGGAATTATGTGAAAAGGTGGAGGTGGGGGAAGCGTGTTATGAGCGTGTAGCCAATAGTTGTTTTAATAAATTTGGTGTCAGCAACAATACCCTGCCCAGGGACTTTAATATTTATCTGATACATGTCAGTTTTGAGCTGATAGAGGACAAGACAAGACGTGAAAGGTTTCAGTCCATCCCGACCAGGCTGGAGCTTCCCAGGGAAGATGTCGATATGCTGATCAAGGTCGCACCGGAACTGCTACATGAAAACCCGGAGTTCAATCAACTACTCAGGGATTTGAGCGCCAACATCGCCGACTAAAGAGGGTTTTTGATAACCGCTATATTTACGGTTTCAGTAAACTGTTAAATGTAGCAGTTTCCTCATGTTCTCATATGATGCAGCATAGTACGGTGATCAATACATCAGGGTTACGGCACAAGGATGTCATTGCAGGCAAGGGGTTTGCCTGATCTTTGAGAGTATTGTTTCCTGGCTGGACAATGGTCTAAATGGAATTGGCCCGTATGTCCGCCATTTTAAGCTCTACTCATATAATCTTGAGCAGAGTGCTGAAAGGGTGCTGTATCAATGATAGCCACGTATGCTCTTGACCGTCTCATGGCCGGACAGCGTGCTGTTGCCGGTACAATTGCAATCTCCCTCTTGATGACTATAGGCACCGTCTGTGCACCACCAGTCTGGGCAAACGGGGACTCTGAAATCAACGCAGAAGCTGATGACGAGATGTTCTTCGGCAATATCCCCTCAGTGTTCAGTGCATCCAAGCACGAACAGGAGGTGACACAGGCACCCGCATCCGTGAGTGTTATAACCGCCGAGGAGATCGAAAGATACGGCTATCGAACCCTGGTGGAGATTCTCGCCAGTTTTCCCGGTGTTTATCAAACGAATGATCGAAGTTACGGGTATGTCGGCGTTCGCGGGTTCTCCCGCCCTGGTGATTACAACAGCCGTATATTGATCCTTGTAGATGGCCGCAGGGTTGACGACTCGATTTATCAGTCCTCGAGTGTACAAAAGAGTTTTCCGGTTGATATCGACCTCATCGATCGAGTCGAGATGATCCGTGGGCCTGGTTCAGCATTATACGGATCCGCCGCAATGATTGGCCTGGTCAATGTAATCACCAAGCGTGGTCGTGACTACGATGGTTTTGAGGCCAGCGCGGAACTTCAGAGTTACGAAACCTACAAGCTCAGAGGAACATATGGGGTACGCCTGCCAAGCGGTTTTGAGTTATTGCTGTCTGCTTCGGTGTACGAAAGTGAAGGCGACAATCATCTCTATTACCCGGAATTTGACGATCCGCTAACCAACAACGGTGTGTATGAATTCAACGATGAAGATAAATCCCGGAAATTCATGGCTGAGCTTGGTTATGGTGATTTCTCCTTCAGTGTGCTCAGCAACCATCGTAAAAAAGAAATTCCCACGGCTTCATATGACACGGTTTTTAATCATGATGCAGCACGGACCGTTGATGAATACCTGATCGCGGGTTTGAGCTACATTTCGAGGTGGGAGGATAAATACGATGTGAACATGGCATTCGGTTTTGTGGACTATCACGAGAATGGGGATTACCCCTATGACTGGCCGCCAGTTGTAGTTAATTATGACCGTTTGAAGGCGGAATCATACGATGTAAATTTGCAGGTCGGGTTCAATTTCAATGAGCAGAACCGGTTGCTTCTGGGTACGGAAATCCGGTATTCATCGAAGATGGATATGAAGAATTTTGATGAAGAGGTATATCTGGATGTTAAGAACGATGCTTACAATTGGGCTATCTTTCTGCAGGATGAGATCACGCTGGCCCAAAATTTAAATGCGGTCATAGGCCTGCGTTATGACCACTACGAGACTTCTGGGAGTGCTGTCAGTCCCCGTGTAGCATTCATTTACAATTCTTCTGATAAGAACACCTGGAAGTTCCTTTACGGTGATGCTTTCAGGGCACCGAACCAATATGAATTCAGTTACAACGACGGGGGGGATACCTGGAAAGCGCCCGCTTTCCTGGATCCCGAGACCATGAGGAATTTCGAGGTTTCCTGGGAACACAGGTACAACGAAAATATCCGTGTCGTTAGCTCTGTCTACAAATACAACATGAAAGACGTCATCACCCTTGTGACCGATCCCGTCGACGACCTCCTGGTATTTCAGAATCAAACTAAATTGAAAGCCAGTGGCTTAGAGGTTGAAATTGAAGGTAAGTGGTTATCGGGGCTCGATGGCAGCTTAAGTTATTCATATGTTGACGGGCACAATGAAAACCCGAGGAGCGACCTTATCAATGCACCGGAACACATGGCGAAATTATCCTTCGGATACCCGTTCCTGTCAGATAAACTGACTGCTGCGGTCGATCTCCAGTACCAGAGTCGCAGGATGTTGTTAAACGATGGTTACAGCCGTTCTGCATTCATTGCGAACCTGGGCTTGTTGAGCAGGAAGCTGTCGGATTCATGGAGGCTATCTGCAACCGTATACAACCTCTTTGATGTGGATGTAGAACACCCGGCTGGGCAGGAGCATGTCCAGCGGGTTATCCCTCAAAACGGCCGCAGTTTTCGAATCAAGCTGACTGGAACATTCTAGACTGGCGTTGCCAGGGAATTATCACAGAATGAAGTGGACCACACTCATATGTCTAGGCATCGTTACAGCCTGCTGTAGCATTTCAGCCGGGGCGGATAACGGATCGCAGAGTTCCGTCATGGTTGTAATGAGTCGTGACAGCGTGCCTTACCAGGAACTCCTGACGGGTTTCAAGGAACACCTGGTCAGTCAGGGTATAAAGGCAGATTACTCTGTAGTCTACCTGGATGGTGGTGCATCGCCACCCTTGGATAATCCTGCCCGGGAGGACGGAAGTCCTGCGCTTTACCTGGTGATTGGCTCACGTGCGACCGATCTGGTTATCGACCAGGTACACGATGTACCGATCATCGTGGCTTTGGCACTTGACGCCGCAAAACTCGAAGAGACCGACAACGCAACAGGCGTTCTGATGGAGCACTCTGTGGATGTTCAGTTGGAATATTTGAAGCGGATATTGCCCGATGTAGAAAGACTGGGCGTCCTGTTCAACCCATCAGAAAATTTACAACGTGTGGACCAGGCGCAAAGCGTGGCGCAAAGCATGAAACTCGAACTCATCCGCGGTCGGGTCGAAACACCCCGGGACCTGCCCGGTGCGCTGCGCCTGATCAGCGGTAATGTGCAGGTTATCTGGGGTATCGTCGATCACACGGTGTTGGTTGCTGAGACTGCAAAGCATTTGCTTGTATATTCATTCCGGAACCGCATCCCCTTTACGGGACTATCGGACTCATGGGTCAAGGCCGGCGCGCTGTATTCACTCGAGCGTGACTACGAAGATGTGGGTGCACAGTGCGCAGAACAGGCAATTAAAATTTTTGACGGCGCAGCACCGGGCTCCCTTGAACTGGCCAGTCCCAGGAAAGTGACATACTCCCTGAACCTGAAAACCGCCTCTCACATGAAACTGGATCTATCGCCTGATATCATTGCCGGTGCCGAACGGATATACAAGTAAGCTAGAGATTTTATGATTAAGCAACCAACCAGCCTGATCTACAAATTTATTATCATGACCGTCATGTCAGTGGTGGTCACTGCCATTTTTATCGGCTTATTCGCAATCAGGGAGGCCTGGCTCAAGGGTCACGATGAGCTCGTCCGCACAGCGGAGTCCGTCGCTGATTTTATTGCATCGAGTAGTGAATATGGCATTTATACCCGCGACCAGAAAACGCTTAACGACATTATCGATGGTCTTGCTATCAACGAAGACATTGTTTTTATATCGATCATGGATTCGGACGGGCAGGCCGTTGTGAACCGCAGATTAGCCGAGATTAACTCCTTGTATCTGCCACCAACCCCGAGCGCAGACGAGGTAGTTGGTGCCACGCGCAAAGCGGCCAGTCACGGGCATTATTACGAATTCATGGAGGTTACCTCCCAGGTTTACTCTGCCACCATGCACGACGATGGCTTGCTTGAGGGTTTAACCGGCCTGGCAGCGGATTCCGGACCGCTGGGTTTTGTGCAAATTGTTGTGAGTGAAGAAAGACTCCACCAGGATATAAGAAGACTCCTGTATGTCATGTCATTCGTGGCCATCATACTGATTTTCACGGGTGCCGGACTCACCATCTTCCTTGCGCGCAGAACGGCCTTGCCATTGCGGCGTCTAGCCGATGCGGCGGTTCAGATATCCGAAGGAAATCTTGATAGCGAAGTCGGGATCACAACCAGGGATGAAGTGGCGGTACTTGCGACGTCTTTCAATCACATGCTGAAACGAATCAAGAGTCATCGGAAAAGGGCCGAGACTCACAGAGTTCAGCTTGAGGAGAAAGTTGCAGAGCGAACAAGGGAACTCCAAAGCCTGACCGATGAAGCATTGTCCGCACAGGATGCCGCAGAGAAAGCTAGCATGGCGAAATCCGAATTCCTTGCAAAAATGAGCCACGAAATACGGACGCCGATGAACGGCGTGTTGGGAATGATCGACCTGTTGCTGCAGACCCCATTAAACGAGATTCAAGAGCGCTACGCCCATCAGAGCCAGCGTTCCGCCGAATCTTTGCTGAGTATCATTAACGATATCCTGGACGTCTCAAGGGCCGAGGCTGGCAAAATTCAAATTGAGCATCATGAGTTCAACATTCGTGTGGTGATCACCGATCTGACCGAATTACTGAATGAGAGCGCGCGATTGAGAGGTCTTGAACTTGCTTTTCTTGTACATGAAGATGTCCCGGATTATGTGATTGGCGACCAGACGCGGTTGCTCCAGATTTTAACCAACCTTGTCAGTAACGCAGTGAAGTTTACAGATGAGGGGGGTATTTTCATTGAGCTGAATTTGGAAAATTCTTTGCTTAATGACACAGATCCATGTCTGCGTTTCTCTGTAAAGGACACGGGAATTGGTATTCCAGGCGACGTGCAGCAAAACCTTTTCGACCCTTTCACACAGGCCGATAGCTCAATGAAAAGGAAATACGGTGGTTCCGGCCTGGGATTATCGATCGCGAAGCAACTTGTTGAGATCATGGGCGGTGAAATCGGGGTGCAGAGTGAACCCGGTGCAGGCTCTGAATTCTGGTTCACACTGACATTTGGGTATGCTGACCGAAAGAGTTCGGCCAGCCATGGTTCAGAAGGTAGCCTGAGTGGCATTCGCGTACTCAATGAGACAAGGGACAAAGCGGCAAATTTGAGCCGTGATAGAACGGACAGTGATGAAGATGATATCGAATCCAATTCCACCTTTTCTTCACGTGTGTTGCTGGCCGAAGATAACGAGATCAATGCCGAAGTAGCGTTTGTAATGTTTCAAAATCTGGGCTGTAGTGTGGACTCCGTTGCAGATGGCAGAGAAGCGCTTAACGCGATATCCACGAAACTCTATGACATCGTTTTCATGGATTGCCAGATGCCGGAGATGGACGGCTTTGAGGCTACTCGCTTAATCAGGGAGCGGGAAACCGCAAACAACTCTGACCGTATGCCAATCATTGCGTTGACGGCAAACGCAATTTTGGGGGACCGCGAGGATTGTCTCGACGCAGGTATGGATGATTACATCTCCAAGCCGTTCACCCACGAGGACCTGAAACAAAGCCTGTTGCGCTGGACACCTCACCGTGAAATAAATCCGGGTGACGATGCAGTATAGAAGGTTTGGGGGTATGCAGGATGCTACAGGAAGTACATGGACAGAATGCGCTGGATGTAAGGCTTGTCGGGCCAGCGGTTTCGATAATTAGGGGATAATCTATGACAATTGAATTAATGACAGCACCAACCGCGGCAGAAACAATAGTTAATAATGTTGCCCCGCGCAAATTGGACGCAGAATTGCCGGGTCCGGTTGATCCCGCTGCCTTAACCGATATTTTCGGAGACGATACTGCTGCGAAACTTGCCATCTGGCAAAAATTTGCCATTCAAACCACGCAGATAGTTTCAAATTTTGAGGCTGCCTACATACAGCGGGATGCTGACAAGATCTCGTTCCTTACCCATAAGCTCAAATCCTCGGCCCGCGTTCTGGGGGCAAATCACCTGGCTGATTTATGCTTTGATCTGGAGCTTGCCGGATATAACGCGGATTGGGGCGCAATAGACAGCTTGTTCATGGCAATGAGACCTGCCTGGGAACGTGTGAAAGACTACATTGATGGCTTGTGAGAGCGTGGTTCGTGTACTGATCATAACTGAGCTGCATGCGAGGGACTGCGATGACCTGAATTTAGCCAGCGGGCGAGCACGCTGTTAAGTTGCCCGAGTGACAAAGGCTTCGACAGAAAATCATTCATACCCGCATCCAAACAACGTTTACGATCCTCGTCGAAAACGTGGGCCGTCAGGGCAATGATCGGCAGGTCAGTTTTTGAGTAGCCTTTTTCCCGAATCTGACGGGCCGCTTTAATTCCATCGAGCTCCGGCATTTGACAATCCATCAAAATAAGGGAGTAACTACGTTGCTCAAGAGCCTGTAAAACTTCATTGCCATTACTTGCGACATCAACTTTCAGACCCAGTGACATAAGCTGTTTTACGGCGACAATCTGATTTATCTCATTGTCTTCAGCCAACAGGATTCGTTCGCTTGATGACAGTACAAGATCAACTCCAGAATCGTCAGTCTCTTTATCATTTGCTGCAGCGCTAACCAAGAAGGGGACTTCAAACCAGAATGTTGCGCCCTTGCCCTGTTCACTGAATGCGCCAATTTTGCCGGATTGCGCTTCGATGATTTTTTTTGATATTGCCAGGCCCAAACCACTGCCGCCAAATTTACGCGAGATGCTTTCATCGGCTTGCGCGAAAGGCTTAAACAGTTGGTCTGCAATTTCCGGAGGGAAGCCGATGCCCGTATCGATAACTTCACAACGTATGGATACCTCGGAACCCGATTTTCCACAAAGTGAAAGTACCAATCTGACTTCACCTTTTTTTGTAAATTTGAGTGCGTTTCCAACCAGGTTTACCAGCACCTGTCTAAGCCGCGAAGGATCCCCATCAAGCCAAATAGGCACATCCCCGCGGATCTCAAGGTGCAATTTGACATGCTTTGATTTTTTAGCTATTCGGAAAAGATCCAGAACCCCCCCGGCAAGTTTTTCCAGATCAAAAGACTCTTGCTGGAATGTAAGCTCACCAGCCTCAATCTTTGAATGCGAAAGTATATCGTCGATCACTTCCAGTAATCCCTGTGCCGAACCATGGACCAGGCCAACCTGCTTACGTAGTTCATCGCTGAGTTCATTCTGGAGAATAATTTCGGACATACCCAGAATTCCGTTCATCGGTGTCCGAATCTCATGACTCACGTTTGCAAGAAAACGGCCTTTTGCAAGCGCTGACTCCCTGGCGACCTTCTGCTTGACCCGCAGGCGTTCGTTTTCCAGGGCATGTGCCTTGGCTAAACGGCTGGATATGCGTAATGCCCGATTCTCAAGAACGGCCAATATCCAGAATGTACCCAGGCTGCCCAATACAACAACACTCAGCGCCCATGTCAGGTGTTCCTCGACAAACCCGAAAAGTTGCAGACCAATGTGTATGACCGGCAATATGAATGACATCAAAATTATCGGACTGACCAGCGCCATCGGCCGGTCTTTTTCTTCAACTTTTCTATCTCCGTCTGCTAGCTGCAATTCCAAAGCCGGTTCCGGGTATTTGAAATAGCGGGCCCGGCCAACAATGGCAATGAGCAAATAGGGGATGCTCCAGATGACGTCAACCGCATTAGTATTATTCCATTTGAGGGGGGCCAGGAGATGCAGGGCTTCAAGCAAATCAAGTAAGGCAAAGACAATAGCTGTAACAGCCAGGGCACCATACAATGTCTTCCAGCGCTGTGTTCGTGCTTTTAATGAACAGCGGGTCAGTAGTATCGCCAGGACAAAGTCCAGGAAACAAAAAAGCACAAGCGAGGGTACCCAGGTGGCATAGTCTTCTGGCGTATAGCGGCTAGGCACCAGGATAAAATAGAAAAACAGGTACAGTGATAGAACAATGATTCCCGCTGTTGTCAGCCAGCGGTCTGAGTGCGAAACCCTCTTTTGTTGCCGGTCATGGGGCATTAAGCTCAAGGCAAGGAACCAGAAAATGTAATAGAGAAGAAAAAGACTGTCTGTGGTCACATCAAAAGATACCGGCCAGACATTTGTAACCCAGAGTAGGTTAAGCAGGCTTACGATCCACCATAGAACGAAAGAAAATGACAGAATCTTCCAGAAATTTCGTTCGTTATCTTCGAACGGATATTTGCGAACGGGCCATAACACCAGTGAAGCAAAAGGCAGCAGGAATACCGTCGATACCAGCCACACGTAGGTCTGGAATCGATCGAAATCTATGCCAGGTAGAAAATAGGGTATGTGAATAACCGCAAACACAATTGGAAAGATCCTCAGTACAGGATCTTTCCAGACTTGCTGAAAAAACGCTCCCCTCTCTGTTTCGGACGTCATAAACCCTTGGTCAGTCGACTTACTAGCACAGCGACTAACTGATTAAATTATCAGCATTGAACCGATGTGTCTTGGGTAACGGAACCCGGGCCAGCATAGAACGAATTTCACCGATATCGACCGGCTTGCTGATATAGGCATCCATACCGGCAGCCAGGCACTGTTCCCGGTCACCCCTCATCGCCTGAGCTGTCATCGCAATGATGTAGGGTCGGGTTTCTTCATCAAATTCCTGCCAGATAGCCCGGCTGGCCTCAAAGCCGTCCATGACGGGCATCTGAACATCCATGAAAACAACATCGTAAGGTGCTGTCCTGAGCGCCTCGAGGGCTTCTTGTCCATTCTCGGCGACATGTACTTCGTAACCGATCTGACCCAGCAGGGCCACCGCGACCATTTGATTGATCTGGTTGTCCTCGACCAGCAGAATGCGCAACGGACGCAATGGTTTAACGTGTTTCGCGACCTGCGGCTTTTGGGCGCTCCTGACATCTGCTGCGTCATGCGGCACTACGACCGAGCGCAGTGCTTCGAGCATCAGCGCTGGTTGAGTCGGTTTTGACAGGGACATGATTGCACCCAGTGCGTCCTGCACCGTACGATCACCCTTGGTTCTCGCCGACAAAGAAATGATTGAAGTGTGTTTACCCAAACAGATTTCCTGCATATCAGTAACCCAACCACTACCGGTGGTTGATAGCCCCAATGGATCGACAATCAACAGATCGAAGCCTCCACCTGTCCAGAGCTTCTCCATGCCCTTTTCTGCGGAGCCTGCAACCTGGGTTTGTATTCCCCAAAGCTTGAGCTGTTGGCTCAGGAGATCGCGCATGGCAGCACAATCGTCGATGATCAGGGCACGCTTGTTCTGCAATTGAGCGTCCGGGGTATACAGGAAGCTGCGGTCCGGGCCTTGTGCTGTTTCAGCAGTCAGTGTGAAATGGAATGAAGCACCTTGCCCTTCGACACTCTCCACAAAGAGCCTTCCACCCATCAACTCTGACAGGCGTTTAGAGATTGCCAGACCCAGGCCGGTGCCGCCAAAACGGCGACTCGATGAAGCGTCGCCCTGGCTGAACGGTTTGAACAGTCGATCCAGCTTGTCTGCTGGAATTCCAGGACCGCTGTCTTCAACGATGATTTCAATTTCCTGCTTGAGGTTGGCTCTCAGTTTCCTGGAGACTTTCACTATGACTTCGCCGGCGTCGGTGAATTTAATGCCATTACCCACCAGGTTGATCAGCACTTGCCTGATTCGCATACGATCGCCGATGATGGCCTCCGGTGTTTCTTTCTCCATCCAATATCCGAGGTCGATCCCTTTCTGGGCAGCAATGGGCGCCATCAGGTCAAGGACATCCTCGATACAACCGCGAAGGTCGAAGGCCTCCTGTTCGATTTCGACATTCCTGGACTCGACTTTCGAAAAGTCCAGTATCTGGTTGATGACTTCGAGAAGAGCATCACCACTCTTGTGGATAACATCGACATGACCCTGTTGTTCCGTGGTCAGCGGAGTGGTTTTCAGTACATGGGTCATTCCGATTACGCCGTTCATGGGCGTGCGGATCTCATGGCTCATGTTTGCAAGAAATTCACTCTTGGCTTCATTGGCAGCCTGGGCCTCTTCGGCCGCCAGGAAAAGGGCTTTGCGTGTCCGCTCTTTTTGCCGCTGAACAAATATAAATCTGAGTACGATTGCAGCTGCAAACAATCCGTAAAGGGCATAGGCCCACCACTGCATCCAGGGAGGGGCTGCAACAGAAATCGGTAAACTAATACCGGCTTCGTTCCAGACACCATCGCTATTGGACCCCTTGACTTTCAGGTTATAGGATCCGGGAGCGAGGTTGGTAAATGTAATTTGATGGCGGTTGCCCAGCTCAATCCAGTCCTCGTCCAAACCCTCGAGCTTGTACGCATACCTGTTGGCGCCGGGAGAGCGGTAGTCGAGCGCGGCGAATTCAAACGAAACCACGTAGTCTCTATAGCTCAGGTCCAATCGGTCAAGCTGGTTGAGAGGGTTCTCCGCCAGGGCCGGTTCGTTGAGCTTGAGGAAGGAAGTAAAAGCCAACTCCGGTACTACGTCATTTCGTTTAATCTGGTCCGGATAAAAAGCATTAAAGCCGTTTAAGCCACCGAAGAAAAGCTCGCCGGAGTTACTGCGGAAGAAGGCACCGAGATTAAACTCATCGGCTTGCAAGCCATCGGAAACATTGAATGATTCGAAATTGCCTGTACTCGGTGTAAAGTGCGCCAGACCGCGAATCGTGGACAACCAGAGGTGTCCTTCACTATCTGGAAGTATGCCGTAAATCACGTCATTGGGCAGTCCATCGTGTTCGGAGTAACGTTTGAAAGTAGTGGATTCTGCCTGGGCCTCCAGTTGTTCAAGACGGTTGAGTCCGCCACCTTGGGTTCCGACCCAGAGAACACCGCTTGGCTCCATGTGCAGTGAAAGGACCTCGTCACTACTGAGACTGCTATCCCGGTTCGGGTCATTAACAAACCGCCGGAACTGCTGTGTGTCGCGATCGAAGAAATTAAGCCCGTTTCCAAGGGTCCCGACCCACAAGGCGCCCGACGGATCCTCGGCGATCGCACTGACCTGGTTTCCACTCAGGGATAGTGGGTTTCCGGCCTCATTCATAAAAGTCGTGAAAGTAAGGGTGTCACGGTCAAAACGACTCAGTCCGCCCCCATAGGTTCCGATCCAGATGGTTCCCTGCCTGTCCTCGAAGACTGTCATGATGTTGTCACTGGGCAAACTCCCCTGCGTGGTTTCATCGGCGCGGAAATGCTCGAACTGATCACTTTCGGGAAGCTTACGATTAAGACCGCCGGCGAGGGTTCCAACCCACAATGCCTGCCTGCTGTCACGCATTAGCGCGATCACACGGTCACTACTTAAACTGGATGCGTCCTCGGGATCATTGCGCAAGACCCGGGATATGCCTTTGGCACGATCAATAACGTTGATTCCACCACCATCGGTACCGACGTAAAGAAGGCTTTCGCCGTCTTCGGCGAAGGCTTGTACAGCGTTGTTGCTGAGACCGGTAGTGCCGCCTTTGTAATGGCCAAAGTACCAGTCGAGTGGGTGCCAACGATCCAGGCCACCACCATGGGTGCCAACCCAGAGCATTCCGGCCCGATCCTGCAAAATGAACGTGACACGCTCTCCGCTGAGACTCGTGGGTTCTTTTGGATCGTGACTAAAACGGGCGAAGGACCCGTCGGGCTGTAATAAATTGATGCCGATTTCGGTACCAACCCATAACCTGCCTTGTGCGTCTTCAAAAATTGCACGTACGCGGTTATTGCTCAGGCTGGAAGCATCAGCTTCATCGTGTTGGAAATGCACAAAGGATCCGGATGAGCGATCAAAGCGGTTGAGGCCGCCACCCAGAGTGCCGATCCATAAACGCTGTTGGCTATCCTCGTAGATTGAGCGAATCCTGTCGTTGGAAAGACTGGAAGAATTTTGTGGGTCAGCTTTGAAACGTGTGAAGGTTCCGGTCGTGCGATCGTAGAGATTCAGACCGTCCCGTGTTCCCACCCACAAACGGCCGGTACTGTCTTCGTGGATCGCCCGGATACGGTCATCGGATAGCGTTTTCATATTGTCGGGATCAGTTTGAAAGCTCTCCCATACGCCGGTCGATTCGTCAAAGCTATACAGACCCGACTGATGCAGACCAAGCCACAATACACCTTTATTGTCGCGCGTGATAACCCGCACGCGTTCGCGACCTAAACCCTCCGGTGCACCATTCTCTTCGGTATAGTGCACAAACGATTCCGCCTTGGCATCCCAGCGACTCAGGCCCCCGCCTTCGGTACCTACCCAAAGATCTCCTTGCGAGTCCAGGTGTAAGTCGAAGATCGAATCGCTGCGCAGCGATGTTGGATCCTGCGGGTCATGCTTGAGTTGAACAAACTGATAGCCGTCGTATCGATTGAGGCCATCCTGGGTTGCAAACCACATAAAGCCGGTCTGATCCTGCACGGCGGCGGTCACGGTTGCCTGGGAAAGCCCATCTTCGAGAGACAGTGATGAAAATCGAATGCTAGGCGTTTGCGCCAGTACGTTGCAGGTCAATAGCAATCCTGCTAGAAAACCTGCCCAAACCCCCACGATTTGCTTTCTACTTGCGTGGTTAGTTACGTACATTTTGATACCCCTTATTAATTGTATTGCGATTGCCGGAAAGTGGTCCGGTCGCTATTCTTGTTCTACCCAGACATTGATAGCAGATGTGGTAGCCGAAAGATTCGCATCCAGGAACGGGTTACCGTCCAGGAACGGGTTACCGTCCAGGAA